>Ga0247832_1002235_pt1 | contig 30437 bp, 25 predicted proteins | sample LaCruzMarch2015__10_FD_192407 | JGI IMG/M metagenome (GOLD analysis project Ga0247832, IMG submission 192407) | Freshwater microbial communities from meromictic Lake La Cruz, Castile-La Mancha, Spain - LaCruzMarch2015_4m | ecosystem: Environmental > Aquatic > Freshwater > Lake | place: Spain... | reverse complement strand
GCATCAAACATCTCGTAAAAATCCCCCATGCGGTAGAACAACAGGGTGTCGGGGTAATCCGCCTTGAGGCCCAGGTACTGGGCCATCATGGGGGTGTGATTTGAAAAATCTTTCGCGCCACTCTCGAGAGACATGGTTTTTTCTTGTTTTTCAGAGGGAAGCGACATTCTTTCTATCAACCTGTAGTGCGCTCTAAAGATTTGTATCGAACTCTATCGGTTCGCCAAAAATTCCGCCAAAAATACGCCAAATTCAATTTGGAGCGCATAATCGCCTCACGTTTTGGCGGAAAGCCGTGTAGGGACTCCGCCAAATTTCGTAGGAGCTTCGCGCCATGAAATTGGAACTGACTACTGACCTCATCCCAAAATTGACGCTTGATGCGTTCCCCGAGCCTGGGGTTCCCTTCAAGCATTGGAAGCCAGCAGATGGCCCCAATTATCTGGTGTATGACACCAGCCGGAAGGCGCCGACTGGATTTGCTATCCGAGTGGGCAAAAAAGCTTCGGTCTATCTTGTTGAGAAGCAGGTCAATAACAAGAACATGAAGATCCCTGTCGGGCTTGCTCGAGGTCGCAAGGGCGATGAGCAGGTCATCGATCTGGACACAGCGCGTGACCGAGCGCGCGAGCTGATTGCAGTGGCAAAGAAGCATGGAGTTAATCCCAAAGTTATTGGTCAAAGGATAGAGGCTTCAGAGCTCAGCCTTGGGCAAGTGTGGAACCAATACATTGCCGACCTCACAGGCCGCAGTAAACCAATCAAAGCAAACTCCATGGACTCACTTAAAAAAGCCAGGGACAAGTTCAAGGACTGGGAAGATCGCAAAGTGCGCCTGATTACGGCCCAAGAAATTCTGGATCGCTTTGACCTGCATGCGGTCACCAAGGCGCATCGCACGGCAGCGGAGGCCATGGGTCGTTGGGCCACAGCTGCGGTTGCTAACGCCATTGAGAACGAAATCCACAATGCCCACGCCGAAGGGCGTGATCCGTCACTGGCCTACAACCCGTTCACGATCCTCAAAACAAAGCAAAAGTATCGGGATCACAACCAGCTTGAGAGGGACTACAAGGCTAAGGGCGTTCGAAACCCTTTGTCGTTTGGCACCACTGTGGGGCCCTTTGTGAAGGCGGCATGGGCATATCGTGCACAAAATCCAGTGGCCGCAGACTTTATTCTTGTGGATCTTCTTTGGGGACTTCGAGGAGATGAGTGTCGGTCAGTGAAGTGGCGCGACCAGATCACGGATTCACAGGCGGTGACCGATCGATGGATTGATATGAAGGAGCGCGTGGTACGCATCAGCGACGCCAAAAATCGAGGTGACCACGAGTTCCCGATTGGCCCTTGCGCATATGAGTTGCTCAAGCTTCGTAGGGAGAACCAAATCAAAGGCGAAGTGTGGGTGTTCCCAGCAAAATCGCCAAATTCACTCAAAGGCTATTACTCTGACCCAAGCGTTGCTCTCAAGACAGTGCGTGATAACGCAGGCATTAAAGTCGTTCGCGGGCATGATCTGCGCAGAACGTTTGGCGCGGCGTGCGAGAAGCTGGGGCTGACTGATCGACAGATTATGCGGCTTCTGGGGCATGGTGTAGCAGGAGGGGAGAGCTTGGGTCGATACACCACGCCTGAATGGCAGGACACAGCTGAACGCATGAAGAAAGTAGAAGAGGAAATCTTGAAGGTGGCCCCATCGGTATACAACGCATTGAGGCCTAAAGGCGCTCAGCGATTGCCCGACAGCGAGGTCGCGATGATCGATCCGAAGCCGAAGGGGCGAGTTTCTCGCCGTAAGCCGCGATAATTATTGGATGAATTGAACTCCAGGATGAGGTTGCGCATGGCCAATGAAATCACGGAAACTCGGGCAGTGGATATTTCGAGCGTAAAGAAGCAAAAAACGGGAGGACGCGTCAAGAAGTCCGTCGAGCAGTTGCTGGCCGAAACTCGAATCAGAGACCAACTCGCTGATATGAATGACGACACTAACATTCCTGAGGAGCTGGCAGCGATCTATCTTTGCACTTCAGTTTCCGAGCTAGCTGCGTATCGAAAGCCCTTGAAAAGTGCAAAGGCAGGGCCAAGCAATATAAACAAGAAAGTCGACAAAACCGAAGCTGACAACGCGAGCATTCCCCGCTTGAAAATGATCAAGCTAATTCGCCAGGGTGCGGTTGGACAAAACCAAAAAGTCATGTACAAAATGGGGCACCTGCGAGAATTCCGTGATCTCAATGTCGTCGAATCGTCATTTGAGGCGGCGTTAAAGGCTGGCCTCTACGGCCATGCAACTATTCGCGCACCATTTTTCGTCGAACCATCCAAGCGCTCGAATCGAGCTCCCCCCATATTGATTGGCAACGCGTGGGATCAGACCCACCCCTGCTGGGCCATTCGTTTTAAGGAATTGTTCGACAGAAAATTAGAAGTCGTTTGGATGACAAGCTCAGAAGCTGCAAAGAGCCCGTGGAAAAGCTTGGACGATCATAAATTCGTTGCCAAGACATATATCAAGCTTTTGAATTCAGAGGCTAGCGAAGTGGAGTCCGCGCTTGAAGGCGCGGAATCTGGACTAAGGGGTCAGAATTCATCGCTGGAAGAGGGGGGTGCGGGGTCGCGATCGCAGAAAGAACTCCCAAGGAATTCAAAAGATGGAAGTCGCCAATTTATATTGAAGGTAAGAAGCGTTGGAGGTCAAATATTAGGATCTCCAACGGGAACATTTGGAATCAAAGGCTTTTTGCGTGAATACAAATTTTTGTACCATGCCCCTGGAAAGCAATGGGTAAAGAGCATCGCCCAAGAGCAATTCGAATTGGATTCGATCAAATTGGAATCGTGGGCTTTAGAGGCGAAAAATGTTGAGGCCAATATACATGATGACTCCGGAACATTGCTCGCATCCTACGAAATCCACGAGGGCCATTGGACCATTGTCGTTGACAGGTGGAGTTTGATGATGCCATCGTTTCCATAATTCCTTTTAGCCCCCTTTCACTTGGTAAATGTGCGAAATTTTTGATACATATTGCGCGCGACCCGTGGATTGCCACGTGGTTAATGCTGCATTTGGTGACAATGTCAACAGTCACTCGTCAGTTATCTAATTCAGTCCCGTGTCGTAGCTGATCACTGCATTCTGCAATTGAGAAGCGCATGACCAGTGCCTGCTGAGCAGAGGTCAACCTCAATCCATGGGTTAATGGTTCCATTAAAAAGTGGTTTCCATAGTGGATTTTGGTAAGCATCCAGCGGTTTGAAAATCGAATTTCAAATATCACAACGGGGCGAACTAAAGCATCAGTATTGCCGGCTCTTTCGATATACTTGAGAACGGCTCCCTTATGCAATTCGGGCGGCAGATGAAGCTGCATCAAACGGCTGCTAATGCTATGCGTCACACTGCGAATTTTCTGAACAGTGAGAAATGAAGTTTGAGAAGGATGCATTTTGTGCATACGTTCAATGATATTTTCAAGTGAGTTACTGCTCGAATTGACTGGGGCTGGAAGTGCGCCGTCGTGATAACGTATAAATTTGACCATAGATGGTACCTTCTGATATTGATTTAAATAATCGTGTATTGAATATAGTAATTTCAATGTATACGCATGAGTATGCGAATATTTTTGCATGTTGACCGATTCATGGTCTTTGTCGACGCCTATGTGCAGGACTCTTTTCGCGAAGTGAATGTGCGTACCGTTGAAGCGACTCAATAGCAACACCAAAGCCTGTAAATGCATCAGTGGCGACACCTTCCAATCCAACTCGAGAGAAGACTCGCGAGGGTGCAAGTGATGTACGGGATATCGCTTGTGAAAATATTTTCAGGAGTGCGGGATCAGTCGCATCTGTTGCTGCAAATCCATTTCCAATGACGATCAAATGGTGATCGGGAACGTGAAAGTAGAAATATCGCCCCTCTGTATGAAACATATGCCACTTTTGAGGTAACCCTTTCAAAAATTGCTGTGCAAAAGCATCAACCGGCGTCAAAGTTTTATGAATAGATGATGACCGGCAACCGCTAATTAATAGCAACACAGAAGCTGCGTTGGGCAATTCAGATAGTGCAGCAGATAAAGGATGGACTTGGACCGCTTCTTCAAACTGGCGTTCGGCAATTAGTAAGCTTTTGCGGATTGCATCCTCTTGTTCTTGAAAAGCTCTCTGAAACTTAGCTGCTTTGTCTTTTGCGAGCTGATGGAGCATCTGTTCTTCAAGTAACCGCGCATTTACCTTTTGAATTCTGCTGTTTCGCCGAGTACGATGGGTCATGGTGCCGATACGCGCCAAGTGGGATGCCTTGGCGCCCACGTGTATGGTGGGCGTCACAAGCAGCCCGCGATCGGCGTGCGAGCGGTGATCCAATCTCAACGCTAGGCCAGCAGCCTTAAGCGCTACGTTGGCCAGACGAGCCCACTCTTGACGCACTGCCAACAACCAGCGCTTCGTTCCAATATAGGTCGATCGTGGGCTACCGGATTGGAGTGCGTTATTGGCATTTGCGCGGCGAAACCAGTTTTCCTTGCTTCGCTTGTGGCCATCCACAATGCTAGGCGAAATCAGAACGTGCAGATGGGGATTTGGACGGCGCAAAGTGACGGCATCATCCGCGCGCATTCCTTCGTGGACTGCGTATGAAGTTGTTAGAACTCCACCAGTCTTCGTGCCCACAGAAAGTCGAGCTAGGGAGAATACAAAGTCTTCCGCCAGTTGATTCTGTTGATATACAGACAGACTGCGGGGTAGCGCAATATCTATGGAGAATAACAAGCGACCGTTGCTGCGCATATGCATGGAATCGGCCTGTTGCCAAAATTCGATACCTGAGTTTGATGTGACCCACCAAGGAAGATCTTCGCTGGCAACCTTTCGCACGATATCGCCACGGGTGCAGTATCGACCGATTCGCGCGATATATTGATAGCTTGACAGTGCCGACTTTCCATTTATTTTGCTTATACGTCTTACGTGCAAGTGAAACATGTAATCTCCTATTTAATAATATTAGATTACCTCAAATATTAAAATAAACTGCCAGTTAACTTGCATTCGATGGAGTTAATTTCAATGAAATCATGAAATTCTGACATTGGGCAACAAAATCGGCAAAATAAATGTACCAATTAAATGTATTTGAATGAAATAGTTAAGTTAATGGGATATTCTGGAGTCTTCACATAACAAAATGAGGAAACTAGATGAATAATTCAAATATCAACAGTCCACAAACTAAGACGCCACGCCATGTACAGGCTGCTCTTAAAAAACAAGGTGCTGTAGTGGCGCTTCGACAACTGATTGAGCGCCAGCGCATCCAAGCACGGGATCAATTGTTGCAACTCACTCGGGAGGCTGCGGCAGAAACGGCACGAGCACGAAAAAAAGATCGTGAGGACTTTCGAGAGCAAGAAGGGCGCTTTGCGGCACGACTGGGTCGGATGGTTCTGAATGCGATGCGGGTACATGGAGTTGAAGGCGTGTTACTAGAAGCAGGCACGGTGGAGACACAGTGGTCGCCAGAAGAGAGGGATGCACTTGCACTATTTCTGCTGCCAAGATCGCCCGACTTCTGCATTCATCTAGACGATACGAGCGATCAAACAACCCTGGTACCCGATGCAGCACCTCCGCTTATCGAGTCACCCGATTTACCAACGGAAATAGAAAGACGGGGGGGAATATCTTAAGTGCGCTAGTTTGGCGGAGCTGACGCATTTTCGCAGTCGTCGAATTTCAGCATCAGATAATCCATTGCACGATTATCATACTTATCTGATGCTATGCCACTTCGCGTTCGAATAAAACAACGATATCGTATCGCAATACATGCACGAAGCAATTCGCGCTACCGAAAAGCTCCAATGGCTACTTCAACAATACTCATGTTGCATGCAACGTTTGCGGCAGACCTGAAACGTCTAAATAACATGGCAATTAGCAACTGCATTATTCGAAAATGAGAATAAATGCGATTATCATTTGTTTGCAAATGAATAATTTGCTAATTTAAATACCAAATAAATCATAAGGATATATAAAATGAATTCACAAGGAAGAAGGCGTGAACAATTCGGATCATCCGCATCCATTCACGCGCACGCTGATGCATTGCGAAATGTGTGCAATACGCTAGCAAAATTAGCTCAGGAAGGGTACTACAGTGCGCCGAATCGAGCTAAAATGCGCCAGGCCTTAAATGCTTTCATTGCAATGGCGGATCAACGAGATCACGATGCAATAGCCGCAAAAAAATCAGAGCAAATAATTGAGTCAGAGTTCAACCAAACTTCTGGATTGCTGCAGAAAAAGTGCCTCGCCTTGAATTTGCGTGGGCGTATTGCCTTTATTCTATTCCAATTTCCGAAATTATTCGACGATGGTGCGTCACCGGCCCCTCGGTTATCTCAACAGTGGCTTGATCAACAATTGAACTGCGCCATTTACGAATTGGGTCATCTCACTCGAATGCAAGCATGTGCATACCCATGTCGACTCGTGACGGCAGTTAATAGGATTTGGAAAGAATTTGGAAAAGAAAGGCCAAAAATTGAAGCAAAGTGGGCTTCAGAGATAGAGCTTCTTGTATGCCTTTGTGTTGCCACTGGCGACACTGACAACTCCAAGAAGATGGGAGCGGGCATCACCTATACGCCTGCGCGAGGCAAGGTTACCAAAAGACGTAGGAATACATCAATGTGTACAAAACCACGCAGGCGATCTTGATAATTGAGCAGCGCGGACGGATTGGCGTCGGCACATGGATACGATCGGTGGCACAAAGTTCTGGCGTAGGAAATCCAATATTGCCAATTCGCTTCATATACTCCAAACTGCTTTGTCCGTGTTGTGATGAATTGCATATTTTCAATTCGTATATTTATTGCTACATCCTCGATCTCAATATTTTTATATTAAGGTACACTTGGAGTAGGCATTAATTGATGTCTGTTGTAGCATTTTGGCAACCAGAGGCGCTGTCGCTTCTTATCGCTTCACTTTTGAAAGCGTAGCCGCTGAGGACAGTGGCCGCCAAAGCTGCATCTTTTTATATGGTTAATAACCACCATAGGCATTTGTTCGGATGCATATCGTGGGCAGTTGTTGCCGTCTGGGATTTCTAGATTATTGCTGACTTTGAGTTGTTGAGCCTGCAATTAGCTTTGCAGGTGTGGAGCAACCCCAAAAATTCTATGCAATAGAAACCTAATCACGAGGTACTTTGCCAAAGGGGCAATGTCGGAAATCTATTTAGCACAGGAACTAATTTTGAATGACTTTGTACTGAATAGAAGTGCTTCGTTTCCACGCTGGATGCGAGTTACGCGCTCGAAGGATTTGCCGCGGAAATGGTTTGTCATCACAGAAGCATTTTTGAAAACTGTTGAGCTTCTGCTGTTGTCAAAGCCACCGGAATGCGCATACGTCAACTTTACTGAGTTTCAAGAGCATTTGCACATTGACTTCAATGCTCAGCCAGTACTTGCGAAGCGACATGCCATACTAATCAATCGCTCTATTTTGGACTATCAGAATATGGCCTGGGCTATGACAAATGATGGCATCTTGGCCTCAGAAGCTGAAGATATATTTGCAATGGACAACGCAACTATGAAGGCGCTGACGCCTAAGAATGGTGGACAGCAGTCAGCCAAAAATGTAACCACGCAAGTATCGAAGGATGGACGCATTGAAAAAAAGGTTGTTGTTTTTAACAACCTTGTTACGGAGGCGGAACTGGAGGTTTCGATGGCGTCGCGAGATTCTGATGTACGTTCCCGGTTCAAGGGGATTATGGCTAATTTGTGCGAATCGGGTCCAGATAGGCCATTTCGAACTCCCGTAGCGGACTGGCAGTCAGAACTGGATCGGCTTACAGTGAAATTTCCAAATTTTGAGCATGTCATTTCGTGTGTCATACGCCCCCATCTGGCCTTATCGACACACCCCGGCATAGAGGCTCATCGAATGCAACCGATCTTTTTAGTGGGCTCGCCTGGCTGCGGGAAGACGGCCTTTACTCGCGCCCTGCAAAAGGTATTTGATGTGCCAAAACCGCTTTACTTAGTGATGGCTGCAGAAACAAATGGCATGTCACTTTGTGGATCATCAACATTCTTTAGCAACTCCAGCCCTGGTTTATTGTTTGAGCGCTTGGCGCATCCCATGCAGGGTGAAGCACCGGTGGCGAATCCACTTGTGATCATCGATGAAGTCGAAAAAGCCAAGGCAAAAGAATTCGACCCTTTGGCGGGGCTGTACTCGTTGCTTGAAGAAGATACAGCCGCAACGTTTGAAGACCAAGCGCTGCCGGGCATTAGTATCAACGCGTCACTGGTCCGGTTTATATTACTAGGCAACGAAGCCAATATACCAGAGCCAATGCTTTCAAGGCTATTGACTTTTGAAATTGAACCACTCTCTGCCAGTCAACTTCGGCGTGTTTCACAGAGTATATTCGAATCGGAAGTTAAAAAGTTGGGAATAGCGTTTGACCACCATCTTCCCGAAGGGGTATTGGATCAGGCGCAGGGATTGAGCTTAAGGCAATGCAAGATCCGATTTCAAACTGTTATTGGAATCGCAGTTGCAAACTTAAAGAGTCAAGTGGATATGGCTTCATGGAATAGCAGCGGCACCTTCACAAACAACAATCGAAAAATTGGATTTGTTTAGAGGGTTAGAACTTAAAAGTTGCCATACTTCATCGATATATATTATCGTCTAGCCTGCTAGGTATAACGATAATATATTTCTTTGAATTGGATCTAAGTGACTGAATTTAAAGGAATAATGAACACTTTGATGAAGGTTTAAAATTGACAATTCTGCGCTTAGGTCTAACGATAATATACTAAACGCCAATTTAGCCAAGGGTGCTTTGATTCTGAGGTAGGGCGCTATTTCCGCATATTTATTGACTCATAATTCATGGATTTCGCAGGTCAGCAATATTTTTTATGAGGTCGGCGCGGGGTGGGTGGGAGTTTTATGGAAAATTAACTGGAGTTGGCTTAGTCTTGTAGCCGCTTCGACCAATTGCCGGGTCGTGTCCCAAGACGTGGTGTAAGTTCTTAGCCCGGACAGGCTGAGATACACGTTACTCAGCGTGCCACTGCGGACAGCCGAGTGGGTGGAGTATCGCAGAGGGTTTGCAGGCCCTCAAGCTGCATGTACCGGCGGTTCAAACTCCACTCATCGCTTTGTTCCATCATCATGGCCCCTACCAGCCGCACGATGGAGGCGTCATTGGGGAAGATGCCCACGACATTGGTTCGGCGTTTGACCTCTGCATTGAGCCGCTCCAGCGGATTGGTCGAATAGATTTGCGGCCAGTGCGCTTTGGGAAACGTCATGAACGCCAGTACATCGTTTTCGGCATCGTCCATCAGGGCGCTGAGTTTTGGGAATTTGGCACGTAGCTGATCGGCCACCGATCTCCATTGGGTTTTGGCGGCTTCCGGTGTGTCCTGCACGAATACGGTTCCGATGGCTGCAGAGACCATGCGCCGCTGCGTCTTGCCCGCATGCGCCAGGGCGTTACGCATGAAGTGCACCCGGCAACGCTGCCAGGTCGATTTAAGAACCTTGGAGACGGCAGCCTTGATGCCTTCGTGGCTGTCGCTGATGACCAACTTGACGCCACGCAGGCCACGCCGGTTCAGACTTCGCAAGAACTCTGTCCAAAAGGGCTCGGCCTCACTGGCTCCGACCTTGAGCCCCAGAACCTCGCGCTGCCCCTCGGTGTTGACGCCCACGGCGATTATTACGGCCACGCTCACGATGCGCCCGGCCTCCCGGGTCTTGACGTAGGTGGCGTCAATCCACAGGTAGGGCCAGTCGCCCTCGATGGGACGGTTGAGAAACGCGCCCACGCGCTCGTCAAGTTCTCCGCACAGACGGCTGACCTGGCTCTTGGAGACGCCGCTCATGCCCAAAGACTTGACCAGATCGTCCACCGAGCGGGTGGAGATGCCCTGAATGTAGGCCTCCTGGATGACGGCTGTGAGGGCCTTCTCCGCAGTTCGCCTGGGCTCCAGAAACTCGGGGAAGTAACTGCCCTGTCGCAGTTTGGGAATCTTCAGGGTAACGCTGCCAGCCCTGGTGTCCCAGTCTCGCTCGCGATAGCCGTTGCGGCTGTTGGTTCGCTCGGGATTCTTCTCGTCGTAGGCGGCGCCGCAGCGTCCCTCAACGTCCATTTCCATGAGGCGCTGGGCCATAAATTGCACCATCTGGCGCAACACATCGATATCAGAGCCCTTCTCAGCGAGCTCGGCAAGTGCCATAGTAGCGGTGGTCATTGTGTTTCCTTTAGTCAGGTTGTTGGGTCGCACCTCAACCTTATCCGGAACTCACAATGGCCACCCTAATTCGGATGACCCGACCGAGCTGCAAGCCGCTTCGGGCTACGCCCTTCGCGCCTTGCAGCTCGGACAATAACTTACACCACTACCTGGGACATTAACAATTGCCGACTTAACGTCAGTTGAAATGGTTGTCCTACAGCAGACATTCATCGACAAAGCACGAGTGTCGCGCATGACCACGGCCGGGGAGTTCTATTAGCAAAGCGCTATGAAATCGCCGAATAGTAAGGTGGCATGTACGGATCGTCAGTGGACTGTCTGCGGTTGAAACTAACCCGCCCTGCAAGTGCACAGGTGATCAGTCTTTCAGATGAACTAGACGCGAGACGAGTTCGTGCATCGTTGTATATGGCATGATGCCGTCGTATGCGGTTGTCGTCGAGGCAAGGCGCTCCGCACGCAGTGTTGCGTCGGACAGGCGAGCCTTGGTAGCCGCCCAGTGTCCGCCGCCGCCCTTCTCGTAGCTTGGCATATGGGCCTTCAATTGCTCAATTGCAGCATGCCGGTGTAAGGGAGCAAAAATATCCTCAAAATGCAGCAACAACCAGATTTCGAAGCATGGCACTGAGGCAACGACTTCCAAGGGCATAACTATTCCGTTGTCGTTCTTGAGCTTGCCGTTCTGCACGGCTGCTTGTTCAAGTGCCGCGTGGTAGGTCCTGTGCTCGTCACGGTCGAAAACCACGACAATTCGGTCAAAAGACCGAGCGTGAAAACCTCGCTCGCGGTCTCCCTCCTTAAAGATAGTCAAGGCGTATTCCAGCACTTGCTGCGGCTCAGTGCCGAAATGGCTGTGGAGCACCTGGACGTGGGCAGTCGCCAATCGATAGGCTTGCTGAATCTCGCGTAGGTACTGCGGCTCGGTCTTCTCGCCCTCACATACGATCAGCAGGCGCTCATACGGCTGTCGCACTGCGGCACGTCGTCGCAGGTCGCGAGCGACCTGACGATGCTTGGGCTGGTGATCTTTCCCCATCGTGTCAGTGCGCCTCACCCTTGGATGTCGAGGGCCAGTTGCTAAAGAACGGCACAGCACCGTAACGCCCAGCTAAGTAGCCAAGCTCCCAGGCTTCTTGCTTGCGAGGGCTGAAATCTGTCAACGGGTACAGTCGTGTTGCCTGGTCCAAATCCTTTTCGGTGAACCAAATCTGGTCGCGCCGAAACAGGGTGTGGTCCAGCAAAGAGGTGTCGTGTGTGCTGAAGATCAGTTGCGCGCCTTTGGGATTGATTTCGGGAGTCTGGAACATGGTGATCAGCCGTCGTACCAGCAGAGTGTGCAAGCTGCTGTCAAGTTCGTCTACCACAAGTACGCGTCCGTCACGCAAGCAGTCCAGCACTGGCGCAATCAGTCCGTAAAGGCGTTGCGTTCCTTCGGATTCGTCGTGCAGTTCGAACTTAGCAGATCCGTTGGGCGTGCTGTGCTCGAAAACCGGCATCAGAAAATCACGCTCTTCTTGGCTGGCCTGTAGTCCGCCGGCGCCCATCACCCATTTGGCATGCATACCTTTGCGTTGAACCGCCTGAACGTCGGCGATGGAGATGTCCGCTGCGGACAGGAACTCACGAATCGAGGTCCGTCCTTTTTCTGTGGCCAACATCTCCGTTGTGAAGTCAGGCAACAAAGCTGCACCGGCCGGTATAAACGTGATGTTACGCACGATCCAGTTGAACACCGGGCTGAGTTGTTCGCTGTTAAGTTGGGCCGCCATGGACAGGAATAGGGCATTGGGGCGCGTGCTTTCCTGCCATAACTTGCGCGGGCCACTTAGATAGCTGCTGAACTCATAGTCATAGCCATCCCCCTCCACATGCTGACGACTGAAAAGCTGCGTTGGCTTGCTGCTTCGATAGACCAGCAACGATTCGCTGACGATGCGCTGGGCTGTCATCGAAAATGCATACTGGTGTCGCACGCCAGACATGAGAAAAGAGATCTCAAACTGGGTGGGTTGCTGTGCGCTGACAGCGTCAAGTCTGAACGGTTGCACGTTATAGGTCTGCCCAGGCTGGATTACGGTGGCGGACTCAGTAACCACAGCTCGTAGGTAGTCGAGTGCACGCAACAAACTGGATTTACCACTAGCGTTAGGGCCGTAGACCACTGTGGTACGCACGGCATAGGGTACAGATTTCAGCCCCGTCGGCGCCAAATGCGTTTGAGCAAGCTCATTGGCGCTTGACGCGATCAAGGTCAGGGTCTGTTCGTCACGGATTGACCGGTAGTTCCGTACCCGAAATTCAAGCAACATGATGCATTAAAAGGCAAAAGAAAATGAAATTATTGCAGAAAATATTCGAAATACAAGATAATTTATGAGCGAAAGGTATTTCGTACTGGCAATGCACCACGCCGCAACGGCCTTCTTCCCTGCCAAAGGTCAAGCTAAAGCTAAAGCTGTCACGGGCAACCGACATTTGCGACCGGACGCTTCCGCCTTATCCGAGTCCATGGTCCAGGTAGTACCTATGCCCCATAGCTCTGAGATTTGCTTCCAGATACCGATTACTCGACGATGACTTCAAAATGGCTCGATCCTGAAGTTTATTCACGCACAACACAAGGCGGCAATCGATTTTTTATCAAATTGGACGCAATAGCGAATTGGCAACAAAAAATAATATATCGCCAAGTTCCAAGCAGCTTCTTTACTTTGTGCAACCAGATTATTTACAGATCTGCATTTTTAAATTGATTTCCACCTATTTTTGCATATTGTGCAATAAATAACTACATTAATTGCTTGGGATCTCACGGGTCTAACTATTTTTGTAGTATTATTTGCAGGTTAAATAAATATTTTAATTTGGGAGTATATATTATGGATACGGTGGAAAGATTAATAGGTAGTGGTTTAAAGTCGCCAGCGCTGAAGGAACAGGTATTCTTGCTGAAACGGGCCCGCGATGATATTTCTTCAATAATGAAGTTTTCGCATTTTTCGAAATCAGAAATCATATCGCTTTCGTACATGTATGAATTTCTGATAGAAATGGCATTTGATCATGACCAAGCTTTGACGCATGCGATTGATGTAGAGGCCACGGTTGCCAAGCTTACGCGTGATGCTGTGGCACAAGTAACGCAACTGGTGGAGGCCTTACCTACGGCTGGGCGTATTGCATTTGTTATTCGCTTTTATCCGGGAAAACTGGCCACTCATCATTTGACCGAACGAGCCGATGCAACGCGACTGGTGGGAGAGTTCCTTCAGACTGCAATCCAAAGCCAGGCTGCATATGCCGCTTCGCAGTCCCAAAATCTTGGTACTGGATTAAAGGTGGCCATTGACAAAATGTGGCAAGATTTTGGAAATAAGAGGGCGGGCATTGAAAAACAATACGCCAGAAGAATCAAGTCTCACGAAGCCCAATTGGCGTTTGTTGCAAGTCATAGAAAGGCAAATATGACTCCTTCCATGCCTATCGATTCTGACGGAGCTTTGGCAAAGCCTTCATGATTGCAGCACCAGGGCAGCAACTGTGGCGCCTATTGGCTCGGGGAGGACGAGGCTCGAAAGATGGCCATGCCTCCGCTGAATCTCCACGTACAGAAACTAGACCTTACGGAAAAGGCAGACCTTGCTGAAGCAATCATTGAGATCTACAAACGCGCCTGGTGAAAAGCATCCCTTATTATGATTAGTGTTCCAATGTTGGGACTGCTGGGAGTTCAGAGATTTAATTGCTTCAATATATAAACAATATTAAATTTATATAACTGCCATAAATAATAGGTTTCCAGTCCCAGCGCTCCCTGCACTCCCAGCGGATACCCTTGACACGATATATGTGCTCATTATTGATCTGAACATCAAGTTTCCGCGTGTACCTTAATCGCGTATATCCTTGAGCCACCGCGATCTCGTCCCAGAGTGATCAGTTTCTTGCCATTGATGATTTTGTCCAATAACTTAGACAACTGCAGTCCAATGCGCATGATTGTGCATTTAGACCGGTCCGGAAGCAACTCAACTATTGCATCTTGTATGAGCAAACAAATGGAGTCGTCGGATGAAGACGGGTTAATGCAGATTCTGTGAATATCCTTAGCCATGAAGCTGTTTTCACCAAAACGTTCAAACGCCGCCATAAGCAATTGCCTTTGCGGCTCCAACAATCCGCCTTCCGCAGCCGATGTTTTCAATATCGTTGCAGCGGGGTCTCCCACTGCTCCTAGGTCGGCTTCAATATCAAGTCTTTCGTTATGGATCCACAACACTGCATTGCGGATCATTCGCGACCATTGGTCAAAGCCGGCGGTGCCGATTTCGGTTTGTGGCATGCCTGCCTCCACAAACCCCTGCAACAGGGTGATGGCGGCTTCTGCAATGGCTCGGCGCATCAGAAGTGCCAACTCAGGCGGGTCAAATGCAAAAGCACGATTTTGTGGATCCTCAACGCCAGTGTCGATTCTTATTTTCACAAAGCGCCGGACAAGATCGTCGCCAAGTTGGAGATTGTTTCCGGTGAGTGTTACAAGAAGCCTCATCGTGTCCGTATGCATGGTGCTGGCTCCCAACACACGCCCGGATACACAGTCATCTGTGATCTGCTTTGCAAGCGTTGCGCTATTGAATGCCCCCTCAATGTTGTCGATCAGCAGGGTTGTTTGCCCGGCTAGTGACAGCGCAAGCAATAGCTTCCCGAGTTCCGTCTCAAACTGGTTCCCGGCAGAAAATGCAATCGTGCCGCTTCCCGTCCCGCCAGTGACCAGCGCATTGAGCGCGCGTGCGGCATTGGTTTTTCCGGAGCCTTGTACCGGCGCTGTGAATAAAAAGCCCGGTGCTTTGTTTATTAACGGTCGACTTAAGGCCGTCAGGATCGCCGCAAGCATCGCGCCCCGGTCGTGGTCTTGTGCGAACGAAAATAGTGACCATGGCTTCCAAATTATTCGCAGTGCACGTACCAGGTCAGCGCGCGTCGGATTTGTACACCGCCCCTTGTTGCCATCGGTTTCGTCGTCTACATTGAGATAGACCCCATGATCGACGTCATAACCTGAGTGCAACAGCGGCACGCCCGTGGGTGCCATGCATGGCAGAGACAATACGCCTTTGAGTCGAGCATAGGGATACCAAGCGAGCGTGTCGAGAAGCATGTCAGCGTCAGCCACAGGGAAGTCGGCGGGCGAGGAAACTCCTTTTCTGTCTAAAGCAAACAAGTTGAACCGCTCGCACACAAGTGCGCGTAACGCGTGGCGGCTAACTGGCATCAGGCCGGCCGCCCCAATTTGCACCAATTGACCAGACCGTATAAACACGTCTGGCTCTTTTGCAAGTTCACGCGACACCGTGCGCACGAGTGCAGCGTGTTCGCCTGGCACAACCTGAAATCTCTTCGGCTGCTTACGCAAAAAGAAGTTCGTATTACCGTGCGCAAAGCTCTTGAGGCACGGTTGTGCGCGTGACAGCAGAAGTTTGCCAACTGGGCGAGCGCTATCGTATTCAGGTTCTAGCGGATCAAGCGTTAATTTGCCGTCCCATAAATCTTTGTTTTGAAGCACGTCTGCAACGCTCACAAATTGCCCGTCCTCGAGTGGTATCAAGAAGTCGCCTGTTAGCTCACCAGCCAAGGCCTGGGCGAGCGTTCGACTGGCCCGCTCACGTGCGATGACCCGATCCACGCTTTTCTTGACGAGCGCGTCAACTGCAGTATCAAGCCGTGATGCAATCCACTTTTCTCTTATTAATTGGGCTTGCGCAGAGGCTTGAGCAGATGCACTTTTAACCAGCGACTCATACTGCAACTCTTCGTCTGGTGACAAATTTGGGATGCCTTTTCTAGAGTCTAGCCAGCCTTCGCCGCCGACTGAAACGGGCTTGCCACGTCGTTGAACCACGGGTGGTTCACATATAGCCCCGCCGATGAAATCAAGACGTGCAACTTGGAACATGGATGTATCGACCAGTGTGCGTTTGAGCAACTGCCCGGAGCTCGAAATAACGATGCGGCCATGGCCTTGCAACCAAAGTCGCTTTGCGAGCACTTCTCCTGCGCGCTGGGTGTCGCCAATATCCTCGACCATGATGTACAGCCGTTGCCCGCGCAGTCCATAAATTTCTTCGGATCCGCTGTAAATCATGGAGCTGCTAGAGCACCACCAAACGAGGCCTGCCTCACTGATGGGTGGACATACCGATTTGAATGCATCAATCAGCGCTTCCTTCGTGAGCGCTGCTTGAGGTGCGTCGTAATCAAGAATCAACACGCCCCTCTGGCCTGTCGGATACTTAAAATATTCGGGTGTACGTGCGACTGTCCCCGAGTCTTTCAGAGCTTCGGCTTTTGTCGTCAGGTCAGCCGCATGTTGCCCCTGTTTCAAAAGGCTTGATGAAATTGCCTGAGAGTGCGAAATGCCCTCAATGACTTTTATCAGAGCATCTACGCTATCAAACTCAATGCGGTTCACACGTGCTTGAGACATGTGTGCAATGGTTGATTTTTCCAGACCGCTGGCTGTCAAGCGATATGACTTCCCCAAGTTGATGGGTGCCAAGCTGGTGAAAACCGTAAGCGCGCCGGATGCAAAATTCCGGTGCTTATCAAGAAATCCGTTTTCTTCAACTTCGCAAGTTTGGTGATTGCCTGTGTAGATAGAGGTCATCATTGAATTCCTTTCATTGCATTGAATTGCTCAGCAGCAACACCAGCATGATTCGCAGCGACAGTTCCAGCCGAGGTGTCTGGCAATTCCGGAAAAAGCGGCAAGGTTTTGATATCCAGTGGAGCCTTGCGCTTGCGCTTGAGCTTTGGCTTCTTGGGTGTGGGTTCTTTGGGGTGACATTGCTCGCCGCCTTGTAGCAGCGCAGTAAATAAAGAGGGTGCAACTTTGAATCGACGTACAGCGGCGTCATGAAGAAGTGGATCAGACTCACTTGCACAAGCCTTTCTATTGATTGCTGCGGCCACAACTGTCGCCGTGCAAGTGCCGCCAAACGGTTCCCAGACTACTTCGCCGGGGCGTGTGCTGAATTCAATTAGCCGTCGCATCATGGCCAACGGCCTTTGCCAGATATGAACCTGCTTGCCGTAAACATCACACACGCGTTCGCGGCCAAGGAGGGCGGGCATCTGACAGATGCTGCCTACCTCATGCTCCGGATTCTGCATCGGCAACTGTTGGTCCCATAGCTCAGCCGTAATCGGATTTTTTCGATCTATAGAAAAATACGGAATGTCAGTGCAGGGCGCGTGCTGTGCGCAGTACTGTGCCAGCTTGGCAAGCGCACTCCCGGCAGGGCGGCACCACAAGTCGCCCTGGCTCAGATATTTTCGAGTCGCAATGTCCGACACGTTGCAGGCCGCATTTGCCAAGCTCAAGGGTAGCCCTGATCGCATCCACTCCGAGCGAAGCCATTGCTTTTCTGACGCGAGTTGGCCCTCGATAGTCAGAAGCATCCGTCTCTTCGTATAGCGCACCAATATTTCTGTAGCAGCACGCTCGTCACTAGAGGGACTTGAAGTGCCATTTGCAGCTCCACTTCGGCCATCATTTATCAACGTGCAAATCTCTTGCAGTTCCCAGCCCAACTGATCGAAGGCATTGTGAACTTTTTGCCAGGCCAGATGGTTTGACCAAAACCAAACTGTGCAGTTTTGTGCCGAGTACTGATGCCATGCCGCGATATGGGGCGCATACCAGTGGGCTAAATCGTCCAAATCACATGGATCGCCCGGCAAAGGGTGCAGCCCGTTTGGCCCATCTGAAACAATGCAAGTGGCCTGGGCCCAGTCTTTGTAGCATGCCAATGCATTACGACTGTCCAGCCGCACTGAATCAGTTACGTACCCGGACAATGCCGACGCCGTATGTTCAACGGTTATTGGTATTCGCTCCGAATGCGAGTGCTTCTCCGCAAGCGACGCTCTGTTGGCAAGTTTTCTGAGTCGTGCAGTTGCACGACGATTAAGTCCATTTAATTTCATTTGACGCTCCATTTTTTTTAAAAATAATGCGCCAAACACAAACAACCGTCAGCCCCTTGATAAATAGGCAAAATGGTGTATGATTACGGTGTCTTCTCCCAAGTTGACACCGTGTTTCGACGCATCGTGACACCGGCGGCTTTACGTATTCGACTACGTAAAGCCGCCAATTTCACTCCAATTACTCGAAGTGATATATATATTCTATACACGAATATTATAAAAAGGGGCTGACTTAATAAGTTAGCACCACTTTATATTGAGTATTTTCAAATTCCCGCTCGATTGATGTATTTATTAGTACTTTGTCGGTAATTTATTTTAATATTGCCACTTTGGGCTCAACTTGAGCGCTTCCAAGTTGTTATTTGGAGAAGAATTACAGGATCGAGTTGCATTCCAATGTATGGATAAAACCTTTAGGGGTTTCCTATTCCAGTGAAATGGCGAAACTCTGTGCTAATATTTATTGATTTCGAATACCCGCGAAAATCCAGCATCCGCTAGTTGGATGAATCTGCTGACGCTAAGTTGGCCCTAAAAATGGGGTCAACTTTACAAAGTGTCCGAATTTCGGGGAGGTGGGCACATTTGGCCGATCACGAATCTTCAATGAAGCTGGACTTTTTTGCGGCTTCTTCCATGTCATAGACCAAGTCAGAAACCTTCACGCCCAGCGCGTCTGCAATTAGGCATATGGTGTCGAGCGCAGGCGGCACCAATCCTCTTTCGACAAACGAGATTGAGTTCACATGCAAATTGGCGAGCTCTGCCAACTGCTCCTGTGTGAAACCGCGTGCTGAGCGCCGCTTTCGGACGGCAACCCCAAATTCTTTGATTCGATTCATTGGACTTCCTCAGCCGCCGTCGGCCGATGCTTGAAGTCTTTAAGAAAATGCACTTATAATCCACACAATAAAATGTGTATTTAGTGTTTGAGATTGCTATTTTGAATGCGTTGCACCCTGGCCGTCAGTGGTCTGTGGTGAGTGTTTTCGGTTACAACAACCAAGGACCTACAAAAGTGTGCCCACTTGTGCATCAGGTTGAAAGACATCCAGAAACATCTGTCTGTGACGTGCGGCGCATCGGATGGCCACTTGAAAGTCAATGGCCTCGCTATTGCAGCAGCTTATTGCCGCAGTTCAAAGGAGCCGTTCATTCGGAGTCCCATTCTTTCAGGGGATGCTAACCATGTCCATGGCGCCTGCTCCGCAACTTCGGCGCGCCGCCCAATATGTGCGGATGTCGACAGACCACCAGCAGTATTCCACCCAGAACCAAAGCGACAAGATTGCTGACTACGCACGCCAAAGAAACCTGGAAATCGTTCGCACCTATGCCGATGAAGGTAAAAGCGGCGTCTCCATCCATGGACGTGACGCCCTGAAGCAACTCATCGCGGATGTGCAGTCTGGTGGCATCGACTTTAAGGTCATTCTGGTCTATGACATCAGCCGTTGGGGACGGTTTCAAGATGCCGATGAATCGGCCTACTACGAATACATCTGCCGCCGTGCCGGAATCGCTGTCACCTATTGCGCCGAGCTGTTTGAAAACGATGGTTCTCCGGTATCTACCATTGTCAAAGGCGTTAAACGGGCCATGGCTGGTGAATACAGCCGTGAGCTCTCCACTAAAGTGTTTGTGGGCCAATGCCGCCTGATTGAGATGGGCTTTCGCCAGGGCGGGGCCGCGGGCTACGGCTTGCGTAGGGTCATGATTGATCAATCAGGTGAATTCAGGGGGGAGCTCAAGTTTGGCGAGCACAAGAGCATCAGCACACATCGCGTGGTCCTGGTGCCGGGCCCGGAGCACGAAATTCACATCGTCAACAGCATGTACGACTGGCTCATCCAAGAGAATTTGGCCATCAAAGCCATCGTCAGACGCCTCAATGATCTAGGCATACCACCGCACTTTGGCTCAGTTTGGACGTCCCAAAAGGTGCAATGCATCCTGACCAACGAAAAGTACATTGGCAACAACGTTTACAACAAGCGATCCACCAAGCTCAGAACGGCCAGTATCGGGAATCCGCCAGAGATGTGGATCCGCAGGGAAGACGCCCACGAAGGCATTGTTCCCAAAGACGTGTTCTTCGCAGCCCAAAAGGTTTTTCATAACAGGGCGGCTGCCTACACCGACGAAGACTTGATTGACAAACTGCGCCAACTACTGCGGCGAACCGGTTGGCTGTCCGCCAAGGTTATCGCCCGCGCAACAGATATGCCAGCGTGCCAAACCTTTTCGGACCGTTTTGGCAGCCTGAAGCGGGCCTACGAGCAGGTGGGCTATTTTCAGCAAAGTAATCTGGAATACCAAGAGGTCAATCGCCGCATCCGCCGCATGCACTCGGAAATCCTGGAGCGCACCCATGCCGCCATCGCCAGCATTGGCGGCAACGTGTGGCGTGATCCAAAAACCGATCTGCTCCATGTAAATCAGGAACTGGTCATTTCTGTGGTGCTGACACGCTGCCACACTCCAATATCCGGTGTGCGCCGATGGCACATTCGGCTTGACCCCAAGATATCTGCTGACCTCACCATTGTGGTGCGTCTCAACGAAGCCAATCAGGCGGAACTTGACTACTTTTTGCTTCCAAAACTGGACCTGCCAGAGAAAAGCCTGAACATTCTTAGCCACCGGGAGAGCAGTCTCGACTGCTTTCGGTTTGACAGTTTGGGCTTTCTCTACGGTATGGCAGCCCGCACGGCAGTAGTCAGACCACCACGCACCGCCACACGGCACGTCTCGCCCGCCGCGTCAGACGAAGCCTTTCAGCCGCATTAACCCACGGAGATCACACCGTGCACAACGACCCGCAGCAACCGCTTTTGCTAACCACCCTGGCAAACCCGCCCGAATCAGTCACCTTGGTTCCCATAGACCGCATTGAGGTGTTGAACTCCAGGGAACGCAATGAAAAGGTCTTCAGTGAAATCGTCGACAACATCCGCGCCATTGGGCTGAAGAAACCCATCACCGTCACCAGACGTGTGGGTGCCGATGGGCGGGACAGTTACCTGCTGGTTTGCGGCGAGGGGCGTCTGAATGCCTTTCGTATTCTGGGTGAAGTTCACATCCCGGCACTGGTGGTTGAGGTCACAGATGAAGACGCCTTCATCATGAGCCTCGCTGAAAACATTGCCCGGCGTGGCTATCGCCCGCTGGAAATCCTCGCCGACATCGAAATCATGCGCAAACGCGGCTACAACGCCGAGGTGGTCATCCAAAAAACCGGGCTGTCACCGAAATATGTCAAAGACATCATGTATTTGCTGGACCAGGGGGAAGAACGGCTGATTGAAGGCGTGCAACGGGGCGCCATTCCCCTGACCACCGCCTTGGACATTGCCCGGGCCAAGGGCGACGACGCCGACTTGGGCGCCATGCTCCAAGAAGCCTATGAAAACGGCCACCTCAAAGGACGCCAGATCGTCATTGCCAAACGCCTGCTTGATAAGCGCGCGGCCCAAGGCCCTGGGTCAAAGTCGCTCTCCCCGGTGCGGCCTGCCACAACCAGTTACAGCCTGGTACGCACCTATCATAAAGAAGTAGAACGCCAGAGAAAAATGGTCCTCAAAGCCGAACATGCCCACCAACGCCTGCTGCTGGTAGTGCAGGGCCTCAAAAAGCTGTTTGCAGACGACAACTTCGTTAACTTGCTGCGCGCTGAAGGGTTGGACAACCTGCCCAAATACCTGGCCGAGCGTATCAACCCCATGGAAGGAACAGCCGCATGAACTCGCCATTGCCGATGGTCCCACTCACCACCTTGCTGAGTTTTGGGCTGCAAACCCACCAGGTGCCGCTTGACCAATTGTTGCCTAGCAAAAAAATCCCCGATGGCGTGATGGTGACGCGCAAGTACCGACAAATCGTCTCGTCGATTGCCGAAATTGGCTTGATTGAGCCCTTGTCTGTCATTCAGCCTGATCCCACCAAATCCGAGTATTTGCTGCTGGACGGACACATCAGGGCATTGGCACTTAAAAACCTCGGGGTGATTGAAGCCCCCTGCCTAATTGCCAAAGATGACGAAACTTACACCTACAACCACCGCATCAACCGGCTCTCCACGATCCAAGAGCACCTGATGATTCGCCGTGCCATTGAACAAGGGGTGAGCAAAGAACGCTTGGCCAAAGCGTTTGATGTCAACACCGCCTCTATTACAAAGCGGGTTAATTTGCTCAAGGGCATCTGCCCTGAGGCGGTCGCCTTGCTGCAAGACAAGCAGTTCCCGCCCGACTTGACACGCGTGCTGCGCAACATGAAGCCAAAGCGCCAGGTGGAAGCTCTGGAATTGATGATCGCGAGCAACGGAATCACCATGACCCACGCCGAGGCACTCTTAAAAGCCACGCCGCCCGAGCAGCGCACTGAAAGCATCCCGCCTGCCAAGCCAAAAGCTCCGCCCATGGAGCAAATTGCCAAGTTGGAGAAAGAGATGAGTCAGGTGCAAACCCAATACCAAGACGCCGAGCAGCATTACGGCTCAGACCTTTTGAACCTGGTGGTGGCCAAAAGCTTCATCACCAAGTTGTTGACCAATGAGTCTGTCAAGCACTTCATTGAGAGCAACAACCGAGAAATCCTTGAGCACTTTGAACTCGTCATCAACACTGTCAGCATGGAAGAAGCGGTGCAGCAGCAACAGGGGGGCTGTGCTGTGTTTTGAGGCAACCGGGTGCAAAACTAATTTTGACGGCATCAAAGAAAGACAAATATTCTAGGTTAAACTTGTTTCAAAGTAAAACAAGAGAACGATACCGGCCAATCTGTCACACGCCCATCTGGGCGCTCACTGGCAAGGGTAACTATTCCAATCCCAGTTTTACTCAGCACCCAGCACTTGTACCTCAGCACTCCTTAAATGACCACCCGCCGCCAGACCTCAAACGACGACACCCTGTTTTGGACGCTCAAAGTGCTCCAGGAAAACCCTGGCGTGACGCAACGCACCTTGGCCAAAGAAGTGGGCATCAACGTCAGCACCATCAACTTTTGTCTGAAAGCCTTGGTTGAAAAGGGCTGGATCAAGATGGGCAATTTCAGCAAGAACCCCGACAAACTGAGTTACGCCTATCTGCTCACACCCACTGGTGTGGCTGGAAAAGCTGCGCTGACCAAGCGGTTCTTGCAACGCAAGATGGTTGAATATGAAAAGCTGCGCGGGGAAGTTGAGGCACTACAGCTTGAAGCAGCCGCAGCCGCACCAAACACCAGCAAGCGTGGACCATAAGCATGAACCTTCATGACATCAAACTAGCCATCATCGGCCTAGGCTATGTAGGCCTTCCCCTTGCAGTCGAATTCGGTAAACAACGCTCAGTCGTCGGCTTCGACATCAACCAAAAGCGCATTGATCAGCTTAAAGCCGGGCACGATTTCACTTTAGAAACTGAGATTGAAGAACTGCAAGCCGCCAAGCACCTGCAGTTCAGCACCAGCCTGGATGACCTGCGCACATGTAACGTCTACATTGTCACCGTGCCCACGCCCATAGATGAGCACAAACGCCCAGACCTCACGCCCCTCATTAAAGCCAGCGAAACCGTTGGTAAGGTACTTAAAGCTGGCGATATCGTCATTTACGAGTCCACCGTTTATCCCGGGTGCACCGAAGAAGATTGCGTGCCAGTGCTGGAAAAGTTCAGTGGCATTAAGTTCAACCAAGACTTTTTCTGTGGCTACAGCCCAGAACGCATCAACCCTGGCGACAAAGAACACCGCGTCACCACCATCAAGAAGGTTACCTCTGGCTCCACGCCCGAAATAGCCGACCTAGTTGACGCGCTTTACAACCAAATCATCACCGCAGGCACCCATAAAGCCAGCAGCATCAAGGTGGCTGAAGCCGCCAAGGTGATTGAGAACACTCAGCGCGATGTAAACATCGCCCTGATTAACGAGCTGGCCCTGATATTCAACAAGATGGACATCGACACCGAGGCCGTGTTGCAGGCAGCTGGAAGCAAGTGGAACTTTTTGCCCTTCAGGCCCGGCTTGGTGGGCGGCCACTGTATTGGTGTGGACCCGTATTACTTGACGCACAAGGCCGAGTCCATTGGCTACCACCCGCAGATCATCCTGGCTGGCCGCCGCCTTAACGACAGCATGGGTGCCTACGTGGTAACCCAGCTTGTTAAAGCTATGACCAAACGTCGCCTGCCAGTGCAAGGGGCGCGCATCCTTGTGATGGGCCTCACATTTAAAGAAAACTGCCCCGATCTGCGCAACACCCGCGTGGTGGACATTGTGAAAGAACTGGCCGACTACGACGTGCAAGCCGACGTATTCGACCCCTGGGCCGATACGGTAGAGGCCCAGCACGAATACGGCATTACCCCGGTGCAACAGCTCGAACCCGGTGCATACGATGCCATCATCATCGCCGTAGCCCACCACCAGTTTAAAGCCATGGGTGCAGCTGCCATCCGCGCACTAGGCAAGCCAGAGCATGTGCTGTACGACCTTAAATACCTGTTGCCTGCAGTTGATAGCGATATTCGCCTGTAGTACCGGTCCAGCAAGTGCAAGCAGCTATTAACTTTATAGTAACCATGACAGCCTACACCCAACTTCAAACCCGCTTGCAATCTGAGCCACAAACTTGGCTGATCACTGGCGTGGCTGGCTTTATCGGCAGCAACTTGCTGGAAACCCTACTCAAGCTAAATCAGCGCGTGGTCGGCCTAGACAACTTTGCCACTGGCCACCAGCGCAACCTGGACGAAGTTCAAACCCTGGTCAGCCCCGAGCAATGGGTCAACCTCAGTTTTATTAACGGTGACATCTGCAACCTTGCAGACTGCCAGACGGCGGTTACTGGTGTCGACTATGTGTTGCATCAAGCCGCCCTAGGCAGCGTGCCCCGCAGCGTAGCCGACCCTATCACCACCAACGCTTCCAATATCAGCGGTTTTTTAAACATGCTGGTAGCCGCGCGCGACGCCAAGGTTAAGCGCTTCGTGTATGCCGCAAGCAGCAGCACCTATGGCGACCACCCGGAGTTACCCAAGGTAGAAGACACTATTGGCAGGCCGCTAAGCCCCTATGCTGTCACCAAGTATGTCAACGAGCTATACGCCGACGTGTTTGGCAAAACCTACGGACTGCAAAGCATAGGCTTGCGCTACTTCAACGTCTTTGGCCCCCGTCAGGACCCCAATGGAGCCTACGCCGCAGTCATCCCAAAGTGGATCAGCAGCATGATCAAAAGCGAGCCTATCTACATCAACGGCGACGGCGAGACTAGCCGCGACTTTTGCTTTGTGAACAACGCCGTGCAAGCCAACTTGCTTGCAGCTACTGTACAAACACCCGAGGCCGTCAATCAGGTCTATAACGTAGCCGTAGGAGATCGCACCACTCTCAATGAGTTGTATGCCCAACTCAAAACAAACCTGCTCGCCCTGTACGCCTACCTCAATGACTCCCAACCCGTCTACCGCGACTTTCGTGCTGGTGACGTGCGGCACAGCCTGGCGGACATCAGCAAGGCAGCCAACTGCTTGGGATATGCGCCTACTCAACACGTTGGACAAGGGTTGGCGTTAGCCATGCCGTGGTACATCAACCAAAAATAAAGTCCGTACGATCTAGCATCCGAACCCCCAATGCTCACCCAAGTCGCACCAAACCCCTGTATTCCAAAGGCACTATTTTTGGCGACACTCAGTCGCCAGCCCGGCCGTTCTTGGGTGGCAGATAGATATAGAAACATCAAGGGTATGCAGGCTTTTTTCAATGAAATTCATATGAATAGTTTAATCATTCAAAATCAAAAAACAGTCTTATTATTAACTGCATCATGACTAATAGCCAAGACCTATCAAAATTTTCCAACCTCACATTCAATGACTTTCGTGAATTAGCGAAGGACCAAACTCTATCTCGACATGAAAAAGTGGGGTTTCCTGATAGCTACCGCGATGGCAAGGAAGAGGCCATATTCGAAGACATGTTATCCAAGTTAGGGAATTTATCATTGCCGAACAAGCAAATTCTAGAAATTGGTCCAGGCTGTAGTGCCTTGCCTAGATTACTTTCTGACTTATGCTTAAAAAATAGTAATAAATTGTATTTCGTTGATAGTCCGGAAATGCTGGCGTTGCTGCCGAAGATGAATAATATTACCGAATACGCTGGTGCCTTTCCGATGGCACTTGGTGTAGATTTCAAAAAATTGGCAGGTCAAATAGATATCATTATTGCTTACAGTGTAATTCAATATGTTTTTGCCGAAGGTAATATTTATGATTTTCTAGACAGATGTTTGACGCTGCTTTCAGACGGTGGTGAAATACTTTTTGGTGACGTGCCTAACATCACCATGCGTAAACGTTTCTTTTCCAGTACACAAGGTGAGCTGACACATCGTCAATTTAGCAACAGTGATGAAAAACCAGTCGTTGTATTTAACCAGATAGAGTCAGGTCAAATGGATGACAGCGTAGTACTGGCAATTTTAGCCAGGGCTCGTGCCCAAGGCTTCCATGCCTGGGTGTTGCCACAACCAGCATCGTTACCCATGGCCAATCGGCGTGAAGATATTTTGATTCGTAAACCTTAAGGAACAATCATGAAGTCAAAAAAATTAATTATTGTAGGCGATTCTGCATTTGCGGAAATTGCTCACGAATACTTTGACGGTGATTCGAATTATGAAGTTGTGGCATTTTCAGTAGAAGTTGCTTACTTAAAGCGAAGTGAGTTGCGTGGCTTACCAGTTATCGCCTTCGAAGAATTGGAAAAACAATACGACCCATCCACGCATGAGGTTTATGTTGCTACTGTCTACACGCAACTCAACCGCCTTCGCACGCGCTTGGCTGCTGCAGCCAAATCTAAAGGTTACAAACTTGCTTCTTACATCAGCTCTAGGGCATTTGTTTGGCGCAATGTAGAGTTGGGTGAACACTGTTTTATATTTGAAGACAACACGGTTCAGCCCTTTGTAAAAATTGGAGACAACGTTATTTTATGGAGTGGCAATCACATTGGGCACCACTCATCGGTGCAAAGCAATTGCTTCATATCCTCACATGTAGTTATTTCTGGCTTTTGTGATGTGGGTGAAAATTCCTTCATTGGCGTCAATGCAACCGTAGCCAATAACATCAATATTGGTAAAGATAATTGGATCGGTCCCAACATGATCATCATGAAAAACACCGAATCAGGGATGTTTTTTAAAGCCGAACAGTCTGAGCCCGCAAAAATATCTGCAACGCGATTTTTTAAAATCAAAGAATAATCATGATGCAATGGAATAAATTAGGTTTAGTCTACAGTCCAGACGGTTCTATGCCTTGGGCCAAGACCCACGCCATGATTCCAACCCCCGTTCGTTTGAACGCACAGGTCATTCGTGTTTATTTGACGTTTTGTGACGCTAAAGGTATTGGCAGACCTGGCTTTGTAGACGTTGCAGCGGCCAACCCAACCCAAGTGTTGGCGGTATCTCAACAGCCATTACTCGACATGGGCAAGCCCGGTACCTTTGATGAAAATGGTGTTCTTACCTGTGGGGTAACAGACCTGGGTGATGGTCGTTACTACATGTATTACGTTGGTTTTGAGTTAGGCACCCAAATTCGCTATCGACTTCTGACCGGCTTGGCCATTAGCGAAGATGGTGGCACAACATTTAAACGTTATGCTCCAACACCCGTGTTGGAGCGTTCCGCCACGGAAATTTATTTCCGTGGCGGTCCATATTGTTTATTTGGACCGCAACGCTATCGCCTGTGGTATGTTGCGGGTAGCGAGTGGATAGACTTGGACGGCAAACAAATGCCTGTTTATGACGTTCGTTACGCTGAATCACCGGACGGCATTCATTGGCCCGACCACGGTGAAGTCCAAATTTCCATTACAGAACCCGATGAACACGGCTTTGGTCGCCCATGTGTCATACCTAAAGCCAGCGGTGGCTATCGCATGTTTTACTCAGTGCGTCGCCGTTCGTTTGGTGCCTACCGCTTAGGTTATGCCGAATCTGCCGATGGTCACCATTGGCAACGCGACGACTCAAAACTCAATTTGGATGTTGGGAAACCAGGAAGCTTTGATTCTGATGCCATCATGTATGCCGCACCAATTGAGGTAGATGGAAAACTCTACGTTTTTTATAATGGCAATGAATTCGGCAAAGATGGCTTTGCGGTGGCTGAACTGGTGTCTGAATGACCATTAACGTCCGCCCATTCGCATCTCCCGATGCTGAAGCATGGGACGATTTTTGCGTTAAATGTTTGCAGGCAACCTTGATGCACACAAGGCGATTTTTGTCTTATCACGGTGACAGATTTGAAGACAAGTCATTGTTCATTGAACAAGATGGTAAATGCTTGGGTCTGTTCCCTGCAGCCTTAAGTCCCGTGGATGCCAAGACAGTTGTATCTCATCCGGGCGTGACCTATGGTGGCATCGTGCACCAAGGTAGTCTGCGTGGTGAGTTGATGATCCAGGCTCTTGAAGTTATTCAGGGGCACTACGCTTCTCAGCATTTAAGCAGTTTAGTTTATAAGGCAGTTCCCACCTTTTATCACCAAGCTCCAGCTCAGGATGATTTGTACGCACTGTTCCGGTTAGGTGCAAAGCGCATCCGTTGCGATATTAGTAGCACCATTGACATTCAGCACCGCCTACCAGTAAGCGAACGCCGCCGTCGTAGCTTGAAGAAAGCACTCAAAGCTGGGGTTGCTATTGTTAATGGTCGTGAATACTTAGCTGAACTTTGGAATGTGTTGAACGACAACTTACAACGTAAGCACGGTCTGGCGCCAGTGCACAGTTTGACTGAGATTGAATTGCTATCTGAACGGTTTCCTCAGAACATTAAGTGCATATGTGCTGAAATAAATGGAAAAATCGAAGCTGGTGTTGTGTTATTTTCGACCCCCACATCACTTCATGCTCAATACATTGCATCTTCGAGTGTTGGGTATGATATTTGTGCACTTGATGCAGTTTTTGAAAACTGTATCTCGCTAGTTGGAGACAATCATGCCAAGTGGTTTGATTTTGGTATCAGTACAGAAGATTCTGGCATGTTACTGAATGCAGGATTGTTTCGATTCAAATCTGAGTTTGGTTCGGGCTCTTTTATTCATGAATTCTTTGAAATGTCTTTGGTAGCATAAATTATGGCACTTGAACATTGTCTATTAATTGAACTCCCCAAAATATCTGATCCCCGAGGAAACTTATCCTTTATTGAAGGTGGGCAGCACATACCCTTTGACATTAAACGCGTTTATTATTTATATGATGTCCCCGGCGGTTCAGATCGTGGCTCTCACGCACACAAAAACCTTCATCAGTTTGTAGTAGCCATGTCGGGTAGTTTCGATGTAGTGCTAGATGATGGCAAAGAAAAAAAGCGCTTTCACCTTAATCGATCATATTACGGATTATATGTTTGCCCGATGATGTGGCGGGATTTAGATAATTTCTCTTCGGGGGCTGTTTGTATGGTCTTGGCTTCTGCTCATTATGACGAATCTGATTACATTCGTGATTATTCCCAATTTACTTCGCTCACCCAAAAATAATGAATATTCATTTTCTTGATCTAAAAAGCCCACATGATGAATTGCGCTTAGAGCTAAGTGCAGCTTTTGACCGTGTGATGAATTCTGGCTGGTACATCCACGGCACCGAGTGCAAACAGTTTGAACAAGAATTCGCCCAATATTGCCAAGCCGAGCATTGCGTCGGCGTGGGCAATGGTCTGGATGCCTTGCACCTGATTTTGCGCGCTTACGGCATTGGCACAGGCGACGAGGTCATTGTGCCCAGCAACACTTATATTGCCACTTGGCTCGCCGCCAGCTACGCCGGTGCAACCCCGGTTCCGGTGGAGCCTGATGCGCGCACCTACAACATCGACCCCGCGCTGATCGAAGCGGCCATTACCCCGCGCACCAAGGCCATCATGGTGGTGCATTTGTACGGCCAACCGGCCGACATGGATGCCATCAATGCCATTGCCGAGAAGCATCAGCTCAAGGTGATTGAAGATGCAGCCCAAGCGCATGGCGCGCGCTACAAAGGGCGGCGCGTTGGCTCCCTGGGCGATGCAGCCGGCTTTAGTTTTTACCCCGGTAAAAATTT
>Ga0247832_1002231_pt1 | contig 30445 bp, 29 predicted proteins | sample LaCruzMarch2015__10_FD_192407 | JGI IMG/M metagenome (GOLD analysis project Ga0247832, IMG submission 192407) | Freshwater microbial communities from meromictic Lake La Cruz, Castile-La Mancha, Spain - LaCruzMarch2015_4m | ecosystem: Environmental > Aquatic > Freshwater > Lake | place: Spain... | reverse complement strand
GCTTCGGGCTATTGCATTAACTGGGTCAACGTCGGTGAATACAGCAACTCTGGCGTGAAATTCTCCTTCCAGCTACTTATCCTCAACCGCACCGGTGGCGATATTGATCTGGTTTTCAACTACGACACAGTGCTGGCACCCACGTCGAGCAGCAACGGTAAATTCGTCATCGGCTACGCGAACCCGGTAAACCAAACCGGCACCTACGTAAAGGCCTCTCGGTCCACCCTGCCCAGCACCTTGATCGACGGTGCCGCCGGTGCGCTCATCGGTAGCAGCACTGGTGTGACACCGGTGGTTAGCGGCCGTTACCTATATGCGATTCGGCCAGGTGTGGCGCCAACTGCAACGCCCACCCCATCGGCTTCACCTTCGGCAACACCCACCGCGAGTTGCGGCTCCCCGGTGCCCGCCGGCACCCAAGGTTGCGCGACGTGGGGCCTTGATCGACTCGATAGCCGCACCCTGCCCCTTGATACGCAATTCACCCCCGCTGGTACCGGCTCCGGGGTGAAGGCCTACATCGTCGACACCGGGGTGCGCACCAGCCACTCGGAGTTCACCGGCAGAACCGTGACCGGCTACTCGGCAATCGGTGGCACCCCCCAGGACTGCCACGGTCACGGCACCCACGTCGCCGGCACCGTCGCCGGCACCACGTACGGGGTCGCCAAGAGCGCGACCGTCGTGCCCGTGCGGGTTCTGGACTGCTCCGGCAGTGGCTCGACCTCGGGTGTAGTGGATGGAATCAACTGGGCGATCGGTGATCACGTGGCCGGCACGCCCGCGGTCTTGAACATGAGCCTTGGTGGTGGCGCAAGTAAGACGATGGATGACGCGGTAGCAGCAGCGGTCGCCGATGGCATCACCGTGGTCGTGGCCGCGGGTAACTCAACCGACAATGCCTGCTACTACAGCCCAGCGCGGGAGGCCAGCGCTATTACCGTCGCAGCTTCAGATCAAAGTGACAACATCGCTTACTTCTCGAACTTCGGCTCCTGCGTTGACATCTTCGGACCCGGTGTCACCATTTTGTCGGCCGACTTTACCAGCGACACCGCAGCGGCAACCATGAGCGGTACCTCGATGGCGGCGCCGCATGTGGCCGGCGTGGCTGCCGTCTACCTGGGCCTTAACACCAGCGCGCCACCATCGCAGGTGGCCAGCGCCCTCACCGCAAGCGCATCGGTTGATCGAATCACCGGCCCGAATGGCAGCCCAAACAAACTTGCGTACGTGCGTTCCTTCGTCGAGGTCGACCCGGGCACGCCAAGTGGTGGCGGCTCAAGCGGCGGCGGCTCAAGCGGCGGTGGATCAAGTGGTGGCGGCTCCAGCGGTGGCGGCTCCAGCGGTGGCGGCTCAAGCGGTGGCGGTGGCGGCGGCTCGGCCTTTGAGATCCTCGGGGTGAGCCCGGCTTCGGGTCCACTGGCCGGCGGCAACACCATCTCGCTCATCGGCACCGGCTTCACCACGGCAACCGCGGTGCTGATCGGCAATAAGAACGCCGCCTACAAAATCATCAATGACGCGCATATTGAATTAGTGGTGCCCGCCGGCTCGGCACTTGGCTCGGCCGATGTTGCCGTGCCGGTTGATAACGGGCGCGCCTTCGCACCAGGTGGCTATACCTATACGGCCAACAGCGTGAGCGCGCCGAACGTGGTTCCAGCCCCAGGCCAGGTGACCATCTACCAGCCGGCAACCACCACTACCGCCGCCACGGCCAGCAAGCCAACCATCACGGGCACCGCACTGGGCAAAATGAGTGTCACCTTCCCGGCCCCGGTAATGGCCCCCGGGGTCAAGGCCGTCCTTTACTTCAAGGGCAAGAAGGTTGCTACCGGCGTCATCGACAAAGCGCGCGGACTCGTCTTTAACAATGTCGCCAGCCGCTCCGGTCAGTACCAGGTGGTGCTGATGAAGGCCGGCAAGGTGATCTCGAAGAATAAGAAGGTCACGCTGACGGCGCCCAGTCTCAAGGGCTGACCACCACTGATTTCTGAGGTTCGGTTCAATTAGCAGGTGTTAGTAACCACCGACCCAACTAAGGCGGCAGTTGCAATCGCCGCCGGTCACCTCGCCGTGGTGCCCACCGAGACCGTTTATGGCCTCGGGGCGTTGGCGTCCGACGCCCGAGCGGTAGCCCGTATTTATGCAGTGAAAGGCCGGCCAGCCGATCATCCGCTGATAGTTCATGTTGCAGACGCTGTTGCCTTTGGTTCCTGGGGGGTTCGCATACCCACCTACGCGCACGCCTTGGCCGCAGCCTTTTGGCCCGGCCCAATGACTTTGGTGGTGCCTCGATCGGAACGCGCCAAGGACTTCGTAACCGGGGGCCAAGACTCAATAGCTATCAGAGTGCCATCACATCTTGAAATGCGTGCGCTACTACATGAACTTGCCGAACTCACCAAAGATCCTGCTATTGGGATAGCCGCGCCGAGCGCTAACCGATTTGGTCGGGTTAGCCCAACCAGTGCTGCGCATGTCATCGATGAAATTGGTGAGTTGCTTCAGGGGGACGATGTTGTTCTTGACGGTGGCGACTGCGAGGTTGGTGTCGAGTCGACCATCATCGATTGCACTGGCCCTAACCCGAAGATGCTCCGCCCCGGTGCCATAACTATCGAAGACGTGGAATCGGCTACCGGCCTTAAGGTCACGCACGATTCAACCGTTCGAGCATCGGGGACCCTTAATTCGCACTACTCACCCAATGCCACCGTGCAACTAATCACCGAAGCGGACATCGCCTTCGAAATCGAGGGGGCCGCCCAGGGGGTCATCGGACTACTCGCCCTTGCCGAGATCGCTACCCCTAGTGGGGTCGTGCGCCTAGCGGCACCCCGAAACACCGAGGAGTACGCCCGTGCGCTGTATGCCGCACTTCGTGAAGCCGATGCCCTGAAACTTGAGGCGGTACTCGCGGTGCCACCGGATGCGACCGGGGTTGGAGTTGCGGTTATTGATCGGCTAATCCGGGCGGCCGCCGGGGCCTAGGCACTACTTAGGTGGTAAGCGCACCGCTGCATCAAGCCGGATAACCTCACCATTTAGGTACGCATTGTCGATGATCGCGACAACAAGCTTCGCAAACTCATCAGGTCTACCCAAGCGCTTGGGAAACACCGGGGTTTTCGAAAGCTGCTCTTTCATCTCCGGTGGCGCGAATGAATAAATAGGGGTGTCGATCAATCCTGGGGCAATGGTCATCACCCGAATACCGGCCGGCGCTAGATCGCGGGAGAGCGGCAAGGTCATACCGACGAGCCCGCCCTTGCTGGCGCTATAGGCCGCCTGACCCACTTGACCGTCGAACGCCGCGACAGATGCAGTCATAATGACAACTCCGCGCTCACCATCTGCATTTGGTTCATTCTTGGACATCGCCGCAGCGCTCTGACGCACCACGTCAAATGTTCCAATGAGGTTGACGCCTATCACCTTCGCGTAGTTCGGCAATGATGCCGGCTGCCCCGCACGATCCAACGTGCGCTCGGCGATCGCGATGCCGGCGCAACTGACGCAGATATCAAGGCGGCCAAATTGCGTGACAGTGGCATCAATCGCTGCGCCGACTTCGCCTTCGTTGCTGATGTCGGTCTTGATGGATAGAACTCGTTCGCCCAACTCGGCGGCCAAAGCATTGGCTTTGTCTTCGGACATGTCGACAATGGTGACGCCCTTTGCGCCGCCCGCAATCGCACGACGGACAACTGCCTCACCCAAACCCGAGGCGCCACCGGTGACGAGAACCACTGCATCTTGCAACTGCATACCATTGCTCCTTTTGAGTGAATCCGACGCTATTCGTAACCGAGTTCGTGCAATCGCTCGTCATCAATACCGAAGTGGTGCGCAATCTCATGGACGACGGTGATCCGGACTTCGTCAATGACCTCATCGAAACTGTCACACATCTCCAGCGTCGGGAGGCGAAAAATGGTGATCTGGTCGGGCAGCGCCCCAGCATACGAACTGTCGCGCTCGGTCAGCGGGATGCCGGTATAAAGCCCAAGCAGATCTGGCTCATCGGCGGGCGGCTCATCGGCCACCACTACAACCACATTAGTAAGGGCCGCCGCCAACTCCTGTGGGATCAGATCCAAGGCCTGGGCCACCAAGTCTTCGAATTCGACCGCCGACACCTCAATCACCACCCCATTATGGGTCGGGTGCGTCCCACCAGATGGGCTGGCGCCGGCCAATGCTCCCCATTAGGACCTCACCGGGGCCTGCCCGTATGCTTGGCCGGTCGCCAACGGCGTAACGGTCGACGGAGATGCTCGTAGGTCCCCATCGTCTAGTGGCCTAGGACACCGCCCTTTCACGGCGGTAACACGGGTTCGAACCCCGTTGGGGATACGCACTAAATGTTGGCCCCGTAGCGCAGTTGGTTAGCGCGTCGCCCTGTCACGGCGAAGGTCGCCGGTTCGAGCCCGGTCGGGGTCGCGGGGCCCGGAGTTCGCTCCGGGCCTTTGCAACGAACTGCTCGCCCAGTTCGTTGCACCAGGCCAGGTAGCTCAGTTGGTACGAGCGTCCGACTGAAACTCGGAAGGTCGACGGTTCGACCCCGTCCCTGGCCACCATCAAGTCCCCGTGCAGCGCAACGACTTTCGGCGCTCGGCAATTCCTACTGAACTAGCAGTGAAGGCGCTTTTGCTCTTTCACAAGCGCATGATCTTTGGATAACCTGTCCAATTAGTCCGTTTGAGGGAATGTGTTCGGGGAACATCACGATGGCGAGGCGAGGATCCGAAGGGTGTCTTGTCCTGCCGTCCGGTATGGCTCGTCAAGCCCCAGCCAGGCGGGATCACTTGGGTCGGACAGTGCATCTGCGAGGTGCCTGATTCGCTTCCGGTCGCTACCTGCCAACCGGCCAAGTTCGTCCGCATGATCAGTGATGCACGCAGCGAGCACGGCGGCATCTTGCAGGTGCCGCTCGCGATCCCGATTGTCCGCGAGATGAGCAGCGCCCTTGAGTACGAGCGCGGCGAGTTCGTCAGGAATGCTGATCTCGTATACATCTCCATCGCCGATGTCGATGACGTACGCCAGGGTGCGGCGCAGTGCTTGCGTGCCACCGTCCACGGTGAACATCGGGCGCCCTCGTAGTAATTGTTTGCTCCGTGGTGCCGCGTGGTCGGCCGCCATCACGTCGATCTTCTCGGTGCCGAGCAAGGATGCGCGCTCATAGCGATAGTGGGGGCTGCTCTTTCGACGCGGGTCGGCTGGCTCACGAAGTTGATAGCCGAGGGCCGTGATGTGCTCATCGGCTTGCACAGCCGCGGTTGTATCGATCTCGATGTGCAGCAGGACATCGACGTCGTCGGTCGGTCGAGTGAACGTCACTCCGCGCGCTAGGGCATGTGCCTGGACCATCAAGCCACCGACCAGAGTCCACTTGTCGGTGGCCATCTCTCGCGCGAGTTCGAACACGTTCGGCCACGGGTGCAGCCAGCCGCCCGAAGGAGGCGACAAGGGGACTCGTCTGCGCTCCAAGGTCACTGCAGCAACTCCAACCGGTCTCGCAGCAGCGCCAACGCAGCTGCGCGCTCGCGCGAGTCAAGGGATTCCGCAAGGTCTAGGGCAACGATGACGGCGCTGGCTACCAACCTGCCCCCCTTTTCGTTGTCCGCGACTCTCAACGTCACGTTGCCCCGAGCATCCTCGACCAGCCGAAAGCGGGCAATGATCTGCTGAGCGGTTGCCGAGTCGACGTATCCGTCAACCTCATCGTGCCGAGCCGCTGCAAGTCCAAACTGCCCGGCGATGGCTCCGTCCGCGTCGATCGCCGAGGACCCCGTCAGTGTCACCTCCTGCCTGATCCGGTCGATGAACGAGTCGGATGCGCGATAGCGCCGGACGCTGGCACGCCCCCGAGTCGCTCGGACCACATCCTCGGCTGACAGGTGGCGCAGTCGCGATATCAGACGAGACCGTTCGATAGACCCGAGCCGTCCGGTCTCCCCGGCGGTCAGCAGGTCGATGGCTGCGCCACTCGTCTCGGCAGACCATGGCCGACCACGCCGGACTCCTCGGGTGCGTAGCCGGTGCACCGACGCCGCATCGATGAGCGCCGCCCGGCCGACTGTCCCCACCCGCGTGAGGTCACCAGCCGCCAATAGCCTTTCGACTTGTCGCATGCCGACGCCCAGTCGCCGAGCCGCCTCGGAACTGGTCATCGTCTCGGTCGCTGATGCCATGACATAAATAGTCGCATGAGCGACGCATTATGTAAACCCCGCGACGAGACTCACGAAAAGTGCTCGCGAAATGGGGTGCTCCTCGTTTGAGAAATGCTCGCGTAGCGGTGAGCGGGGGATATCCCCGCCTGAAGGGTGGACCAGCGCGCACCTAGGTCGATGACGTTGTCCGCATCCAACCCAAGGCCTGCCAAGACCGTGGGGAAAGCTCCCACCCAGGCCTCCCCGAGGGCATCAAGCCGCTCCGGCAGGCTCGCCACTCTGATCGATCTGGACAGCTCGCCGAGCCCGATCATGGGATCCCTCTTGCATCGCCCGCGCATAGTGCCGCTCGATATAGCGCTTGTCCGCATGTCGTAGTAGGAGCGCTGTGGGCTGCTAAGTCGCATAGGCCTTGCATTGCCGTACGTTATTCCGTACGTTTATCCCATGTCCAACATAATCACCGCGACAGACGCCAGAGCAAAACTCTACAAATTACTGACCGAAGTCAACACCAGTCATAGCCCTATCACGATTACCGGCAAGTCCGGAAATGCGGTGCTGGTCTCCGAAGACGACTGGAACGCCGTGATGGAAACAGTGGCGTTGCACTCCGTTCCAGGCCTTGTGGAAGACATCAACTCCGGGCGAGACGAACCGATCGATACCACCCCGTTGACCTGGTGACCTACGAACTGGCCTTCACCGTTCGTGCCCGAAAAGATGCAAAGAAGATCACAGGCAGCGGGCTACAGCCACAAGCTCAACGACTCCTTGACGTTATTGCCGACAACCCATTCACCAATCCACCCCCGTACGAAAAGCTTGTCGGAGACCTCAGGGGCGCTTACTCACGACGCATCAATCTTCAACATCGCCTCGTCTACGAGGTACTGGAATCCGATGGGATCGTTCGAGTCCTTGTAATGTGGAGTCACTACGAATAACGTCATCAGCTGACAGAAATCGGACGCTTTTCACGCTGGTTCACCATGGAGCACGAAGTCGGCACTGCCAGCGACTGAAACTCGGAAGGTCGACGGTTCGACCCCGTCCCTGGCCACCACTTTTCCCGAACCAGAACTGCTGTCTTTCCGCCGAATCGAGTCCTACTCAACGGGTCATGTCACTGATTCTCCAGCCCCCATTACGCACACCCGGTGCTACCTGACTGGGTCAAGACCGAGGTAACTGGCCGCTGCCTCCGCTGGAACCCCGTATTCCGTTGCCGGGAGGGTTCCAGTTTTTTTCGCCGCGCCTGCCAATTCGCTAACGAACCGAGGCGGCCTTGGCCAAGGCGCGGGCCTCGGCGTCGGGCGTGGTGGGGAGAGGCTCCGCCAACGTCACGTATAGGAACTGCGTGGGCACGCCGGTTGGCGTGATCTTCCCGCTCTTGGCGTCGTACGCGAATGAGAAGTCGTTGTCGTTGATGAATGCCAGAGTGTTCGAGTTCTCCACGGCCATACCCTCGACCTTCTTCGGCATCTCCGGGACCGACGAACTCTTGAATATGACCGACTTGAACGGCATCAGCGCCACGATGTTCGAGTCCGTCGGCTTGAGGCTCTCCATGGACGGCGTGGTGGTCAGGCTGTCGTAGGACGTTCCAAGGATCGACTGACCCGGGCTCAGGGTCACCTGGGCCACGAGGAAGGCGTTGTCGGTCCGCTCCTGGACGAGCATGCGGCTGTCGTCGAGCGCCACCATGGCGGAGAGCTTCAGCTCAGTAGTCTTCGTCGTGCTGGGATCAACAGTGGCGGGCGCCTCGAATCGGTAGACCCACTCGCCGTCGATGGTGCCCTTCGCAAGGTCCATGCGTAGGATGCGCGTCTGCAAAGAGGCGTCGCCCGTCTTCTTATCCGGGTTGAGCAGTGGGCTCTGCAGCCCAATGAACAGGTACTTCTCGCTGGGCGAGAGAGCCACGCCCTCGAAGCCTCGGTTCGCCTTGCGAGTCAGCAAGATGCCAGGCAGCGTCGCTGAGATGGGATAGGCGGCACCGGTGCCCTTCCAGCCCTCTGGGACGATCCGCTTCTTCACCACACCGTCGGGGCCCACCTGGACGATAGACGGCGCGTACTCATCGACGAGCCAGAAGTCGCCGTTCTTGGTGCGCACCACGCCCTCGGTGTCGAGGCCATTCACGTTGTAGGCGATGGCCACGCCCGCCTCGTTCGTCGGGACCGAGTCATACCCGACAACGTTCGGCAGGCCGGTGGCACCGACGCCCTTGGCGGACTGCACGGCAATCTTCTGGGTGATCTGCGCAGTCGAACCGCTGACCTTGATCTTCATGATTAGGGGCGTGAACGTCGGCACTGGGAAACCGGTCCCCGCGGAGCCGTCCTTCAGCACGGTGTCGTTGTTCGGGCCGCGATCGGTCACCACCCAGTACTCGCCGGGCAGCCCGGGCGCGCGGTAGAGGTCCGAGCCGTAGCCACCGAGCAGGATGCCGAAATCGTTGCCGACCGACCCCGGAAGCGCCGAGTTCGACGCTGCGGCAAGGCCCTCGGAGGGGAACACGTAGACGCTCACCCCGGAGGTAACCGCCATCGCGGGCACGGCGGCGGCGGCCAGGGCCGCGACGGTGAGTCCTACTATCCCGATACGAACACTCATGGATCATCCTTTGCTCAGAGATTGAATTACTTGGCGAATCGGAAGCGCACGAACACCGTGTGTTGACCGGGAGGCGAGCGGGTGATCGTCGGATGAATAGTCGGCGGCAGAGCGGACAGACGCCGGGAAGTTCTGGGCATGGATGTCGGTGACAGTGAGGACGAGGAGTTTTGGACCCCGTTCTGTCGCGGCCTCAAAGCTCGCGGGCTGGGCGGCGTGCAGCTGGTCATCTCTGATGCCCACTACGGGCTCAAGCACGCAATCGCAGCGGCCCTAGCCACCACCCGCCTAGCCAGGCATCCCTAGCATTTATGTGCAAGGTTGCTCTCATGGCTACAACGGTGACGGAAATCCTGAACAACGCATCCCGCAATTGTGGTCCGGGCGAGATCCTCTGGTCCATCCGAAGTTCATCAGGTGGATCCGACATCTCCTACGGGGATACCGACAGACCTTTCTTCATTGCCAGCGCAACCAAGCTTTACGTCACGGCGATCTTGGCGCAGCTTCGCAATGAGGGCGTACTAAGTTGGGAATCACCGATCGCCCAACTCCTTCCTGAACTTTCGATCAGTGGGCTCGTAGGCGATGCGACCGTGCGCGAGGTTATGGCCCACACGTCGGGGTTGGGCGACTACTTTGAGGCCAAGCGTGATGACGGCCTGCCCACCTTTGATCGAATCGTTTCTGGTGATTTCGGCTGGGATGTGAATGACGTCGTCACCTGGACGCACCATGTGCCATCCGGAGTTCGAGGGAAGTCCCTGTACTCGGATACGGGTTATCAATTGCTCGGAGCACTCATCGAACGGCTTGACCGACGTTCATTCGAGCAGTCCGTACGCACTCGCATCGTCGAGCCCCTGAGTATGGGCAATACGTACGTCTTCTCTCGTAACACGATGGAACGCTTTGACTCCATCGCCCCCTTCTTCAATGGAGATGCCCAGCTTCGTATCCCGTTGGCCATGGCTTCGGTTCAGGCCGACGGTGGCATCGTAAGCACACTGAACGATGGGCATACGTTCATAGATGCTTTCTTTGCGGGTCGACTCTTCCCGGCTCCGTTGATGACTGAGATCGCCATGGACTGGCACCGAATTTTCCGACCACTCGAATATGGCACCGGGATCATGCGGTTCAAACTCCCCCGAGTCTTCACGGGATTCAGGAGCGTTCCGGCTTTCATCGGCCATTCAGGCGCCACCGGGACCGTGATGTATCGGTGCCCGGAACGCCAGCTCACCGTTGTCGGGACGATCAATCAGGTTCGAAAGAGGAGCATGCCTTACCGATTGATGGTGCGCACGGCCCTGGCACATTCGGGCTAGGTGCTTGGCCAACGAGGTGGTTGGTGTGATTCCCCTTAAGCACATTGCGCACACCTGCATTTTCTACACTGGGTGCTTGTGGACGGCAGACATTAACAGCCACTCGCCGGCCGGTACCGACTCGCCGAATCATTGTCCGGTGCGCATGCGACCTATGAATTGCACACCGGCGTACTCACCGAAGACAGGGCCAGATACCCCTACGGCTGGGGCGCACTTGTCTCGTGCACGGGTGCCGACGATCGGCTCGGAACGGCACATGATTTTAATCCTGAGTGGTTTCCCATGATCAAGGACTAGTGCACGTCGCTCTTGGTCACGCCTAGAGCCTGTAGGGTTAAATAATGCGCAAATCCCTAACATTCCTGACGGTGCCCTTGGTAGTGGCCTCATCGCTCATTTATTCACCGGCCAACGCAGCACCTGCCACCGCTTGGGCTCCTACCGCACAGCACCTGGCATCTACCTCAACTCACATGCTGTCGCGGGACGAGGTACCGATGTCCCTAGACCTGAGTCCGGGGTGGGGTTTCACCAGCAAAAGCGGCTACCCCTTAGCCCTTAACTTGTGCACTTTTGGTGGCCAGCCAATCATGGCACCTCCGGTCACATCCATGTATCAGGTGATACTTGGAGAGTCCAAGCCAATCAGTTCCCGGACGGCGTTAACACAATCGGTTTGGGTGCACAAGAGTGAGCGCGCTGCACTAGATGCATTGGCCAATATCAGCACGGATGGCGAAAAGTGCTCAGCAAAACATGTAGCCGATGGGTTGGAAATTTCCAACGATGAGAATTATACCTTCATCTTGCAAAGCGGATCCGCAATTTTGTCTCTCAACTACACCGTTCCTGCGGGCCGAACACTGACTGCTGAGCTAAAGCAGGAGGTTCGAAAACTTGCTAAGAACCTTTCGGTTAAGTGGGCAGCCCCGGCCGGAACCGAGAAGTTTTTTGATCCTTCCGCAAGCGGTGCCGAGCTCGCGCAGGCATTCTTCTCACTACTTCAATCGGCCAGCACGCCGATTGAGGTACTGACCGTGACCCCAGCACAATCTCGCAAGCTGCAGAAGGTAGTGCGCCCATTTCTAGATCCCGCCTTTCAATTGGTGCGCGCAAATGGTGAGCGCTACTTGGCAAGCAACTACATACCCTCTGACACTGGCGAGTTCGAGATCGACAACGTGGTGGCGACTGCACCCACCGCTGGCCTCATCGTTGCCAGATATCGAATCAGAACGCCCGGTGCGACGACTCCCGACAGTGGCTTGCTTCTCAGCGATGACTACAAACCACGCCTAACTACCTTTCGCTGGGATGAGTCAACGAACAGGTGGGCCTTAGTGAGTCACGCGAATTTCAACTCCCCGGTGGCAGCAATTTGCCATCAGGAGTTAATTAAGGTTGCCGCGGAGTCACCTCGAACTAGCACCAGCGACGTCGCGCTCGGCGAATCACTCGTTCGTGCATGGAGGGACACCACCTTGGGAGTTTCCGGTGTGACAGTGCGACACCCGGCGAATCAGATCCAACTCGCCGATGGCCGTGGCTGGCCGACCACCGACGGTGCGCCCATTAAGTGGTCACCGGCGAGTGCGTATGCCGTAGAAGACATCGCTATTACCCGCAATGGCAACCTCTTGGTGGCCTCGTATGACGCCGTCTCCTCTGGCCTAGTGCTGGAGGGCGACACGTACCGTCCGAAGGCTGCGCCGAGACTACTGACTTACATTCAAACTGCCGAAGGTAAATGGGAGCTGCTAGCCCTCGGGAACTTCAATGTCCCGGAAGGTATCCCGCAGGGGGTGGCCTGCGTCGGATCGAGTTCCTGAAGGCGATTGGCGTGGTTAGTGCGCACTGGCACATTGCTGCTTTGTGGTGGTCGCACCACCCACGCGCTTAGCTCCTCAGTAGTGACTTTCTAGGCCAGTGACGTTGCAATATTCGGATACACCTAAATCACCGTCAGCCCAACCACATTCGCGATTGCCGCAAAGTACCGGTCGCAGGCCAACACGGCTGAATCCGTCCGCATCGCCATAGCCGAAATGAGGCATCCCGTTAACCCCCTGGGGATTATTCCTGAGCGACGGCAGGCACCGTAGATTTGTGCCGCTGCTGCAAAATCACTTGCCGGATCAATCCCGAGCCAATCGACACAAGGCACAAGACTGCGCACTAGGTCGTAGTCCTGATCACTTCTAGCACCGGCGAGGAGTTCCATCAGCACAGGCTGAGTAGCGGCGATTTTTGTGCCACTTGCGATGAGCTCCGCGAACTCCCGCCCACGCCCGGCGCCCTAAGGAGATCTACCCAGACAGCTGAGTCAGCGAGGATCACGAGGGCCGGTGTCGGACAGAAGCTCAAAGTCGGAGATCTCACCGAACAGGCGGCGGCCCGCTCGCGGCTCATCGGCTGCCCCGCCAGATGACGAAGGGCATAGTCGACCGCTTCCCGCTTAGTCGAGAGTCGAAAGTGCCCCACATGTTGCTGCCCATACACCTCATTGGTCGATAGAACCGGACACCCTCAATTCCCTCTCACCCCAAGGCATTGCGGCCACCGGCGGCATCCGGGGAAGTTCATCCGTTCTTCACCTGGCTGCCATCGCTAGATAAACCTGCGGAAACCCAGGAATCAGATCATCTAATTACTTCCCCACCAAGCTGTCCGCGCAGTAGCGACAGATCGACGACTATCGATGGGGAGACATCATGATTAATGCAGATCTGGTTTGCCCCCTATGTCATACCGTTGACTTTGAGGTGACCCGAAACGAGACCCACGGATTCATCGTGTTGTGCAATGAATGCGGGTATGCAATCGGCGCAACGCTCCAGCATCTTCTCGCTGGCTAGGACAACCTGCCGCTGCCAAAGCACCCATCGGCGGGTGTGGATCACTTCAGTTGGGGGCTGGAAGTCTCGCTACTTATGCGCGAGGGGATCGCACTTTACAACTCGTACGACAATGTTAATGAACAGGATCCATTTGATGGTCACGAAGGGGAAGACTGGGGAACTACTCCACATCAGGTCTTCTTGACTTACGACCTTCCTGCGATCGGCAATGAATTCGTTCGGAGCTCCTGAGGCTTTGTAGCGCCGCGGAAATTACCCCTGATCCAGTTCCCAGACTCTAACGCCACCGATGATGCCTGCGGAGTTCGAGATGATCGTTGCCTTCGGACCAAATTGTGAATCCTTCAGCAACCGCGCGTTGCCGCCACCGATATAGATGTGATCGAACCAGAGCATCTCGGCGAAGATCTCGACGCAGGTTTGAACACGCTCGGTCCACTCGTCGTTCCCGATGTTCTTGAGTTCGACATTGCCCAAGGCTTTGTCAATGCTCAACTTCCTCGAAAATCTGCCGTGTGATAACTCCAGGTGCGGTAGCAGTTTTGATTCGTAGAAAAGAGCGGTGCCCACACCGGTCCCAAGGGTCATCACGAACTCAAGTCCACCACCCTTGACAACCGCGCAGCCCTGCATGTCAGCGTCATTTACCACCTTCGTCGGCACCTCGAATGTCTTGGCAAGGGTGCCACCTAAGTCAAAGCCCGCCCATGCGGCAGTCAACTCCGGATCCGGATCACCGTCATATTCGCGGCGCGATAGTGACGGAACTTCGACCACATGGCCGCCCCGGACCAAGCCAGGGAAGCCAACCGAGGCGCGCTGCACATCACGCATCCCGCTGACTACTTGCTCAATTGTCGCGACCAAGGTGGCGGGCGGGCACGGGTAAGGCGTATCGATGCGAACGCGATCCATCACCATCTCGCCCTGCGGATTTAGCACAGACGCTTTGACACCCGAGCCACCAATATCAACGGCCAAGGTGCGGACATGGGCCGGCCACGTGGTGGTGGTTTGGTTATTCATTAAGTCCCATTTCACGTGCCCTTAGTTGGCGCACCAGGCGAGGTAATCGGCTGCTCGCGGCACAATAGCCCAACCGCGGGTTCTGGGCCCGCTCACCTGCCTACCCTGCTCCCAAAGTACCGAGCCGATCACCTGTCCACCGGCGCTGATCAACCCGACAGTGCTACTTGCTGGGCATGAATTCGTGGGGCGATCAACCACCAGAAGTTGCTGTTTCGATTCACCAGGTAGCGCGTCGATGTTGGCGCCGGTGAGTTCCGTCCACCCCGCGGGCACCGGTTCACCAAGGAGCCCGAGGTCGACACCAATTGCAAAAGGGTGCAGTGGGTCAGGTGGCGTCAGATCCTCGGCCAACCAAGGCGATGGTTCAGGGCCGGCGGAGTACACCCACGGGTTCAACACCCCACCGTAGGCGACCGTGGTGAAGACCGGGCCAGCTGGCAGATCCTGTCCAAGGGCAGGTGACATGGTGAGTTCAGGCGCCGTGCTGGCCAGCGCCGCATCGACAACGCTCCGCGCGATTTGCCCGGTGGATCTTGGGCCATCAACAATCTTCGCGGCTGCCTGGCCCGGTTCCTTGACCAGCAAGGGCACGTGCGCGACTTCGGTCCACCGCTGCTGCTCGGAGTCACCCATGCGCCTATCACTTGCGACGGTGATGCCGGCGCCGTGATCCGCGGTGACGATAATTATCGTGTTATCGAATAGCCCGTCGGCCTTTAGTGCCTCGAGCAATTGACCAAGTTGGCGATCGAAATCAACCGCTGAGTTTGCGTACAGCCTTCGTTCCATCGACTGCAGCTCGGGCGATGAATAAAGCCCATCCGCATCACTGCCAACCATGTGAGCACCTTCCACCACCGGCAATCGCGCCGGGTAGATCTCCGCACCCTCGCGGTCAACTGACCAAGGCGCATGGGTGCGGATGGAGTGCCAGAAGGCGAATATTGGATTGCTGCTGTTAGCGGCCTGCGCCCGACCGATGCCGGCGATCACCCTTTGGACCGAATTGCCTTCCGCATTGTCGCCGAATTCGTCGCCGCCACTCCAAAAATCTCGCCACTTGCCATCAAGGGAAGGAAATGCCGTCGAGAAGGGTGGAGCGAGGGCACTGCGGCCGGCTACGGCAACCGCATCCCTTGCGAAATTCAAATACCGGATAGCAATATTGGAATCCTGATCAGAACCAGCGCTCGCACAGGCCGTGGTGTCGCATTCGAAGTGATAGATCGGCGACTGCATCACCACCGAATACTTGGCCGCCAAACTCGGCACAATGCCAATGCCGCTACGCACCTTCGCCATCCGATCTACTCCCGCACCCGCTACATCCGAAATCCCGGAGAGCTGTGATGGCACTGCGTAGTCGGTGTAATTCGCGGTTGCATAGGCATGGGTGTAGGTAGTTGCGGTCTCCTGCAACTTAGCGAGATTCGGCAGTTCCCCTCGCACCTCGCCTTGTTCGTCGAAGGCAAGTGGGTACTGCAATTCATCTGAGATCACCCAGACGATATTGGGTCGGCTCTCGGTGGCGGCGAACTTCAGTTCAGCTGCGGATGCATCGCTACCGACTGTCAAGCTCATGGCAACCGGAAATACCGCAGCGAGGGCGGCGAAGACAACCAGCACCGTACCCATCATGATGCGGCGTGAAAGTTGGGTTAGCAATGCCGCGATTACCAAGCCAATTACCGGACCCAATACCAACGCACTCGAGTTCAGGAGGCGTGATACTAGATTGCCAGCAAGAAACCAGGTCGAGGCAAACATCATGACCGAAGCAATCACATCGAAAGCCAGGGGTTTCACTCCCCGCCGAATCAGTGCGAATAATGCAATGAAGAGCAGCCAGGCTCCAACGATAAAGACCGTGAGCACGACAACCCAAGTAATCGGCGAGACACTATGGGCCGCGAAGAAAACGGCGTTGCTGGAGATCTTCTCATTGGCTGGAATCAGCACCACCAGGATGAACGGTGCAATCAACCACGCTGCGATATCGCGAGGATTGGTGTTCCGGCGGATACCGATCCGTGCCATTAAGGATTTTCGTTCCGTGGTCACCGAGGATCCAATTGATCCCACGCATTAACAACTATTCGCGTGGGTGAAGTTGTGCCAACCACTTCGACATTGGCGAATCTTGCGTTGAGTGCGGCCAATAGCACCTCTGTGGAATAGGCACCCTGCCAATTAGGAATCTGCGACAGGAGCATCTTTACCTTCGCATCATCTTCATTGGCGAACTCAATCTGGACAGGCGAACCGAATCGGGCCAGGGCCTCAACCGCGAACCCCATCGGCGTGCCTTGGGTGATCACAATGTGATGAAGTACGGCCTGACAGGTGATAGCCGTTGGCTGGACCCGTGCGGTAAAAGGCGAATACTCATTGTCGAGTAGGCCAGAGGCCGGAAAGAGGTTGGTGATATCACCAAGGATTGGCGTGACTCGACCGGCAAGATCGGTGGTGTTCGAGATCCCAGAGTAGAGGACGTCTAGGGCGCCAGCGTCGGCATCAAGAACAATGACATTTGCGCCGGCATTGCGCACTAAGTGCGCGGCCGTGAAACCATCGTTGCCGCCAACATCGAGGACCAAATCACCTCGACCCGAGGCGGCACTGACGAAGTCGGCAGCAAAATCCGATTTACGCAACAAATCCTCCGTGCCGTAATGCTCGCGGCTGCCGTAATCAACCCAGGTGGTGCTGTGCGCGGCCCCGTGCAGCCTTGCCACTTGCTTCAACAGTTTGCGAGTCAATCCCATGGTCGCCTTGAGCGCTAAATCCTTATTTCGCTCCGCCCGCTCGGCGAACTTGGTTTCACTGGGCGCATTGGACGCAACCGGCCGAGTCGTCGCTTGCAGTAGCCGCAAAGACAGGCTGCGACGCTTGCCCTTCGGCAGCAATTGCCGTGCCGCATCGGACTTTAGGCCGCGGTGCCGTGATAACTCCCACGCATCGGCTGCCGTAACGCTCTGCCCTGCGCCGACCGCGAGCGGGTTGATGAAGTGCTCGATGAACTGGCGTGCGGCATTCCAGGACGGGTTAGGCCGCCAGATTTCAATCGATCCAATATCAATGAATACCGGATTCATGCCAACGAATTGCACATTAAGCGCCGATGCGTCCTTTAAGTCCAATCCAATTTCGAGAAGTCGCAAGCGCAGTGTCAAGGTCAGTTTCGCCGCGGCTTCTAGTAACGAGTTTGGCCACTCCCACGGATAGGTGATCAATGGTGTGGTGGCGACGGCAAAGACGCTGGAGCCGAGCTGGGGTTCGCGACCCGAAGTGGCGGCATAGGCGCGCAAGACTTCACTAGCTGTCTCGGCGGGGGCGGGGGCAAATTCGACTAGTGATCCATCGCTAATCAACTGCCCAACTAGCGGTGCGGTGAGGAGCACGGTCAAGGCCTGGGTCGATACCGGGCCCGCGATGCGGTACCAAACTCCTTCGTGGCAGAAGGCGGCATTCTCTGGATCGCGAAAACTCACGGACCCAATCGGTGCCGCAGGCACTACTCGGAGGCGGTGCTGTCAGGGGCCTGCTCGGCTTTCTTCAGGCCCCGACCGCGCAGATCGGCAAACTTTGATCTCAGGAAGAACCAGGTACCGGCCGCGCCACTGGCAATTGCCGCAAGCAGATACGAGCCAGACCCGGCATCGATATAGCCAACAACTCTCAGCATCTGCCCACCTCGGAATTGACCGACCCAATATGAATCCCAACTAACGGGCAAGGGTACAGGAGATTAACACCGCTTTAGTATCCGGTTAACGAAATCAGGAGCTCGGGCTATCGGGGCAGGTCAATGGAGGCACCGGCCCCTGACATACCTAGCAGGGCTTCTCGGCACCGGGGCGCACGTAGTACCACCACGCGATCACCGCCGCTATGAGTGCGAAGACGACCCCTAGAGCGAAAAAGAGGGTCGGGGCTATTGAGGCGAGGAGGATGCCAAAGCCGAAAGGTCCATAGGCCGCGATTGCCGAAGTCCAGCCGATTACGCTGCCAGCCTGGCGTTTTTCAAAGATCATCGGCATCTGCTTAAAAGTGCTCGCGTTACCGACGCCGGCAAAGAAGAAGATCACCAGCATGCCAGCCAAGAATGTTGGGAACTCCGCGGCCGAAGTTGGGTGCAATTGACCTAGAGTGAAAAGCGCCCCAACTGCGATTCCGATTGTCGAGACAACAGTTAACTTGCCGCCACCGACACGGTCTGCGATCGGTCCGGCGATGACCCGGGCCGCGGATCCTACGAGTGCCCCGAGGAAAGCGTACTTAAGAGCGTCGATGCCCTCGGCCCCAAATTTCGCGCTGCCGTAGATGTTATTGATCATCAACCCGAATGCTGCAGCCAAACCGGAGAAGGTCCCGAATGTTATGACGTACAGGTACGTCATGATCCAAGTGTGCTTATTGTGAAAGATGTCGAATTGCTCGCGGATACCGCGTGCTTGAACTGGCACACTGCGCAGCAGGATCCATGCGGCCGCTGTGCCAATCAGTACGAACGGCACCCAGATGTAACCCGCGTTCTGAAACCAAACATCACGCGACACCCCGGTGTCCTTGTTGACCATTACCTGCGACGCGCCAACAAGGCCGATTCCAATGATCCACGGTGTCACGAATTGCACAACGCTTACGCCGAAGTTTCCGATGCCCGCCTGAATACCAAGCGCCGTGCCTTGCCTTTCCCTCGGGAAGAAATAGGACGTACTGGGCATGAAGCCAGAGAAGGCACCCCCGCCGATACCAGCCAAGATCCCGAGAAAGAGGAGCACCACATACGGTGTACTCGGATTTTGCACGGCAAGCGCCCAGCCGATAAGTGGCACCACGAAGAGAATTGTGGTGAACGTGACCAGCTTTCGCGTTCCAACAATGGGTGGCAGGAAAGTCCAGATCAGCCTTAGGGTTCCACCCGCAAGACCGGGCATGGCCGCCAGCCAGTAGAGCTGCGCCACACTCAGGTCGAAGCCAATACTGTTCAGCTTGGGCGCGATGGCTGAGACCAAGAACCAGGTGATGAAGGCGAGGGTGAGATTTCCGGTAGTAATCCACAGTGTGCGCCACGCTCGATTGCTATCCCACTCCTCCACATCTTCAGTGGTCCAAGTCGGTAGCCAGTCCGCGCCGCGGTCCTTCGTATTTGTAGTGCTCATTTGCCTACTCCGCTTCCCTGCAGCATGGATTCATACTCGTTAGTGGACGGGTTGTCTTGTTCGAACTTGTTGGCCAGTTTCGGACTTGCCTGATGCAGCATCTTGACCACGGTGAAATGCATCCACGCTAGGGCTACTAAAGACACAACGAAAATAACAAAGAACGTGGATTGGGGGAATCCGGTCAACGACCCCGTGTAGGCGAAGAGCAGCGGCAGGAAGAATCCGCCGAGGGCACCCAACGACCCGACGAGGCCTCCCACGGCACCGACGTCCTTCGGAAAGTATTCGGGTATGTACTTGTACACCGCGGCTTTGCCCAAACCCATCGCGCAACCAATGGCGAACACGAGGACGGTAAAGAGCACTGTCCCCACCTCCCACGGGAGTACCGCATTTTGCTCGCCATTTGGCATCGACAAGACGATGTAGCCATATGGCATCATCAAGATTCCGGAGGCAATGAGAACAATCACGAAAGTTACATACATCATTCGACGGGCCCCGATCTTGTCAGACAGGTATCCGCCAAATGGTCGGAGCAATGATGCGGGGAAAATGAACAGCGCGGTTAGTAGCGCTGCCTGACTCAATGGCATGTCATAGACATCCACATAGTATTTCGGTAGCCAAGCAGCCAATGCCACATAGGCGCCAAACACCACTACGTAGTAGAGGCTGAAGCGCCACACCCGGAACTGCTTAAGCGGGATGAGCATCGACCCAATTGATCGGCCTTGGCCCGGTCGAATTTCCCGATGGGGCGTCCATAGCCAAGTCGCCGCGCCCATCACAATCAGCAAGACCATGTACAAGAAGGGGATGAAGCGCCACCCACCTGGCACTAGCCCACCAATGAACCCGGCGGCCGGAATAGCCGCAATCAACGCCGGACCGATCAACTTGGTTACGGATGCACCCACATTGCCCGCACCGAAAACTCCCAGTGCGAAACCTTGATGCCGCTGCGGCCACCAGGCACTAACCCAAGCAATGCCGACGCTGAATGAGTTTCCGGCGAACCCAACGAGGAATGCGTAGCACAGCAGCAAGCTGTACGAGGTCGCTGTCGATACCAAATAGGCCGGAATCGCTGTGACCAACAGCATCGCGATGAAGACGCGGCGACCGCCATAGCGGTCCGCGGCAATCCCGGCGGGCAACCGCCAGATCGCTCCGTTCAAAACGGCTACCGCGATGATCCAAGCCAGTTGCACATCGGTGAGTTCAAACTCATCGCGGATTGGCACACCCAGTACCCCGAACATGAGCCAAACCGCGAACATCAAGGTAAAACCCAAGGTGGAGAGCACAAGGACGGAAATCCGGCCGGGTTGCCCTTGATTTGCTTCCATGGAATGGATTAAAGCACAGGTATTTGTTTTTACCCGGTTTTATTGAATAAATCACAAATTAGTGATAGACATCTCCTATGGCCACTCCAATCCCGGCGCGAGACAGCCGGACCCAGATCGCCGAGTTGCTCGCGAGAACCCCGACCCCGCTGACGGTTGAAGGCATCTCCGAGCTCACCGGGCTGCATGTCAATACCGTTCGCAGCCATCTCGACGTCCTGCTGGCGCGCGAAGTGGTAACCCGGTCGGCAATCGAGCAAAGTGGTCGAGGGCGCCCCCGCTGGAATTACAGTTCCGCGACGAAATCGCCGTCGCCGTATCAAATCCTGGCCGGTGCCCTGAGCATGCAGTTGGCACAAATAAAAGATCCAGCGGCAGCGCGCGGGGCGGCCGAAATCTGGGTTGACGCCCTCCCGGAGTTGCCGATCGCCAACTCGCCCGATGCGGCCGTCGCCGAGGCCACCGATGCTTTGAACAGGCTGGGTTTTACCGCTGAAGCCACTGCGCTCGGTGACGCCATACACGTCTCGGGTTGCCCCTATGCCGACATCGTCGAAGACAACCCGGTGATTTGCGATATCCATACCGCGATGCTTTCGACACTGCTCGAAAACACCGGTCAACCAGTTGCTGTCAGCTCCATGGAGGTGTGGTCGCGCCCCGGCCTGTGCACTGCGCGCCTTCGGCGCACCGATCAAACCCCGAGCCGCATTATCAATCCAAAGGAGACCAAGTCGTGACGACGACCCATGAAGCCGATGCTGCCACCTCGGAATTTTTGGTGCGGGCCGGACGATTCTTCACCCCGGGTAAAGCATCCGCCGACGGCCGGACAATAACGCGCATTGGTGGTCGTGATAGCGACGTGTTCTACCGTGATAGGTGGAGTCACGACAAAGTGGTTCGAAGTACGCATGGTGTCAACTGCACGGGCTCATGCTCTTGGAAGGTGTACGTAAAAGATGGCATCATCACCTGGGAGACACAGCAAACTGATTACCCCTCAGTAGGTCCAGACAGTCCCGAGTACGAACCCCGCGGGTGCCCGCGTGGTGCCGCATTTTCCTGGTACACGTATTCACCCACCCGCGTGCGGTATCCGTATGTTCGTGGTGTCCTTATCGATGCCTATCGAGCAGCTAGGCGAATACACGTCGATCCAGTTGATGCTTGGGCAGCAATTGTCAATGACTCCGAAACCAGGCGGAGTTACCAAATAGCACGTGGCAAGGGTGGGCTAGTTCGGGTGTCTTGGGCCGAGGTCAATGAGCTCATCGCAGCGGCGCATGTGCACACGATCAAAGAGCACGGGCCTGACAGAGTGTTCGGGTTTTCCCCCATACCGGCGATGTCGATGGCATCGCACGCAGCCGGTGCCCGTTTCATCAGCCTGCTCGGCGGATCTATGCTCTCGTTCTACGACTGGTACGCGGATCTACCCGTAGCGTCACCTCAAGTATTCGGTGACCAAACCGATGTGCCCGAGTCCGCCGATTGGTGGAATGCCTCTTACTTAATCATGTGGGGATCCAACGTTCCCGTAACTCGCACCCCAGATGCCCACTTCATGGCAGAGGCTAGATACCGAGGACAAAAAGTTGTCACGGTCTCCCCCGACTACGCGGACAACACCAAATTCGCCGACGAGTGGATGTCACCGCACCCGGGCACCGATGGTGCCCTCGCCATGGCGATGGGGCATGTGATTCTCAAAGAGTTCTTCATCGAACGCCAGGTGCCACGCTTTGTTGATTATGTGAAGAAGTTCAGCGATCTGCCGTTCCTTGTGTCGCTGCGAGCCAAGGATGGAGCATGGGTCCCGGATAAATTCGTTACCGCTGCCGATCTCGGTGACGACGGTGACGGAGCCGAGTTCAAGACGGTGCTGGTCAATTCAGAAACCGGACTCCCGCATGTGCCAAATGGTTCCCTCGGGTTTCGGTTCAACGACTCTGGCGTTGGGAAGTGGAACCTTGACCTTGAGGGTGTTGACCCAACACTTTCATTCCACGGAGCCACCGATACTGAGGCCGTTGAGGTACTGCTGCCGCGATTTGACGTCGGTCAGGCTAACAGCGAAAGCGGGGGTGTTCATCGCCGCGGTGTTCCTGCGGCGCGACTAGCCCTACGAGGCGGGTCTCGGTTGGTCACAACGGTATTTGACCTCTTGCTGGCGCAATACGGAGTCGGTCGAGAGCACTTGCCCGGGGATTGGCCAACGGACTACAACGACCCCGAGCCATATACGCCCACCTGGCAGGAGGAAATTACCGGCGTTCCCGCGGCCATGGCCGAACGAATCGGACGCGAATTCGCCCAAAATGCCGAGGACTCAGGTGGTCGTTCGATGATCATCATGGGTGCTGGCACCAATCACTGGTTCCACTCCGACACGATCTATCGCACCTTCCTGGCTTTAACAACCCTCACCGGTACTCAAGGGATAAACGGTGGCGGGTGGGCGCATTACGTGGGTCAGGAGAAGTGCCGCCCGGTTACCGGCTGGGCCCAATTGGCTTTCGGCCTTGACTGGTCAAGGCCACCAAGGCAAATGATCGGCACCGGATTTTGGTACGTGCAAACAAATCAGTGGCGCTACGACCGACTCGGGGCGGAGTTGCTCGCCTCACCACTTGGCGAGGGGCGGTTCAAGGGCAAGACCATGATAGACACCATTGCCCAATCAGCCCGCTCTGGCTGGATGCCCTCGTACCCGCAGTTTGACCGCAATCCACTAGACCTAGTCGACGAAGCTGACGCGGCCGGCGTCACACCGTCTGACTATGTAGCGCAGCAACTGAAAAGTGGAAAACTGAAATTCGCAATCGATGATCCAGATGCCAAAGAGAATTGGCCACGAATCCTTACCGTGTGGCGAGCCAATTTGCTCGGGTCCTCAAGCAAAGGCAATGAATACTTCCTGCGACACCTACTGGGTACTGACAACTCCGTACGTGCAGAGGAAACTCCGCCCGATGAGCGACCGCAGGACGTAATTTGGCACGACGAGGCTCCCGAGGGCAAACTCGATTTATTAGTCAGCATTGATTTTCGAATGACCAGCACCGGCTTGTTCGGTGATGTGCTGCTTCCGGCGGCCACCTGGTACGAAAAACACGACTTATCATCTACCGACATGCATCCTTTCGTGCATGCATTCACCCCGGCCATTGACCCACCCTGGGAAACCAAGAGTGATTACGACATCTTCCAGGAACTGGGGCGGCAGGTTTCACATGTTGCGCAAGGTCACCTTGGACTCCGACAAGACCTGGTCTCGGTGCCATTGCTACATGACACTCAAGATGAAATGGCGGTTCCTGGCGGCGTGGTCAGGGATTGGCGCACCGGCGAAGTTGATTTAATCCCGGGCAAGACAGCACCCAAGTTTGTCGTCGTAAAGCGCGACTACACCGAGATCGGCGCCAAAATGTCAGCCCTCGGCCCACTAACTGAAACACTCGGAATGGTTACTAAGGGAGTCTCATTTAGTCCCGCCGATGAAGTTCGCGAGCTAGCACGCATAAACGGGGTCATCCCTGACGGCATAGCGGCTGGCCGACCATCACTTGTCACAGATGTGCACGCCTGCGAGACCATTCTTGCGCTCTCCGGAACAACCAATGGGCGACTCGCGGTTTCCGGATTTCGCTTCCTTGAGAAGCGCACCGGGCAGGAACTTGCCGACCTAGCATTAGATAACGAGGGCAAGCGCATCACCTTCCCCGACACTCAAGCCCGCCCGGTACCGGTAATCACCAGCCCAGAGTGGTCCGGGAGTGAACATGGCGGGCGGCGCTACACCGCCTTTGCCATCAACGTCGAGCGACTTAAGCCCTGGCACACGCTAACCGGTCGAATGCATTTTTTCATCGACCACGACTGGATGAGTGAGATCGGCGAGAACATGCCGATATTTCGGCCGCCACTTAATCTGCATCGCCTCGACGGTGATCAGCAAACTGGCATCGGTAAGGAAGTAACGGTTCGATACCTGACACCGCATTCGAAGTGGTCGATACATTCCGAATATCAGGACAACTTGTTCATGCTGTCACTTTCGCGCGGCGGACCGGAAATCTGGATGAGCCCGCAAGATGCTGCTGCCATCGGGGTTAAGGACAACGAATGGATTGAGTCTTACAATCGCAATGGGGTCGTTGTCGCACGCGCGATTGTCTCGCACCGCATGCCCGAGGGCACCGTCTACATGTACCACGCAAAAGATCGAACTGTCGACGTACCGCGCGCGGAGTTGAGTGGTAAACGCGGGGGTATCCATAACTCCTTGACCAGACTGATGATCAAACCAACCCACATTGTTGGCGGCTACGCACAGTTGTCATTTGCCTTTAATTACCTCGGCCCCACGGGTAATCAACGTGACGAAATCACCGTCATTCGCCGCCGTAACCAGGAGGTTCAGTACTGATGAAGATCATGGCCCAGATGGGCATGGTGATGAACCTTGATAAGTGCATCGGCTGCCACACCTGCTCGGTAACCTGCAAGCAAGCATGGACCAATCGCACCGGGGTTGAGTACGCGTGGTTTAACAACGTCGAAACCCGACCAGGCCAGGGTTACCCGCGCACCTACCAAGACCAGGGAAAGTGGAAAGGCGGGTGGGAGCTCAAGCGCGGCAAGTTGCGGCTGAGATCGGGCGGGCGGATCAAACGCCTACTCCACATCTTCAGTAATCCGAAATTACCGACGCTGCAGGACTACTACGAGCCCTGGACCTACGAGTACGACATGCTCATCTCCACACCACTTGGCGAACACACGCCGGTCGCTCGGCCTAAGTCCCTGATAACAGGCAAGCCGATGAAGATCGAATGGTCGGCCAACTGGGATGATGACCTTGCTGGTGGCCCCGAACTCGCACCTAGTGACCCAGTCCTCGTCAAGATCAGGGATCAGGTGACTGATCGCGTCAAGATGGAATTCGAACAAGCCTTCATGTTCTACCTGCCTCGCATATGTGAGCACTGCCTCAATCCCGCATGTGTCGCTGCCTGCCCCTCCGGGGCCATGTACAAACGTGCTGAAGATGGAATTGTGCTGGTCGATCAGGATGCTTGCCGCGGTTGGCGCATGTGTGTGTCAGGCTGCCCTTACAAAAAGGTCTACTTCAACCACAACACCGGTAAAGCCGAGAAGTGCACCCTGTGCTACCCACGCCTTGAAGTCGGACTACCCACCGTCTGCTCCGAGACATGTGTCGGTCGGCTGCGCTATCTGGGGCTATTTCTTTATGATGCCGATGCGGTGACGGCTGCCGCCGAGACCGAAGATGAACATGGCCTGTTGCAAGCACAGTTGGATCTACTACTTGATCCGAATGATCCCAATGTGCAATTACAGGCCTTACGTGACGGTATACCCCAAGACTGGCTGGATGCCGCCAAGGAATCGCCGGTGTACAAGTTGGCCAAGGAATACAAGGTCGCATTACCTCTGCACCCGGAGTATCGAACCATGCCAATGGTTTGGTACATCCCACCGCTTTCACCGGTGGTCGATGCCCTGCGTGAGACCGGAAATGACGCGGAGGATGCAGGAAATCTCTTCGGGGCACTCGAATCTCTGCGCATACCGATTGAGTACTTGGCGGAGTTGTTCACAGCCGGTGATACAGCACCAGTTAGTCAATCGCTCAAAACTTTAGCCGCGATGCGCTCATATATGCGTGATGTAAACCTAGGGCGCGACCCCAAGCCCGAGATTCCAGCCGCGGTAGGCATGTCTGAGGAATCAATTTATAACTTGTACCGGTTGCTGGCCATCGCCAAGTACGAGGACCGCTATGTGATTCCTAAGGCACATGCAGAGACGGCGCGTGACCTAGAGGAACTTGCTTGCTCACTTGATGTTTCCGGCGGGCCGGGGCAGTACCAACCCGGACCATTCGGCGGTGCGTCTGGTCGCCCGGTGCCGGTGGCAGTCGAAACTTTCCACGCCTTGAAGGTACGTCAGACCACCGAGGTGCTGATTCCATTGGACGCAGTCCGGATGAACTTACAAAACTGGCACGGCCAAGGAGCAACTGATGAGTAGCACGTTGAAATCCGATACCGCAATAGCGCGATTGGCCACCTCGTGGCTGCTTTGGTACCCAGACGCCGAGCTCCAAGCCCGCCTGGATGAAATCGCAGTTGCTATCGAGGCACTGCCTCCGAAGACGCGGCTGCCCCTTAAAGCCTTTGTTGACTACCTCTGGGCTACGCCGCTCAGTGATATTCAGGCTCACTATGTCGCCACCTTCGATATGAAGCGCAAGGCCTGCCCTTATCTGACCTACTGGACCGACGGTGACACTCGCAATCGTGGACAGGCGATTCTCAGGTTCAAACAGGCTTATCTGGCATCCGGGTTCGATCCGGGAAACCGAGAGCTTGCCGACCACTTGTGCGTCGTCTTGGAGTTTGCGGCAATAGGCGATCAGTTGACGGGAGATGCGCTACTGACCGAGCACAGTGGGCCGATTCACTTGCTCCGTGACGCGCTGGCGAACCTGGATTCCGCCTACTCCTACCTGCTCGATGCCGTCATCGCCACCTTGCCGGAGATCACCTCGGAGTTAAAGGCTCGCATCGCCCAATTAGCAGCGCAGGGGCCGCCGATGGAGGAAGTCGGCTTAGAACCATTCCCGGTATTTGTCACCTTGGACCCGATTGGCGGCCGTCGATGAGTGCTTCCGACATTTTGCTTTGGGTGGCGCTGCCGTACTTGACGATTGCGGTATTCGTCACCGGCATGTTCTGGCGATACAAGTACGACAAATTCGGTTGGACTACTAGGTCGAGCCAACTCTATGAACGTAAAGTCATCCGTATTGCGAGCCCTTTATTTCATCTCGGCATCTTGGCGGTTCTCGGTGGTCACGTGATGGGCCTGCTGATTCCGGAGAACTGGACACATGCAGCGGGGCTCAGCGAGGATGCGTACCACCTAATGGCAGTTGGCCTTGGTGCCGTTGCCGGTGCCTGCACGCTCTTTGGGATCTCATTACTCATCTATCGCCGGCGGACCAACGGTGCTGTCTTCGCTGCCACCACGAGGAATGACAAAGCAATGTATGTCTTCTTAGTCGCCGCCATCTGTCTTGGTCTTTTAACAACACTCGTTGGATCTGGAATCGTTGGTGAAGGTTACAACTACCGTGAGACGGTATCGCCCTGGTTTCGATCGATTTTCCTAATGGATCCAAAACCGGAACTGATGGCCCAGGCACCGGCTTCATTTCACATTCACGCGGTAGCTGGCATGCTGTTATTCCTTATCTGGCCATTTACGCGGTTAGTGCATGCATTCAGCGCTCCAGTTCAGTACCTGTTCCGGCCATACGTCGTCTACCGTGAGCGCGGGCCGCATGACCCGGGGAGTCGCACCGCCAGGCGCGGCTGGGAGCGCGTTGGCTAAGTACCAGGTGCGCTCGCGCAAAACTTATTTCCCACCGCAACATGGTGCTTGGGCCTTCTTATTCGTGCCACTACTTATCGGTTTCCTGCTGGGAGCTGCATCCCCAATCGGGTTAGTGTTCGCCATCACCTGGGTGTGTGCATATCCGGTATCTTTTTTTGGCGGTCGCGCGTTCTTGACCAGGCTTAGGCGTGGCGCCTGGACCCCGCGCGCGCATAAAGACATTAGCTCCGCAATTCCATGGCTGCTGATCGCAAGCGTCGGCACTCTCACCCTGCTTTATTTGCGCACTTGGGTGCTAATCCCAGCGCTGTTTATTGCCGGCCTGTGGCTCATCAGCCTCATGTTGGCAAAGTCAGGGCGCGAACGCAGTCTTAGCAATGACCTACTCCTCGTGGTAATCGCGGTCATCGCGCTACCACTTATTTGGGCTGTTTCAACAAACACCACTGACCTTGCCCTAGTTCCACCAAGTATCTGGCTAGCGGCGATTGTCTGCGCGGTCTATTTCACCGGTTCAGTGATTCACGTGAAATCACTAATCCGTAAAGCCCGTGACCCCAGATGGCACCTAGCAAGCGTGGTGTATCACGGCATCGCACTTGTTGCGATGTCACTGGTCACCTGGTGGTTGCTCGTGCCCTTCGGCGTGGCTATGGTGCGAACCCTGGTGATGAAGCCTGGGCTACGGCCAGCCACGATTGGCGCCGTCGAAATCCTAATTTCCGTTCTCGTCGTTAGCTGCGTGGTCGCAGCTAGTGTTCAAGTGGTTTCGTAGGGCCTTGTATCTCCAAGAGCGCCTGCACCTCATCAGCGCGATAGCGCCGGTGCCCGCCAAGGGTCCGGATGCACGACAACTTGCCCGCCTTCGCCCAGCGCGTGACCGTCTTTGGATCAACGCGAAACAAAGCTGCCACCTCGGCCGGCGTGAGCAACAACTCGGCCTCTGGGCTACGTCCAGCCATCCGCGCCTCCGATGAATTAGACAGCCCGGCTCTCCTGACGAAGCCAACAGGGCCTACTGTTCCACCGACCTCAGCAGGCAGCAAGGGAAATCGGGCAATTCGAGCATATTTCTCGGATATCTCGATCGGAAAACCAAGGGGCAACCATGGCGAGCACGAAGTTATCGGGGCCCTGGGCGGACTTCGCCGGGCATGAGGAATTGGTGGTCGCCTACGACGAGGCCAGTGGCATGCAGGCGGTAATCGCGCTGCATTCGACCGTGCTCGGCCCGGCACTTGGTGGCGTCCGGATGTCCTGTTACACCGATCATCAGGGCGCGACCGAATCGTCTGGGCCGGCAGCGGCTGCGCGCCAAGATGCACTGCGGCTGTCGCGAGCGATGACCTACAAGAACGCCCTCGCCGGCCTCGATCATGGTGGCGGTAAAGGCGTCATCTTTGGTGACCCGGGGAATAAGTCGGTCGAGGTGCTGCATGCATTTGGTCGACTCGTCACTTCACTGGGCGGTCGTTATATCACCGCCGGTGACGTCGGCATGAGCGTCGCGGACATGGACACCATCGGCCAGACCTGCCGTTGGACCACCGGCCGGTCGCCGGCGAGCGGTGGCGTTGGCGACAGCGGAATCTTGACCGCCGTCGGCGTCTGGCAGGCCATGCGCGCCGCGGCCGGGCAGATCTGGGGCACCTGCGACCTAGCCGGGCGCCGGGTCGGGGTGGTCGGTGCCGGCAAAGTCGGTGGCCGGCTGGTCGGCCACTTGATCGACGAGGGCGCCGTTGTCTTCGTGGTCGATCCCGCTTCGGTCACCTTGGCCGGCCTTGTCAAGCAATACCCGCAGGTTCAAGTCTTAGAGTCAACCGCGGCGCTCCTTGGCGCCGACCTAGATGTGCTCTCCCCGAATGCCATGGGCGGGTTCTTGACGATGGAGCTAGCCGACCACCTGAGGGTGCCGCTGATCTGCGGTGGGGCCAATAACCAACTGGCCAGCCCCGAGGTCGCCGACGTGCTCGCCGCCCGGGGGGTGCTCTACGCCCCGGATTTCATGGTCAACTGCGGGGGCGTGATCCAAGTTGCCGAAGAGCTCACCGGCTGCGATCTGGAGCGGGCCCGGGCCAAGGTCATGCAGGTTTTCACCACTACCGAAAAAGTGCTGGCCCGGGCCCAGCGCACCGGTTGCACCCCGGTGGCGGCCGCGGAGGCCCTCGCCGAGGACCGAATCGCTGGCCGCGGTTAACGCCCGCCAAGGCGGACCGGTACTGTAGGCGCACGCGGGGCGGCCCGGGTTACCCGGCCGCAGACGCAATTTCCGTCCACACGACTGGGGCGATAGTCCCGGATGAGGGGGTCGAGCCATGGGGCGCGGCCGGGCAAAAGCCAAGCAGACCAAGGTTGCCCGTGAGTTGAAGTACGGCGGGCCACAGACCGATTTTGATCGGTTGCAAGCAGAGTTGGCGGGCAGTGCAGGTACTCACTCGTCCCCGCGCGCCGGTGACGGCGACGCGGCCGATG
>Ga0247832_1002221_pt1 | contig 30550 bp, 25 predicted proteins | sample LaCruzMarch2015__10_FD_192407 | JGI IMG/M metagenome (GOLD analysis project Ga0247832, IMG submission 192407) | Freshwater microbial communities from meromictic Lake La Cruz, Castile-La Mancha, Spain - LaCruzMarch2015_4m | ecosystem: Environmental > Aquatic > Freshwater > Lake | place: Spain... | reverse complement strand
CCAACGTGCCCGGCCACGACTTCCCATTACAGGACGAATTCCTCTTGGCCAAGAAGCCGTTGAGCTTCGAGGGACTCACGGCCGACGAGGCTTATGCCATGCGCCATACCCACCGCGTGGTCAAGCAGGCCGACGTCATCCTCGCGATGTATCTGCTGCAGGACGAATTCAGCGACGGGCAATTGGCTAGAGCCTACGACTTCTACGAGCCGATGTGCCTCCACTTTTCGTCGCTCAGCTACAACACACACTCCATCCTCGCCAACAAGATCGGCCGGCCGGAACAAGCCTACGACTACTTTCTCAAAGCGGCCGGACTCGATCTCGACAACCTGCGCGGGGCGACCAAAGACGGCCTGCACGCCGCCGCGCTTGGAGGAACATGGCAGACCATTGTTTACGGGTTCCTCGGCATGCGGCTGCTCGATGAGGCCATTTCCTTCGAACCGCGCCTCCCCGAGGCTTGGCACGCGATCCGCCTGCGCATCGTGTTCCACGGCTACGTGCTCAACCTCGATTTCCGCGGCGACTCCCAGCAAATCACGGTGGAGGGAAGCGAAGGGACCGGGTCGGTCCGTCTCATCCTCAACGGCCAATCCCATGCACTCGTCGACGGTCTCAAAGTCACATCCCTCCCGGCCGCGGTCGCTTGAAGCACATCACGCCCAGCTATATGCATAAAACAGCAGCAGTTATCTTCGATCTTGACGGTGTGATTGTCTCCACCGACGAGTTTCACTACCTCGCCTGGAAGGAATTGGCCGACGCTGAAGGCATCCCTTTCAGTCGCGAAGACAACGAGCGCCTGCGCGGGGTCAGCCGCATGGAATCGCTCGACATCCTTCTCGAAAAAGCACTCAAGCCGTATAGTGATGCCAACAAGGCCGACATGGCCGAGCGCAAGAACGCCATGTATCGCGGGTTGCTGGAAAGACTCTCACCGGCCGATCTGTTACCCGGCGTGGCCGAAGTGATCGACGGTTTGCGCTTGCGCGGGGTCAAAATTGCCATCGGCTCTTCAAGCAAGAACGCCAGCCGCATCCTTAAGGCCATCGGTCTAGCCGACACTTTCGACGCCGTGGCCGACGGCACTCACATCACGCGGTCCAAACCAGACCCCGAAGTGTTTACCCTCGCGGCTCATCTTGTGGGTATTCCCCCCGAGCAGTGCCTCGTGGTGGAGGACGCGCACGCCGGAGTGGAGGCCGGGGTCGCCGCTGGCATGCGGGTGCTCGCGGTGGGGCCGGCGGCTGACCATCCGTCCGCAACCTTGCGAGCCAAAGACCTCTCCGCAATCAGCCTGGACGAAATACTCTCCCACCGCACCGCCTGAATGTCCGAAGCACCACGCGTCCCTGCCCCCGATGAAGTGTTCACGATCGATGCGATCGAGAATCTTCCCAGCCGCGTCCGCGACATCGCCACGCTCCGCGGGCTCGGGTACTCGTTCCGTGAAATCGCCCGGGAATTCGGGGTCAGCCCCCAGGCCATTTCACTCATGCTCTCCCGTTACCAACGCGGGTTGAAACAACTGAACGGGGCCGTCGAGCTCACCCATCTCTCGACTCGCGCGGTCAACGCCCTCGGGCGTCACGGCGTCCGCACGCGGGACGAGGCTGCAAGCAAGGACGTGCTGGCCCTTCTCAGCGGGGCGCGCAACTGCGGAGCCAAGACCCGGAGCGAGATCGAACAGTGGATGGCAGGCAAGGAAACCGGCCTGCCGGCCAATAGGAACCGCCCCATCCCGTCGGCAACAAACGCCATTCCAAGGAACCATTTGAGCTCCACGTTTTTGAGTTGCTAATCGCGCACCCGCGCGATTGAGCGTTATCACCACGGAGCGGGAGCGGGGCGGCGATTGGCACAAGCGTGTCAAATTCTTCCAGGCGGAATATGTGACTTTTTCGTTGCTTGAGTACCGGGGGCGTGTATAGATAGTATATTGTGAACTCCCCCCAAAAAATGAAAATATTCCAGTGGTCGCTAGCGACAGTTTTCCTTGCCCTCGTCTCCTCTTGGCCGGCACACGCGCAGCAACGCGCCATTTATCTCGACTTCGGTGGGACCGTCGGTGTCACGACCAGCGCTTTCGGGAACGTTTGGAACAACATGACAAACTCTTCCTCGCTGAACAATCTCCTCGACTCCACCGGAACAGCCACCCCCTTTAGCCTCTTTATTGCGAGCGGTGCTTTCGGCCAGAACGGAAACACAGGCGGCGGGGGATTGATGCAGCCCAGCCAGTCGCTCCTTGGGGCTCTGGCCACCAATAGTGCCACCGGTGATTATTTTTTTGTCAGCGGCACCACTCTCACTTTTACCCTCGGCAGCCTCGACTCCTCGAAAACCTACAATTTGACGTTCTTCGGCACGCGCGAGACCACGGAATCGCGATCGACCCGCTACACCGTATCCAGTGCAGCAGGTTCGCAATTTGCCACGCTGGTTACCTCCGGCTTGGGGGTGGGCGACGGGAATTACAATGGCAACAATGATACCCTCGCGACCTTTTCCGGTCTTTCCCCGATTGTTGTCACAAACGTGAGTAGCAGCATCAGTTTCAGCGTGTCCCCGGAAATCAGCAACTTCGGCTACATCGGCGCTATGCAAATCGATGTGGTGCCGGAGCCTTCAACCTACGCTTTGCTCTTCTTCTCTTCGGCAGCTTTGGCCGCCCGCTTCCTCCGTCGACGGAGTTAGAACCCACTGCCTCATCGGCGGCTGCCGACAGACTAGTTTGAGCCGGGCCTTGGTTCGCAGCCGACAGGCTGTATGCTTGAAAGTCCGTCATGTCCCAACCACGCGTCCTTTACGGGAAGAACATTGTCCCGCACCACATGCTCAACTTTTCCGAGCAGGTTTACGACATTCTTGTCGGCGAAATCGAGCTTGGCCGCTGGCAGGCCGATGAACGACTGCCCGGGGTAATCAATCTTGCCAAGGAGCTCAACTTCGGGACCAAAACCATCCAGACGGCGTACGACCGGCTCAAAGCCGACGGCTACGTGCGGACCCTCGGTTACCGCGGGACTTTTCTCAAGTCCACCCATCCCCGCTCGAAAAAAGGCACAACCCGGAAAATCGGCGTCCTCGTGTCACCCGAGCAGACCGGTGACCCCCTTATACTTTGGTATGAACACGTCATTCTTCTCGGCGCGCATCGCCAAAACATGGTTACGGAAGTTAAAGTCCAGCCCCCCGACATCGACTCGTGTCAAGCCAACCGAGCCGGGACACTCTTCGCCCGCGGCTGCGCCGGCATCATCTCTCTCACCCCATTCCGGCCCGCTCGCCGTTACGGCGATTCGTCCGACGATCTGCCACTTGTCTTTCTGGTCCCGCCATACGAATCCTGTGCACCGAAAGTCTGCGCCGATGTACGCGAGGCTTACTATAACCTGACCTGCCGCGTTATCCGTGCCGGGCACCAAAACATCGTCTTCTCCGAGGATAGCATTGAGCCCGATCCCCGGCAAACCGAAATGCACCGCAAAGGGTTCCTCGACGCCATGGAGGAGCACGGGCTGCGCGTCGAATGGAAAGCCCACCAGAAATCCCTGAAGGTGGTCAATACCGACCGGGGAGGTGTTGGGCAGCACCTCCGTGAACTCACGGCCCTGGACCGCAACAAACGCCCAACCGCTGTCGTCGCTGGCTCACTCGGGCGCGCCATGGCACTTGTCCGCGCCGGGCCGTCCGAGGGAATCGATATCCCGGGCGATCTCAGCGTTGTCTCCATCGGGTCGGACGAGAGCAGCGGAAAAAAAATCACGGGTATGCTTCCGGATTTTGATCACATGGTGGACACCTGCCTGGCCATGCTCGAACGGCAAAACAAATATGGCCGTTCGGACTACACCGCGGTCGAGGTCCGCATGCATTTCGTCGCCGGGCAGACGTTGCGCGACCTCGGAGGTCGGCGCCCCCGCCGCAGTGCCGCCCCGGCCCTCAAGCACGATGCGCAAACTTTGTCACAGGTCGCTCACTACCGCGGCCGTTAGGAGATTTAGGTAAAGCACATCATCGGTGGCACCAAGCGGGCGGCGTGCCATGTTGGATGCGTCCCACCTCTCCCCGTGCCTCTCCCGCTTTCCCCCAAAATCCGCGGCTTCACCCTCGTCGAGCTTCTTGTCGTCTTGGCCATCATCACGCTGCTCGCCGCGTTAGCTGCCCCAGCCGTCAACTCCGCCCTGCGCTCCTCGCGCACCGGCGCCTCACTGGCCAATCTCCGCCAGTGCCACCTTCTCGTCCAGGGCTACGTGGCTGACAACGGATACTACCCGCCCGCCGTCGTTGGTTGGAGCTCCCCCCCGCCTGTTCCCAAAGCTTTTCCCGACCAAGGAGGCACCGTTTATTGGCGGCGCTTGGCTTGGAACACCGCGAATCCCTCGAGCAACTGGTATAACCCGGCCGCCATGTCCGGCTCCTACCGGAAAGCCATGTGGTGCCCTCTCATGGTCTCAAAATACGGCTCGGTCGATTATTCCGAAGGACACGGCAGCTACGCCCTGCACAAATATTTTCACCTTTGGACCGGGCGCCCCCTGCGCAGGCCAGCCGCCTTGGTCGGGAAGGGTCGGGAGGTTCCCTACATCTTTGCCGGCGCAGTGAACACCAACAGCGCGCCTCAGATCGGAACCGGTCCCTATCTGGAAAGCTCCAAATATCCGGTGTCCGGTGACCCGTGGTTCAGTCTGGCCTACGAATACGGCGGATCGGGGGATAAAGCCCTCGGACTTTATATCGACGGCGGCACCAAGGTGCTCAGCCGCGACGACGCCGCGGCCTTGGACAGCAAAATTCGCGACGGCAATAACCTTCCTTGAATCTACCCGCCCAGGAAGCCTCGAAAAAAAATCGCTTGCCAAGAGGCTTTGGTGTGTAGAGTGTATACTCAGAGTCTCCAACCAAATAATCCCCTCAACTATGAAAAACATCGTCCTCCCCGCAGCAGCACTACTCGGCCTTCTCGCCGCATCCCCGGCCCAGACGGTCCTCATCGACTTCGGTAACGACGCGACCTTCCGCGGTGTCACTTCTCCGGGCAACTGGAACAGCATGGGCTTTGGTTTCGTGTCCAATCTCGTCGACTCGGACGGCAATGCCACCACCATCGACTGGGCGCCGGACGGTTTGGGAGGCGTGGATAGCTTCAACAGCATCGTGGGTCCCACGAGCAACCCTCCTTCAGCCGGTGAAATCTTGGCCGCGCAAAACAAGCTCGGCGGATCACTCGGACCTCTCGCCTTGGGCCAAGCGGCGATCGACTTCTTTCAGTCCAACAATGGCACAAGCGGGGTAGGAAGATTCCAACTGCAACAAGTCACCGCCGGCCAGCTTTACAACCTTACGTTTTACGGCACCAAGCAGTTTGTGTCAGCAGGTAATGAACAAACCCGTTACAGCGTTTTCGATGACAACTCTTACAGCAACTTGCTCGGCACCGGTTTGCTGACGACCAGCAGCACGGATAACACGGGCAATCCAAACAATGTTTTGACCCTGGAGAATCTGGTTGGGCCTGCAAACGCCAACAACATTTTCTATATCCAGTGGGAGGGCGCCAACACCAGCACGGCTGGCTACATCAACTCGATGTCCATCGAAACCGTCCCGGAACCCTCGACCTACGCGCTGCTAGCCGTGGCAGGCGCGGCTTTCGCCGGCTACCGACTCCGCCGTCGCGCCCGCTAGCGCGGGTCCATAGGGAAGTGGCACACTGCTCGCCTCACCCAGCAGAGCATGGCCGCAGCGCTTCGAACGGCATGAGCATCCCTCGGGCTCTGCTTATCCTCATCGCATTGTCCACCGCCTGCTGCCACCCACCGCAAACTGGCGGACCAGTTGAAGGAAGCACACCCTTCTCGTGGGTAACCTACGAAGCAGAAATGGGAGACACCAGCGGCGCAGTGTGCGGCCCCTCCTGGGACTACCTGACACCGGAAGCCGAAGCCTCGGGGCGCAGCTACGTGCGGCTGAACAAAAGCGGCGATTATCTGGAGTTCGAGGCGCGAAAACCTGCGGACGCCATCGTGCTCCGCTACTGCATTCCGGATGCTGCGCAGGGCGGCGGACGCGACATGGTCATCGAGTTACTAATCAACGGAGAGCATCGCGCAAAAATCCCCCTTACCTCCCGCTACACTTGGGTCTACGGGGATTTCCCGTGGTCGAATGATCCTTCCCTCGGCAAAGCCCATCACTTTTTCGATGAGGCGCAGGCCGTAGTCGGAGACATCCGTGAGGGCGACTTGGTTCGCCTCCAAGCCGGCCAAATCGGGGCGTCCGACTTCGTGCTCTTGGACTTCATTGAACTGGAGGTGGTGCCGCCAGCGATACCACAACCGCACGATAGCCTGTCCCTGACCGACTTCGGCGCGATGCCTGACGACGAGACCGACGATTCCGCCGCTTTTGCGGCATGCATTGAAGCAGCGAAGCTGAGCCAAGCCAGCGTCTGGATACCGGAAGGCGAGTTCCGTCTCAACGGTCCGCGCTTGAAGTTGGGTGGTCTACGTATTCAAGGGGCCGGAATGTGGCGCTCTAAGCTCCAAGGACCCGGCACCATGTTCGACGGCACCGGCGAACCACTCCATGTCGCGGACCTCGCAATTTTTGGTACCGTCGACCGGCGCGTAGACAACATCGCAGAAAACGCGTTCCATGGGAATTTCGGGGACGGTTCGACTTTCCGACGCATCTGGCTCGAGCACCACAAATGCGGATTCTGGACGACCTACGGGACAAAAAACCTGCTGCTGTCCGAAAGCCGCCTGCGCAACCTCATGGCCGACGGGGTCAACTTTTGCGATGGCACAAGCTACTCGACCGTCGAGCGCTGCCACCTGCGCAATACGGGCGATGACTCGCTGGCCACGTGGTCCCCCACCACCCCGGATGCCGCCGGTCAACCGAGCACCGGCAACACCTTCATCGGAAACCGCATCCAATTCCCCTGGCTGGCCAATGGCTTGGCCGTTTACGGCGGCAAAGACCATCGCATCATCAACAATCATGTCGAAGGCAGTGTCTTTTCCGGCGGCGGCTTGCTGCTGAGTTCGGGATTCAACGCCATCCCCTTCAGCGGAACTATTCGCGCGGAGAAGAATACCTTCAAAGACACCGGCAGCGAGTGTTACATCGGGCAAGACGTCGGCTCGCTCTGGATCTACGCCCATCATTCCGACATCGAAATTCCGCTGGTGATCGACGGGCTGACCATCGAGCAGGCCCGCGCCGACGCCATTACGGTGCATGGACCGAAAATTGCGAAAGACATTCGCCTGGCGAATGTCACTGTCGACGGTGCGGCCGGCCACGTCATCCGCATAAGCCCCGCCACCCCGGGTCGCATGGAAGTAAAGACCCTGCGCGCAGGCAACTACCGCGGACAAGTAGTCGAAAACCAGAGTCCGGGAGAGTTCCAAGTCATCCGCAAACCCTGAATCCGGCCTCATAGGCGCTAGACAGACTGGGGGGTCCTGCCGCAAAGCGGCAAGGTGACCCGAAAACCGCAAGAAAACGGATGGCACAGGCGTGCCAGCCCCGGTTTTCTTTAGGTAAAGAAGGAGCAGTTTGTGCACAACACCCTCTTCGTGCCAGCCTATGAGACAGATGTTCGCCCGCCCCTCTGGTCCGTATTATCGGACCTCACCCCAGGACAAAGTTCCGCTCTCGCAAAAAGCGCTCTACTCCGCAGCCACCGTTGCCCTCATTCCCGGCAACCAGATCATTGACCGCATCGCTCTGGTCGTGCTCAACACCAGCTTGGCCGTGAGCCCGACATTGGTGGGCGTGGCCATGGCCATATTCCGGCTCTGGGACGCTTTTACCGATCCCTTCATGGGAACTTTTTCCGATAACTACCGGTCGCGTTGGGGACGTCGCAAACCTTTCATCATTCTCGGGGCCGTCCTCTGCGCAGTCACCTTCCCGCTCATCTGGCTAATCTCCCCGTCGTGGAGTCCGATGCACATTTTCCTGTGGTTCGTCGGCGCCGGGTTGGCCTACTACACGGCACTGACGGTTTATTCCGTGCCCTACTGGAGCATTGTCGCGGAAATGACGCCCGACACCCACGAGCGAACCCGTGTTATCGCGTTCCGCGCTGTCATCATTAACATCGTGACCATCTCAATGGGTTGGCTGATGTGGTTCATCACGCTCAAGCAGTTCGACTCTATGCTGCAGGGCACCCAGTGGCTATCGCTGATCACCGCCGCGCTTTTCCTCACCTTCGGACTCATCCCCATGCTGTTTGTCAGAGAGCCCTTCTACACCCAGGCTTCGAAGCAGGAGAAAATCTCCCTGTGGGGCAGCCTCAAAGACACCCTGACCAACCGTATCTCCCTCGTACTCGTCGGCATGATGCTTCTCATGACCATTGGCATGCAGACTGTGGGAACCTTGGGATTCTACGTCAGCCTATACTACGTCTTCCACGGTGACAAAACGGCCGCCGGGCTGGTCGCCGGATACGCCGGCACCGCGATGATGCTCACCTCTATTGTCACCATCCCCATTTTCACCTGGCTGGATCGGAACTATGGCAAAATCACCGCTTTGGTTGTCTGCGGTGTCGCCTTCCTCTTCGCCACCCTTTCACAATGGTTTCTCGTCACTCCCGCCCATCCCTACTGGCAAATCATCAGTGCCGCCTTGATCGGACCGGCCGTGACCGGCGTCTGGATCATCCTGCCTTCCATGCAGACCGACGTTATCGACTATGACGAACTGCAGACCGGCTGCCGGCGCGAGGGCAGCTACACGGCCATTCTCGGTTGGATCCAGAAACTCGGCTTTGCCCTTTCCGTGCTCTTGGCCGGAATCATCCTCGATGTCTCCGGCTTCGACGTAAAGCTGGAGTCTGCGCAGACGGAAGACACCCTTTTCAAAATGCGAGCCCTTTTTGTCTTTTTTCCCATCGCCACGGCAACAGGTATGCTCCTGCTGGTGCGGTTCTACCCCCTTGACGAGCGGCGATGCCACGAGATCCGCGAAAAACTCGAGGCCCGCCGCGGCGCCATCCACGCCGAGTAAATCGTCACCATAGGAGCGAGCGGGAATCGATCCGGGCTTGGCGACGAACCGGCTCAACCCGGCCACATGAGAAGCAGTTTTTATCGACGATAAACCGGCCACACCAATCGGGAGTTTAAATGGCTGGTTTTCCTCGGTTGATAGGTTTCTTCACAGCCCTTCTAAACCCCTCGGCCTTACACATGTTAAGCCGAAACACCGCTTTCCAAGCCCTTCACAGTCCTGCCCGCTTTTCAGCTCTGGGATGACAAAACACGCGTGCCATTTGGCAGCGCTTTTCCCGACAATCCCGCACCGGGTTCGCGTGGCTTGACGGGGCGAGACGCATTCGGAACCCTTGATTTATTTGGGAAATGCCATTGCTTTTAATGGTGTCGCCACAAACAAGCGCGCCACGATAGCGGGCGACAACCGTTTCAAGTGCTGCGGCGGCAGCAGCTTGGCCTGCAACCGGAGCAGGGTCGCGTGTTTCGAGGACAATCTCAAATGGACGCGGTTCGATCTCTCAGGCCGACAAGATTCCCTTACAGCACTCGCTAATGATGCAAAGCAAGATACCTATACAGCGCCAAAATTATCTTGCACCGCTAATTTTCCGGTCCCGAGCCAAAACGCGCAATTTCCACATCCGGGCCGCGGACACGATCAAGCGATCGGCAGCATCACGAGGAAACCGCTCGGGCCATCGCCCCACTTCAGCAGCCACCCCCGTCGCAAGCCGCAGTCAATGCGCTGGAACCTCTTCGGGTGCCCTCCCTCCCTTCTTCCCCCCTGGGCCCGACGTACCAGCAAACCGAATAGTAAAGCCCGGCTTGGCGGTTGATGGTGTAGATCTTGACGGTGACCGAACCCGAGCGAACCAGATGAACCGAAGAGCCCGAATTTGGCCGCCGAGGAGGCCGAGAAAACGATGTTTTTGTCATCGTTTTGTCATCAATGTCAAACGACGCAGCGTAAGTCGTTGACAGAGAACGCGACCCTAACGGGATTCGAATCGCTCGAACCGACGACCTCCGCACCATCATTGGTGGATTGGAAGTGTGTCATGCTTAGCAACTTGGAGAATATGCCGATTTTTTGGGGCGTCAAGCGATCGTGTGAATTTTTGCGTTCGTAAGCACTTCATTAGCCGAAAATGTCGGAACTTCTTTTGGCAACTTTCCCTTGGAAAGCAACGTCTGCTCCGCCAATCGCTGACCACTCAGAGAGGCGGGGGTTTCGATCCCCGCGTGCTAAAGACGACCGTGGTAGCATCATCGAAACTCCAGCCGAACGGAATTCTCCGACGAAGCAACTCCGCTCTCAGCGCGCGATAGGCCTCCGCCGAACGACTATCTACATCCAAAGTAGCGTAATTACCTTGCTCCAGTATTGCGTCAAACGTTGCACCCAACGCGGAACCAATAGCACTCGGGCTTACACCACGTCCGGGCTGGGTCGTTGCCTCGTCTGACTCCGGATCAATATCCCGCCAGACTAAGGATTCCTCGTTGCGGACCATAAAACCATTTCGCGCAACACGCACGGGAAAGATTTCGTTATTCTTGAGCAAGAAATAAACATTCCCGCCGCGCTCAGGCTGTTCCTTGGGAAGCCGTAGCTGTTCAGCTTTACTATTAACAGTGTCCGCCCTCTCCTGCCGCAGCGTGTCGAGCCGCATCTTCAATCGATCCAGTTTCTCATTGAGAGAAACGTTTTCTGTTTTCAGTCGCGACAACCTGCTCGTGATTGAGACCCTGTCTCCTAAAGCTTTGTCCGAAGCAGGGTCATTTCCAGCAGCTTTCGAGGCTGAATCTTTCCAAGCAACCCAAGCTTCATCATTCTTGCCTTTAGCTGTTTCAAGCGTGCCCTTTAGTTCATCCCGACGCGACAGGAGGTTCGGGTCGACTGAAACCGCGGTTGCTTGCCGTTGAAGATACTCCTGAGCTTCTTTGACATCAGATAGCAGGGAGGCGATCTGTCGTTCGATCAATTCTCGGTCCGCGCTGGATGCCTGCTCTTCCATACGGTCCTGAGTGTCTCGCGTGAGAAGAGTGATAAGAATCGCAATCAGAACGATTCCCCCGAAGGCGTTACAGATCGTGTCCAACAACAAGTCCAAGCTGTCGTTGCCTTTAGATCTAAATCTCCTGCCGGTCTTCATCAGTCGTAGATAAGGATCATTGCCGCCGATTGTTCGGCTTTTTTGATTGCGTCCTGAAATGTCGCCGCGGGGGCGCTGTCTTTGGCTAGCTGAAGATCGGGAACTGCCAGGCTGGCCAACCAGTCGAGGAGCACTTTGCTTTTGATTGCATAGTTGACGTTCTCGACATGGCTTCCGGTGATAGCCAGCGCAGCGTCTTGATCTAGGCGGGCAGAGACCACACCAACGACATTACCCTTCTCCTCAAACAAAGGCCCGCCCGAGTTTCCGGGCTGCACTGGCACACTGACTTGGAAGGTTGTTGGATCGTCTTGGATTCCCGCCAAACTTGAGATCTCGCCTTTGGTGAATTTTGGCGAAAGCCCCTGCAACTCCACGTTTGGAAAACCGATAGTCGCGACGGTCTGCCCTAAAGAGACTTGGTCACTGTGCTGCAAGAAAAAGGGTTCTGTCTCTGCCTCCACCTTCAACAAACCGAGATCGTTCTCTTTGTCGACATAGAGCAGCTTAGCTCTTTTCCATCCCGCTGTTTTCGAGCCAACAAAAAAAGTGCTACCCGCAGCTGCGACGTGCTCGTTTGTGACGAAGTGTCCGGCAGAGGAAATAAAAAAACCTGATCCGTTGGCGACTGGATCGCCTCTTTTTTCCACTTCGGCTTGAATATCAACCTCCACACCAAAATCCGGCGCACCGCCCTCTTCACGCGGGGTTGAACTGACCGGGGGAGCTTCATCGGGGCGCTCTTCTGGACCTAGCGCGGAAGTAAAACGGACGGTTCCTTCCTCCTCCACGATGTCGTATCCGACCTCGTAGCCCAGCTCCTTCGTCGCATTCACAACGCTGTGGAAGCTGCTTAGGGTCGATGGCTTGAAATAGAGTACAACAAACTGATCAGCTGGCTTAGTGCCCTCAAGGACATCGGAAATACCTTTGGCATCGACTTTGCGAGGCGCCGTCTTTTCGGCACCACTGTCGAGTCTCTGGGCTACGAACTTGTCAGGTAAAACAGATACAATGATCGGCTCTTTGGAGGTATCCGAACGTTCATGGTTTAGCCAGATATCGGTCGTATTACTCGCAGCCGCCAGAGCAGCTGCTTGGGCTCTCTCAACCTCGCCCTCTAACTGATCTATCTGGCGGGCGAGTGATGCATTTGCCTCCTGGGCCTTGGTAACGGCTTCCCCGCCCTCCTTGTTAGCTTGAAGAACTGTCTGCAAATCTACCTCCGAAGGACTTTTTTGAGCAAAACCCCGAGATTCCTGCACGAGCCGAGCAGATTCCCGATTAAGTTCGCGAACCATGCTCTCGATATTCTGTATCTCTGCCTGGACGTTGCCAGCCGTCTGGGTGGTCGACTTAGCTGTTGTAGCAACGGCAGCTATCTTTGCGTGTAGCTCATCTCTTTGTGCAGACAACTGCGCGTGCAACTCACTCAACTTCGAGTTAATACGTGGCTTGGTTGGTGTGCCACTTGTTAACTGCAGCGCCATCAACAGAGCGATCAGAACCATAATGCCGGTGACGGCAGTAATGATGTCCTGAAAAGCAAAGAAGCTAGTGCTTCCGCTGCTTGATGCGAAACGCCGCTTCATTTCGCTCGATGCATGGTCCTAGCGGGTCAGGCGCAGCCGCGCCACGACGTTGGCGTGGCAGTAGTCATTGCATTCATCCAAGAATTCCGACTCCCGACCCTGCAGATAAGTAATTAGCAGCTGCAGAATGAGAGCACACACCAGAGCCACGAGGGTTGTCTCGAAGGCCGTAGCCAAGCCAAGCGTGACACTCTCAAGGGAGGTTCGAATAGACTCCATATCGCCCCCCGCCTTTAGGGTTGTGGAGAAAGAACCGATCGCGACACTCAAGCCAAGAACAGTGCCGATGAAGCCGAGCACCGGAATAGCCCACACGAAGCCACTTACCAGACTGTAGCTCGATGTGACTTGCTCCTCGTCGTACTCCGCCTGCGTCTGGAGGATATTAGACACGTCGCTGATCTGTCCTATGTTTTTCAGGTTGGAAAGCGCTCGCTCTATCCGATTCAGCAACAGAAAGTTTGCAGTCGAGTCAACTAGGGTATGAATGCGTTCCAAGACGGGAGGCGTAGACTCTGGATTGAGAATAAAGTCCGCTTGGCTAGGAATGGCAGCCAGTTCCAGTGCCTTGCGCTGCAAACTCAGTTTGCGCCACTTCACAAAAAGAATTGAGAGAGCCCAAAAGAACAAAAACATGGTCAAAAACTGGGTCGGACCTCGTTCCAGAAACATGTCGCCAACCCACTTGAGCGCCTCGTTGGGCTTAATGGCTAAAGTGACAACAGCGTAAAAGGCAGCCGTCAGTAATGCGCCCGAGATCAATGTCAGGAATTTGTTAGCCGAAGTGAACCGGCCTCCGCGAAATCCAAGTCGCTGCTCTATATCGCTTTTGGACCAATTAAGCTGGTAATCTCGTCTCTCGAATGGGTCACGATGAGGCTCTGCAGTTGTGGTGTTTTGCATATTTTCGGTTTGGTTAAACTCCGCTTGGCTAAAGGAAAACTCTTACATACCCAGCCGGTCGGCTAATGCGGCGCGCGCTACCTGCTGCTGTACTACCTCCATAAAGCTCATAAGGAGTCCAAAGAGAAAAAAAAGACCGACGCCAGCCCATGCGTTAGTACGCCCATCGCAGACAAGTTGCAGGCGCGCAGCATCCGCAGAGGGCGCAGTGGCCAAGATTTGCTCAACCTTTCTGTCGACGTGTTGCTTGTACATGTAGTTTGCCCAGAGCCCCCAAGCGAATGGTAGGACGGACCATACCACTAGCATTCTGTTGTCGGGGAGCTGAAACCCAATCTCGCAGGCCCTTAACAGCAAAAGACCAAGCAAGACAAACCATGCGTTTTTGTACATTTTTCGATAGGCCATCCAGCCAATGCCGAGGAAGAAAGCTGCCCAATTCCATGAGTATTTGCGACTGCCCTCCTCAGCTCGCTGCCATTTTGTGAGGTAATACTCTTTATTGTTGCCAATAAAGAGAGGCACAAAATTCTCTTCGACGTGGACCGCTCTCTCTTTGACTGGTTGCACAGGCATCTGTCCTACCGTGACACCTTGCATTGGCCGGGGAAGGTCAGGCATGAACTTCCCAAGTTCCATCCACGTAGGAAAACCCTGCTTCCACACCAAATCCTCTCGCTGAAATATGCCAGCTGCAGCCATCTGGCGAACGACCGATTTTATGTATGGCCCCTGCTGTTGGCCGTTTTTGGCGATGTAGAACTCGTCCTCCGGCGGGGGTGGTGGCGGACCCCCGCGAATAGCCTCTTCGATCTGCACCGACGGCTCGCTGATGGGGGTATTTGGCGCGGCAGCCTCTGACTGGAGGGAACTACGGCCTTGTAGCAGCTCCTCTAACGAGATCCACCTTTGGTCACACAATACCTCATGGGCTAAGCTAATGTCGTTATTGGCCAACATCACCTGCAACTCAGCTAACCCAAAGGGCCCGGCCACCTTGCCTCTCCACCTTACCTTGAATAGTTCCTCATTAGCCATTGTGTGAATGTTAGAAACCCGAGAAGTCAAGCCCCCCTTCGGCACCGGAGCCAGCGTCTTCTTGCATTTCATCTACGCTCTCGTTGAGCTGCTGTAGCTCCTTGCGGATTTCGTTTGACTGAAGCAGAGCGACTGCAGCGATGCCTGCGGCCATGTTGTTCTTTCCTGCTCGTCGGCGCCTGTTAGGAGCTAAGGCCGCATCGGAGAACGAATCCGCCGCGCTATCATGCTGCGTTTGATTCATCTGCGTTTGATTAAATGCAAAGAATACCGAAAGAGGCCGCCAGTCTTGCTCGCCCCCCTCTCGCCATGCCAAGTCATCTGGCGCGAGAACCCCGGCATCCCCCAATTGTCTGACGACACTGCTAGTGTAAGGTCCTTGTTTCCGGCCATCCTTCAAAATGTAAAACGTAATCTCTGGCGGTAGTGGCGGTGGCCCAGAAAGATTCGACACCGACGCTTCGACTACCGGGCTGGCAGTCGGTTCAGGGGGAGTCGCAACGAGCGATGCGGCACTCAATATCTCGTCGATACAAATCCAGACTCCGCCGGATTCCACTTGATGAAGTAAGCTAATCTCCCCGCGTGACAACATGCGTTTGAGGGTATCGAGATCGTAAGGCCCCGAAGTTTTTCCCCGCCACCGCAGTCTGTAGCCGTTGTTTTTCAATTCTCTTCTGGTAATGAGGTTGTTGGTGCAGCCGTGAACAAGGGTGGAAGCATGGCTGTGTAATAATCGGCGTCACTTGCCGAGATTCCTGCTACACCCAAGGCATTGCTAAGCTCGCGTGCCGGATCTCCCGAGATTGCGAAAACAGGCGATAGGCTTTGCGCAGCAGCTGCAGCAACGAATCCATTTCCTTCTTTTTCCGTTGTCCTTTGAAACGCTACGACAGGCTTTGCGGTTCCACGCTCAAGGGCCCACAATTCATTGACGGCTTCTAGCTCTTCCTCCGTCGTTCGCACAAAGTTTCCGTCACTAGCAACATAGCCGACGACTGCGATACCAGACGCCAAAGCTGATCGAGCCAAGGCTCGCGTCAGCTTCTGTTGCGAGACGTAGGACACGTCCTTACGGTTTTTGAACCAATCTTCCAATTGATTCGAAAGAGGGACTTTTGCGGGAAGCATCCAATCGCCGCTTTGGATTTTGCCGCCAGCAACCTCACGCATGGCATCGGCATCTGAACTAAGGGAAGGCGCCCAAGCGAGACCCCAAACCGGCCTGGCCTTTGCGATATCGTAGAGCTCCTGCAATACGTATGCTTTAGCCAAGGGTGAAGCGATGTCAGAGGCCATCACCCTATCCATAGACTCCAATATGTTTTGGCGATACTCCGAACCATCTGCGTTAACCAGATCCTTGAGTTGAAAGTCATTCATCGCCTGGGAGGTTGCGCTTTCCTTTTCGTCGACCACTCGTTTTCCGGACTCTTCTCCCACTGCAGACATTCTTATGTAGGCATAAGCCTGTTCTTTAAAATCAACCCGGCCCCCGGAAAGAGCCGGATCATAAACGATACCACTCGCAGTAGTATTATCCCCGGTATGGGTCGATCTGCGCATCTTGCCACGGGAGTAAATTCTCCTTTGAGACCATGATGACGCACCGAGCGATTTCTCCTGAAGTTTGGCCTCGTAGATCTCCACAAGATCCTCGTCGTTTACCAAATCCCTGAGAGACTTGATCTCCGTTGGCGTCGTCCCTGGCAGCTTGAAATCGCCGGACAGATTTTGTGGCCCCTTAACGGCGGCCCAAGCTTCAGGAGCATTCGGCAGCACAAGTGGTCCTAAGAGATCCTGCGTAGAAATCTTTTTCGTGGCCAAAAACTGCGCAGCTTTCACTTCTTGAGAACGAGGCAGCTGCACCTCGCCCAACTTTAGTATGGCAGCCGAAAACTCTTCTATTGTTTTGGCGGCATTAAGTTCCATCATGGCCGAATCGTATGTCTGCAGCAAGTTGGCGTTTAGACTAACTTTTTTCTCCAGGTCGGCTATTTCCGCCTGCGCCGCCTCAGATGGACGCAGCTCCTGAACAGGAGTCTCCCTAATGACCAAAAGACCGCGGACGGTTTCGGTTAGTGGTTTGAGTGCGCCCCTTATTTCCTCTGCACTGCTGGCTGTTTCGAGTTGTTGCGCTTGGCCCCTCGCCTTCTCCAACTCCTCCTTGGCGTAAGCACCCCTCTCCTCACGCTTTTTCACAAGCCAAATGGAAAGCTGACCCTCCGCTTCGGATAAGTTTGGCCGTAAGGTGTCAGCGACATCTCCTGGCATCTCTTCAAGAGCTTTTCTGGCCTGCTCAAACACGGCAAAAGCATCCTCTGGCGTTTTGCCATTGAAGCCAGTTGCGGCCGTTTCCTTGGCCCTTTCAATTGCAGCGAGAGCAGAGGCTTTTTGCCCATCCACCGCTTGCAACCATGCCTCAGCCTCCGAAACAGCGGACTTTAATGACGGAACCGACAGATAGCTTGCGCTTGGCCCCCGAACCTCGGCCACCAGCTTCTGCAAGGGGAGCGCTTTGGCTTCGCTCTTTAGTGTAAGTAGCTCGCGAGCGTATTGGTGGGCTTTGAGAAAGAAATAACCTCCAGCAACAGCACTTAACAAAGCGACGGCTGCGGCAACGACCAGTGAGGTGTTCCGAATCCTTTTTCCTTTTCTCAGACGCTCAATCTCTGCGTCCAAATGCCCACTAATCTGGCCTACTCGGGCCGCTAGAGATTCCGGTACCGGCAGCGTGAACTCCTTAGCCCTTTCGTATGCCTTCTTAAGACGCAACCGATCCTCTTCGAGTGTCTCAAGCGAACTCTTCGAAGAAATCTGCCTAACGCTCTGGACCTGGTCGGCGGCCTCGCCGATTGCCGAGAGCGCCTCCTTAAACTGGGCATCTCTTAGCGCCTCTTGGCGGCAAGATTCAAAGTAGTCCTTTGCGGTCCTTACAAGCGCGAGTTGGTCCAAAGAAAGATCGAACCGGTGGCTAGCAGCAAGGGAAAGCACCCGGTTGGCTCTTTCTCCGCATTGCTGCCAACGACCATCCTCGCGAAGCTGCGCTAGTTGTGGAACAAGCTCGTTAGCTTCCAACCGTGCCTCGCGAGCCCTGACAGACGAGCGAGCAGACCTTCCGCGTCCAATTGCCGGTGCATCTGAAATTTCGAGCTTTTCACACTGCTCAAGACAGGAGAGAATCTCAATCTCGTTTTGTTCTTCCAAGGCACTCTCAAGGCACCTTAGTGACTCTTCTTTGCGCTTTCTCTCGAGCCGAGCCACTCCCCTCGAGGCATCGGCATCAGAAGGATCTAACTTAGAAATCGTCTTGATGATATCCAAAGCAACAGCGTCGTTTTTCGCGGCCATTGCTGCCCGGAACTCCTTGTAGAGCGCCCGGGTTTGATCAGCCTTACTGCCCTTGTTGTAGAGCTCGTTGAGCTTATGCACTGCAGAACGGTCGAGCTTCGGCGCTTGCCTTAAGGCGTTAAGGGCGCACGCCTCTTGCCAGTCTGAGGATTTGGCAAAACTTAAAGCTGCGACGGCGTCCAAAAGGTTCGGCCTCTCTTCTGCCAACATGAGTGCCTGCATAGAGCTCCCCTCATCGATCATGCGGGCGCACTGAATTAGCCGCTCATTCACGCTGGCGCAGACTTCCGCATATTGATCAGCGAGATCTCCGTCATTAGCGCCGGGGCCTCCCTGCTGGAGAGAGGCAGTTAGCTTTGAGACAAGCCCGCTGATATCGCTAAGTGTAGTCATCGGTTGATTTGCATGGGGGGAGCCAGCTTTATGCCGGGAAGCAAGGTAAATGAACGACCATCAGGAAACCGCACTTTCAGCTCTGCACTTCCTGATGCTTTAGGACCACCGATGTTCCTGAGCGAATCTAACTCAGCTTCGACATTCTTAAGCTTCTCTGCATTTGACTTATCGTTGGTAGGGACATTTGCCTTAAATGCTGCAAGAGGGCTACTAGAGCAGACTTGGAAACCATCCCTTAGAGCTCTTAAAACTTCCTCCTCCGGGTCGTGGAGAGGCGATTGTTCTTTCGATGGTTGAAGCAACCGGATTCTCCGATTAAGCCACTCGTAAGAATGCTTGATAACTTCCGCTGCCGTTACTTTCTTCTGGAGCTGCAACCATTGTTTCAGTGCGTTGGGATCCAGAAGCCAAAACGATCTCACGTTTTTATCGTCGCCTCCTGCTTGCGGCTTTTGACTAGGGTTTCGCTCACTTGCCAGTGTGTTCAAGTCGTCCCTATTAAGCTGCAATCTTGGCCCAATCGAGGGGTTAACGTAGGCGGCATTAAGAGCTCCGATGTACAGTGCGCTGGCCACCTCAAATTCCGTGGGACGGTTGGTCTGAGTCCCTTGCGGTATCGGTAGCTTTTTAATTTCCTCAACGAGCCCGGCGGCAAGCGGCTGTTCCGCAGGTTTTTGCACTTCAGCTCGGGTCAGCGGCTCAACAAGAACAGGTCCAATACCCTCAAAGTAGGCCTTTTCTGCTGAAGACGCATTCTTTGGATTCTTTGCATCTTCGATCTCTTTCCTAAGCAAATCCCTGCGCTTTTCGAGGTCCCCTAACAATTCAGACGCGTCAAACAGGAGCGTTTTAGACGGTATTTCCTTCTGGCCAAGCTCGGGAGTTGTGAGCGTGAGAAGATACTTCGAATCCTCGGGAAGAAGTTTCACAGAGCCACAGAATCCATCTCCACACTCAACGGAGATGTATTTGCCGCCATCCTGACTTTTTAACCATGCACCGTTCTTCACGTAGGGGCCAACGGCGTTTTGGTTGATCTGCTCTGTGTCGTCGGACCCAAGCCCGATAAGTACAATTGTTTGTCCGCTTGATCCGTACTCTGCGGTGTAAACCGACGTATCGCCTCCAGCCTGCCCCCGCCCACTTCTTTTCAATGGCAGCAATTCGTCCTTCCTCATTGAGAAAACGGGAATGTCCACTTCGTTTGTTTGGCCCTCCAGCTTCCCATTCGCATCGACGAATTTAGCTTTACCGCCCTGGTCATCACTCCAGTTACGAACCGTAAAGCGAGACGGGCCGCTCTTCCAAATTCCAGCCTTACTCGCGCTTTCCAGTATATCGCCGCCCGCAGCGATGACATAAGTCGTTTTAGGACCAACCTGCGCAGCTTGGGTTTGGGGCGCGGGGCCAACCTGTGCCGAGCTTTTTCCTGCTTCTATGGACAATTCGTCGAAACGACTGATTATCGACACCACAAGATTGGTCTCCGCGAGAGCTTTATAATTGCAATTCGGATCGTTTATCTGCGCCCTCACCTGGTATGTGCCGTTGCGACTTTTGTCATAGCTCTCCTTCCATTCCGGATCGCCTTCGCGCTTAAACGTTAGCCGGACGAAATCTTTTAGCGGTTTATCTCCCTTTCGCGGATCCACGCTAGGAGTGACACTGAGCTCGATCTTCTTGTCGCCATCCTGCCACGACTGCCCCAACGATTTCGGGTCGAAGGTAATTGTCGCTTCAGCATAGGGAACCAACATTACTTTCGAGACGGTTCGCCCTGCGCCGAACATCTTGCCCGGAATTGAAGCGGTAACTCGTGTCTCTCCAGCGTTGGTCAAGAAAGGCGGATTTACTTTAACCTCATGCTCTCTTCCCGCAGGTAGTGTTCTAATCAGAACCTCGACGGCTTTGCCCTCATAACGTGGAAACTTTGTTTGGGCAAACTCGATCTCAGGAGGCATTGGAAAGAGCAGAAACCAAGAAACTGCCACGGCAACAATTAGTCCCGAGGCTAAAGCCAAGCCATTGGCATTGCTCTTTAGCAACTCAAAAAGCCCCCGCTTTGCAGGAATCGGCTTTGGGTCGTCAGGTCGCTGACTAGGCCCTGTGGGTGGCCGTTGGATATGCCGTCCGTTGCCCGGCACTGCTCCCTCGGGATCGCCATGGCCGGTGATTGCGGCTCTCGCCGATACCTTGCTCTGACCACCCAGTGGCGCTTGCGCAGCTGTCTGCGCCGGTTTAGCAGGCACGGGATCATTCAGCGTAACCCACTGCCTGCCGCCTAAAGACCGCAGCTTTTCCACCATCGGCGAATTTTCAGGAACGCCAATCCACCGATAATCAGAGATTTCGTCGCCGGGTTGAAAATACGTGGTGAATGTTACTCCCCACCCAACATTTGGGCACACAGACTGGGCTTCTGCATATAAGCAGAGAACCATCTGAGCATACTCCTCGTTTTGTAGCTCAAGACCACTACCGTAAACGAACACGGCCCCCCGCATCGCAGCAGCTGTGGTTAGGTTGCCCCGGCAGCCTGGGTCCCTGCTGGTGGAGTAAGCCGCCCAATACGGGCAAGACGCGTCTGCCACATGCTTTCCGTACTCGATTGCCCCTTCTATGTAGCCGCAAAAACCGTCGTGACGATGCCAAGGAGAAACGGCCATCAACCCAGCGGGGGTGATTTGCTCGGAGGCCAGCCCCGAAGCCTCCCTCTCGCTAAAGATCAAGTGCTGGGCCTCGTGATTAGTGCGCCCCGAATAATCAGCCCCGGCATCTCGAATGCAGCTTAGGACGTGCCACAATCCCTCTCCTGTCTTCTCGGTGCGGTAAGAAAAAATGACGCGATCAGACTGTAGACCCCGCTCGCGACTAAACTGAGAGCAGCGCTCCGCCGACTTGACCAGTTGCGGCGAAATACCCTTGCTCATGGCCACGGTGCCGAAGCCAGAGCGCCCGGCCTGAAGAAGCCGCGGCGCACTCGTGTAGATCAACTTCTGGGGCATTCGGTTAAGTCTTGGGGCGCCGGTTTCACCTTTTTCGGGGAACAAGCTGCGGCACGATCTGCGACAAAATCCAGAGAACCGGAATCTCCACTAAGATCGGACTGATGTTCGAGGGATTTGGTCCAATCTGCGGTGTTTTCCGGCCTCCTGCGTCGGTTGAGTAACCTATAATTTCAGGAGAGCAGCCAAATGAGCTTACCGGGAAATACTTAACGTTTTCCGAGATTGCCTCCGCGCCAGCAACCACTTGGGGGCAAACGTCCATCATCAGGCGCCTTACTACGTCGGAATTCTCATCAACTGCATTCTGGTCGAATTCGTTGCCGACAATAGGCTGGGCCAGTGAGTCATCCCGCAGGAGATCTCTCCAAACATCAAGCTTTCCAACAACTACAGCGAGTGGGGTCTTAAGCTTTGCGGAGGCACCCAAGCCTAGCACCTTTTTAACCCGAACCTTGGCTTCTGCTAGTATCGTATCTTGGATATCCGCGTGCGAAAATTGAAATTGCGGATCGTGATGTCCAGTTAGACGCGCACGAAACTCGGTGCTAAAGACCGGATCGAAAAGAAATATAATGCCTGCAGCGGCCGCTAGGTGAAGCGTGCCGGGAGACTCAGTCTGGTCGATGTTTGGCTGAAAGTGTTCACCAGCGTTATCGTAGAAGGTCAAAGCTTTAGCGGGACGGCCGTTGTCCTCCGGCTGGATGTTAAAAATAAACGGCTTGGGGAGCATGACACTTCGGCCATGGCGCCTGGTTCGAACGTACATATCTCCTTCAAGGCTAGTCTTTGCCAGACGAGCCTCTGCGGGCGTGGCAGCTCCAAAGAGCGTATCTCTCATCACGGTTAGAGCGGCGTTCGCAGAGGGGTCCGCATCGACAAAAGCTGCCCCAAAGTGCTTGAAGAATGTCCTCTTAAGCATATGGGTCAAAATAGAGAGGAAATAGGACTTGCCGGAAGTCGGAGCACCCACAATCGAAATAATGTGGTGTTCTATATCGAGAAAGTCGGGCGGGAGCTTTAGGTGACAATGCGGGCAAGCGATGTCCATTGTCGGAATTCCCATTGGATCAAGTGCCACCCCGTGGTCGTTGTAGCGCGTGGCCCTAAACCTCTTCATTTCTGAAGAGCCCAGTATTGGGTCGCTTTTTAGCTTTTCATGGACGGCCACGTGTTTCACATCACCAGGATCGAAGTTTTTCCAACAAGTAGGGCAAGTGAGTGACCCACTGTCACCGCTCGGCAACTCTTCCTCGTCATCATTGGTCTGCTGGATGAGTTCTTCGGACGAACGTTTCTCGCCCTGCGCTGCAGCCGGAACGCCGAATATTTGCCTCACTGATTCGACAAAAAATCCAACCTTCGCACCTTCTAGGAAAACAGCCGTCTCAAAGCGCCCATCCGCCCCCACGTCGGGAAGATAACTTGCGACCTCTTTTTGAGAGTGAGGACCAGACTCTTTTTTTGAGGGGATGTGGTGCACAATCCATCGAGTGGTATCCAACGACCGCAACCATTTCTCAGGGTCTCTGGTAAGGCGAAACACCAACAAGTGGTCGCCGACCTTTAGTGAGTAGTTCGCATCTTTCTTGAGCAGTGCCTCGCTTGCCTCTGCTCCGCTCAACAAAATAGAGCTGCTACCGGAGCGTACGCTGAAGACGTAAGCTCTGCCTGAGGGTGCAATCTCGCAGTCGCAGCCAGGAGCATCGAGAACCATGTCACATGCCCCGCCCCCACCAATGATGAATGGCCACTTTGCAGCCGTGGCCATTTCTCCGGTAAGGCAGTTGTAGACCGCCAACTTTGGTTCCCCAAAAAGGTTCATCAGCAAAAATAGCGGAGCGGTTGGGGAAACTTCACGTTTCAAGGGGGCATGGGAAAACCGGCTCTGTTATGCCCAACGGACTTAGACTAAACAAGCATAATCATTTTTTCGATAACCTGCACGCATACCCGCCAGCTTTATTGAGAATCAAATGCCAAGCCGCTACCTCGGGAGTGTGGCAGTAAAGGCATGGAGGGTCTTGGGGCATCCCACGACCGGAACTTCTCAAGCGGGGGGAGGTTCAAACCGCCCAGCAAGAGAACTCTGATTGCGAGCGTAGGTCCTCCAGCTGTTCTCGGCGGCTCGCCGAGAATATTCAGACATCTCAGGGAGATCTATATCGCGACGTCACCGTAGTCAGGGTTCTGTTGGACCAAATCTCCATTACACACGATGCCGAAATCGTGAGGATTCCATTTACCGATCTGCCAGCCGCTATCCAGCAGAAGTGTGGCTAAGATCGTGAGAAAGCCGCCAGTCGATAGGGAGCGAACGAGGTAGGCGAGACTAAGCGGGCGCCGAGGCTGTGAGAGAGGCTAGGGCTAAAGTTGGCGTTGCTGTTAAGGACGCTTAATGGCTTTTGCTTCGTTTCCACGACGCAAGTTGCCCTCTTTACAAAGAAAAGTGACAACCACGCTTTCAGCAAATGCGACATTCGGCACAGAAAGATCTGATGGAATTGAAACGATTACATCAAGCCGTTCCGAGTTCGGCCCGAACCCGTAGAGCTCCACGTTTCTTCCAATGAGGTTCCGTAAAGACCGCCCCTCGTCTGCAAAGACGGACGAATTTACACGCAAAGTGAGCGTGATCGTCTTGCCTTTGTAATTGCCAGTATTGTCAATGAAGTCGGCCCAGTCAAAACTCGTTCCCTCCTGGACCTGCGAGCCTTGATCTATTGCCGCGGCTGCAGCTGCCACTTTGGCTTGTGCCGCAGACTCGGCGGCACTCGCTGCATCTTCGTCGTAGCCTAGCTTGACTTGCAAATCTGCGGGCAGTTCAGCAATTCGGACCGAAGCGAGACCTGTTTCGTGCATGACATTCAACCGCGAGGCATCGTGCGATCGATAGGTGACTCCCTTGTATGTCTGCCCGTTGATAGCAAGCGTATCTGGAACCTCGATGGCGAAAGCCGAAAAACACGTGGCGACGAGTATTGCGAGGACGGGCTTCACCTCGCCATGTAAAACCCTAGGTGATGAGGGGGCAAGCCTATCTGCCGTCTACGGCCAAATGGGAGGAGGCGGATGTATCGTCTGACATGCACCGGAAGTTTGCGGGATTTTAGGGAAAGCGGAAGATGTTTGCGCGTCATAAACAGTTCCCTGTCTTTGCTGCTAGAGTACACTCCCAGAGGTTGCTTAAGATACGTTGTGCCGTTACATCAACAGGATGGCATCCAAGCCCACTCCCCGCACAGACCGCTTTATGCGGGATCTCAAGCGTATGCTCGACGGAAGAAGAGGGCTTCATGCCCAGTTGGCCGGCTATCTGAATCCCGCCAATCCACGAGCCGGAAGCACCCGCCTTTCGGAATGGATTCATCGCAAAACGACTCCTTCTGCAGAGACATTTCTGGCCATTCAAGAGTGGATGGACGGAAGGCGTTAGCCCCCCTACCCCAAATGTTTTCCTTGGTCGGTCCGGAGTGACCAGCTCGGACATCTTTAGTTATTCATAAGTAAGGAGATACACCGAAAACATCCAGCGGTTTTCGGGGCTTTTTTGGTTCGTTTTCTACACGCTTTCCCGTATCATCAAAGGGCCTTCAAAAGAGGGCATCTGATGATCCAAATCACACCCTATAACCGCACGCGCTACTGGGCTGTTTACCTGGATGGCGAGCTTCTCGCCGTCACGGTTTACAAGAAGGGCGCAACGGCGATCGCGCAAGCGCTCGCCCGGCACGGATACCGCCTCGAAAGCTGAAAAACTTCAGCGCGAGACGATGGATCGGGGATGGCCTCAATTTTCAACAAACCACCGACTATGAAAAATCCGTGGGACGCAAAAGACCTCGACCGACTCATCTGGAAAACCCTCGATCTCGCGACCGATGCCGTGACCTCGTTGCGCTGTGTGCGCACCATGCTCTCCGCGGTGCTTTCTGTGGCTGAGGCTGGTCCGCCCCCACCAAAGCGGTCATCCCGTAAGAAAAACCGCAAAACTTGACTCAACTTAACTAGAGCAGAGTGAGACCAAGAACAGGTTAACGTGCCGCCCGCTTCGCGGAAACCTGTTGGGCTCGCAGTTAAAAAGATTCCTTCACCTTGGTGGTGGTCAGTAACTCATCTTTGCAGATGTGGTGCATGGATGGCGCATCGACTTCTGCAACCTGTAAGACGCTCACCAGCACGTCATTGCACATTACTTGCATAGGTTGCAGAGGTCCGCGGTAGTTTTTGCCGGTTGGCTATGCTCATTTTTCTTCCATTCCTGCTTAGAGCTCTTCTTTTTATTTTCAATTTGGAGGACTGTTAAAAACCTATGCAACCTATACACTCAGGTTGTTACACACAGATAGAGAGCACTTTGCGCGTGCATTGTTTGCTTGCCGACATCTGCAGACCTGTGAGGACCGTTGCAGACGCGCAAAGGAAAAAGGGTCACAGGGAATTCCGAGTGACTTTTGATCGCTGACCGCGTTTCGCTAAGCGGCCTCTTGCATGAAATACCGGCGCTTTCTGCCCTTGTCTCGAGTGCCGAAACAGTAGGCCTTTCCTGCTACCACGTATCTTCTTGGGGCCTTATTTTCGTCCGTGCTTGGAGCGTATCTGCTCAACATCCGGCCGAGTGCAGAGCGGCACTTTGGAGAAGGAGTGAAGACTCCGTCGCGCTCTGATCCCTCCAACATCCATTCAAACAAACCTTCGTCGTGGCAGATTTGGCAAATCTCTTTGAACTCAAATTCCTGCCTCTGTTCGTTCGTTTTGACTCTCAGGTAATCAATCAGGTTGCGAATGCAACCCTCTTCTGTGTTTCCTCCGGACTCGACCGGGGGAGTTTCCAAGCAGTCCCCGAAGCCAGCAAAAGCCACGATTCCACCGATGATGTCGCACCACCTTTCGAAGCCCAAACGAGGCTTACATCCAAATGATGTTGCTGATTGCTTCCCCGCCCGCGCCCACGCTCTTAAAATTCCCCACAGAGCTGAGAGAACGCATCGCTTGTTCTCTTCGTTCAGTAGCCACTCTTCATCCAACACCCAGGAAGGCTGCCGATCCTGCACATTGCCCTCATTGACATGCAAATTGCAGATCAAACAACGATGCGCCATGTCAGGTGACAAAACGCAGTCGTTTCCCGTGATAAAAAGTGTCTTTCGGTTTTTGACCTCAAACATCCGAGTTTCCTTGAGGATTCTTCCCGACCAGCTTGGGCTGGTCATCAGGGCCTCCAGTGTGGGGCTGGCCACATATCCCCGCACATTATCAAAGCAAAGATAGATCGATCCGGTGAGCATCTCGGCGTCAATGACCTTGCTCAATTCGTCCTCACTGTTTTTCCACGATAGTCCTTTGAACGAGCCATAGATCGGCATAATCACCAACTTAGCCAATAGAGACTTGCCGGACCTCTGAGAGTTGGCCGTGTAAACGAATCCCATTCGGTTTGCTCCATTCCGAAGCAGCGCCGCACAGAACAGTGAAAGCATCGCGGCTATCTGCACAGCTTGTGACCGGCTATTCCGCACAGGAGTTCCGTCTCCGCCAGCGTTATCGCTGACTGCGTGTTCCTTCCAATCAGCGAAAGGAAATTCCGCTAGTAGCCACCGCAAATACCGAACGCTCTCATCGAGCGACCAATCGTAATATGGCATCTCCCGAGACACCGGAGCCTTTCTGATTTCTGGAGGATTCATAACCCGAAGCCGAAGGTGAAGATTCCGTCTTCATATCCCGGCTGAAACAATTCCAGGCCGTTTTCTTTGGGAAGAGGCACTGGATAGATTTCCTCTATCTCCTCCACGAAGGACCCAAAAAACTTCGATTCCAACAGTTGTTTGGCGACAACGGTCGGCATGTCCTTGCAAACCGTGTAGGGCTGACCGTTGCCGTCATACTTCGTTTTTGATGTCGCTACATGAGACTGACTCCACGAAACAAAGGACTCCGCAGTCATCGGGATAAAGCGCCGCTTCGACTCGTCAGCAACGATATAGACGTAATCCCGGCGATACAACCCGCAGCCGCGCAAATGTGATCCCATGTTATGGATGAAGCCAATGAGCAGTTCGTCCTCTCCAGGTAGCGGCACCATTGGCAAGGCTCCATACCGACTGGCCAAATCGCCAGTCAGCACTTCGTGCAATGCAGGGACAAGCCCGGGTGAATTATTGCAAACAGCACTCATTGTCTTACCAAAACGGCCCTCCACGTTCCCTGGCTTCTTGCCACACAGCACGACGCGGAGGTGCTTGCATGGCAAGCGCTGCACTCAGCGCCGATCTCGGTCTTGCATTTTGCCCCGCATCTCCCTCGCGCACGTCGTGCATGATGCGTTGCGCATAAAAATAAAGTCGGCTCATTCATGTGATTTGCGCGGCGATGACTTTCGCCGTTTTTTACTTGGTATTCTGTCAACTTGCTTCTCATCACCGCACCCTCCTGCCTTGTCGTTACAGTCCCATCTTGCACGCAAAAGAAATCGGTTGCAAATAAATATATAAGGGTTATGCTTACACTTACTTTATGAACAACGAGAAAACGCCATGCCGCCAAATCCGTCTAGCTTTGGGGCTCACTCAAAAGGAATTTGCCGAGCAACTTGGAGTAGCGAAGCAAACAATCGTTGATATTGAGGGCCGACGCGGCGCCTACGCTAATCGCATTTCCTTGCGCCTAGCCCGCCGCATGGCCGTGATATCCGGCGCGCGCCCTCAGTCCCTGATCTCCCAAAAGGGCACGGCCGAGGGTTGCCAGCCGGTCGATGGCAAATACGAAGTTTATTCCGAGGGTTATGCCGCGCGCTGGAAGGACGCGGCCCAAGACCGCAATTGGTCCGAAGACGGCCCTCATCCCTTGATTGGGGAGGCCGTCTGGACTGTTGCTTCGGCCTTAGCAGCAGCTGACGAACAAGGCCCCCTGAGAGCAGCGGTGCTTTGGGAGGAACTGCGCGACGTAATCGACAAACAGCGTCGACCCGATTCCGATAAGCCCGGACTCGCATTAGGCAGGGCGATGGCGAGGCACACAACCCAACGCGTTAAGTTGAGACGCGAGATACCTGGGGACGGACTCAAGGAACTCCATCCCTTAACTCTGTTGAAGCTGGCAAACCAAGAGGAGGGCGAGAGGCTGCTAACCCTCTCTCTCATCACTCGCACGGCGGCGGAATTGGCTTCCTCCGAAAAGTCGCCGAAAGAGCTCCAATCTCTTAAGGACGCTGCGGATCTCCTCCGCAAGAGAGGCCTCGCGCTTCTCAGAGAGAAGCCCTCTCCCGCGGCAAACGAGCAAGGCGCAAGGAACCAGGCCAACAGCGCAACTAGGCGCAACTCCCGGAGGAAGACAATCGCTCCAAAGCGGCGTCGATAGTAGTTCTGCGGTAACGAATCGCCCTTCCAATGCGCATGTAGGGCACCAACCCGTCCATCCGCCAGTTGAACAGTTGGCGCGGCTTGATGCGCAAATACGCAGCGGTTTCCTTTTCCGTCATGAGGGGCTCATGGCCTTGGCTTTCTATTTTCTGCGAGTCCATGCCTCTGGGTGCATGTCAACTCGGCTGGTGAGCGAGGCTTTCAAGCAACCTGCTCGACTGGAAACCGAATCAGGCTTGAAGGACATTTCGGAACGAGGCCGAACCAGGCTTCGCCCTGCGCCTTCGTAACCACCTTGCGGTAGTTGGAAAACATCTTCTGAGGCGAGTTGCCCATCTCCAACGAAACCTTGGCGGCGTCGCAAACCACAGCCATGCGGTAGCTGCCGTAAGAATGCCGTAGCGCGTTTTGCTTCCATTTGAGCGCCGGAGCATCGCTGTCTACCATTTTGCGCCGCTTCGTGGCCTTCTTTGCTGCTGTGCCAAACGCCTCTCCCAAGCAGGCTGGGAGGCTGTAGGACAGCACGGGCCCGTATTTCTGAATGTGGTCTCCGATCCAAGCCTTGAGCGCAGGCAGGATGGGGACGAGACGCCGGGAGGCCGTCTTGGTCTGGTCACTGCCGAGATCGATCACCTCTTCTGCCCAGTTGAAGTCCTCCCAATTGAGCCGGAGCATTTCAGCGGAGCGGATACCGGTGAACGCACCCAGAGCGATGGCGAGCTGACATTGCCCCTCGGTGGCTTCGAGCAGCTCGGTGAGTTCGCCAGTCGTGAAGATCTGAATCGGCCGTCCAATAAGCTTGGGCTTCTCCAACCATTTCGCTTCGGTCTCGCGATCGCGGGGCAAATAGCCGCGGCGACGGGCAAAATTGAAAAGCGTGATGATGAGACGCCGAAAGTTGTCACGCGTGACCAGGCTGTTGGTCAGCGCGAAGAGCCAGTCCTCCAAATCCCGCGTGCAAACCTCCGAGATCGGCATCTGGAAGTCGTGGGAGAAGCGCCCGAGGCGCAAACGGCAGTCATCAAGATAGGTTTGGCTGCATCCCCCAGCTTTTTTGGCCACGAGGAACTCCTCATAGACCTGAGTCACCGTGCGCTGCAGTTCCGGGCGGACAGCATTCAGGCGGAAAAACTCAACGGCCTGGCGCAGGGTTCCATGAGGACCGATCTCGCGCAGGAGCGAGGCATACTCGCGCGTGGCGCTATGCAGCGAGGTGTCGAGACCGGCCAGGTGATGTTGAGCCTCCCGCAAGGTTTGGACCTCGGCCAGCGAGACTCGCATGACCTGGGCCGTTCCCGCGGCGATCCGATCAGCCTGGGCTTTGGCGAATTTCCGCGCCTGCTCCAAAGTGCGGCAGTGTTGCCGGTGCCGCTTACCGCCGCAGTTCCACGCCACGCTGTAGTAACAGTTCCCGGATTTCTCGGTCGTGTAGATGCGCGTAGTGACCGAACCGCTGCGGACCACGATGACCTCGGGCTGTTTGTTTTTCGGCCGTCGCCGGGCCGCAATTGCTCGTCTTTTCATCGAGCTACGAGCCCTGTCAACGCGGCGCTTAACCGCGCCGGTTGTCGGAAAACTGTCGGAAACGGCGGACTTACGCGGTAAGTCGTTGGTTATAAGAGCGACCCTAACGGGATTCGAACCCGTGTTACCGCCGTGAAAGGGCGGTGTCCTAACCGCTGGACGATAGGGTCATGACGGAGCTGAAAAGCTGACAGAATC
>Ga0247832_1002215_pt1 | contig 30604 bp, 36 predicted proteins | sample LaCruzMarch2015__10_FD_192407 | JGI IMG/M metagenome (GOLD analysis project Ga0247832, IMG submission 192407) | Freshwater microbial communities from meromictic Lake La Cruz, Castile-La Mancha, Spain - LaCruzMarch2015_4m | ecosystem: Environmental > Aquatic > Freshwater > Lake | place: Spain... | reverse complement strand
CTTGATTGTCCAAGACCAGTCGCACCGCGCGTTCACGCACTTCGGGGGAAAACTTGTTCGTTGTCTTGTTCATGATGCTCCATCCTACTCAGAAGTTGGAGCCTCCGGCAAACCCGGCGCGGTTCAACCCCATGCGCGTTGCTTTCTCGTTCTTGTTTCAGCTCCGCTCTCGATTGGACGCCGTTATAATAAAATGTGAGGATAATTCCCGCAAAACCTAACAGTCCTACAATAAGTGTTTGAAAGGTTGATAGGTAGTCAAAAAGCGTAGTCAAATTTCGCTCCTGTCTATTCAAGTTCAGCGCATTGGTTGGGGTTTTCGTCCAACGCCATCGATTTTGCAACTCCAAATGAACCTGCCGTGAAAGCACCAGCAAGCGTAGGGTGCGCTTCAGCTAGCGTAGGGTGCGCATTCATTGCGCACCACCCCCACCCCCACCCGCTCAAGCCACCCGCCCAACCCCACCCATATCCCCCCGCACCGCCAACAACCCGGCGACCGGGATTTCCTCGTCCAGCCCCTCGTAGGGCGGGGTTCGCGCCCCATTCTTGCCGCCCGCCGCCAACCCTCCCCCCAAAACGTCGGGACGGATGCCCGACGTTTGCCATACGCAAACCCGACGCAAGCCCGACGCTCGTTTTCCCCGTAGGGCGGGGTTCACCGTGCCGTTTCCCACGGTTGAACGCACTTCGTATGCACAGGGGGTGTACGGGGGGTGACATGGTCGGGACTGGTGTTGCGGCGGGCGGTGGATTAACCTGTCGGCAAGAAGGTGTTGCAAAATGAAAATCCTCGACCCCGACCATCCGTTCTTTGCCCCGCGCTGGCGACGGTGGGTGACGGTGTTGTTTCCGTTGGGCTGGGCGGGGGTGGAGCTGTATTTCAACGCCCCCGGCTGGGCGGTCCTGTTTGCGGCCGCCGGGGTCTATGCGGGGTATATCCTGTTGATTCCCAAACGTTAACAGCGAAGAGACCCTCGCATTTCACCACTATCCCCCTGCAGATTGCTCTCGATCAGCTTGCACCCCGTCACCTCGGGGATCAAGGCGATCATCGTGGCGCGGATGGCCTGATGCTCACCCCGGGCCGCCCAGCCCAGCCGGATCACCTCGACCCGCTTTTCCGTATGAAACACCGTGAATTGCCGCCCGTCGCGGGTCACATCGACACGCTTTGCCCCGAAAAATTCCGGGGCCGGCTGCGCCCCGCATGCGGTCAGCAGCAAGAGCGCAAGGATGCGGTTCATCCGCCCCCGACCCTGCCCCGTCGAGACGCCGCGCTTCGGCACCACCAACGCCCCGCCTGCAGACGCTGCGAACAAACGGATCCCGCCCCGGTCGGCGATCCTCATCCCCCGACCTTCAGCACGATCTTGCCGACATGCCCCGGGGCCTCGATCCGCCAATGCGCGGCGGGGGCGTCGGTCAGGGCAAACTCGCTGTCGATCACCACGCGCAGCTTGCCCGCCGCGATCATCGGCCAGACGTGGTGCTCCAGATCGGCGGCATAGCGCGCCTTGGCGGCATCGGACTGCGGCCGCAGGGTGGACCCGGTGATCGTCAGCCGCCGCATCATCACCTCGGCAAAGTTCAGCTCCACCTTCGGCCCCTGCAGGAACGCGATCTGCACCAGCCGCCCGTCATCGGCCAGCGCCTTGACGTTGCGCGGCAGATAGGGCCCCCCCACCATGTCGAGGATCAGATCCGCCCCGCCCTCCGCCTTCAGCACCCCGCCGAAATCCTCGGTGTGATAGTTGATGCCGCGTTCCGCTCCCAGTTCCTCGCAGACCCGCGCCTTGTCGTCCGACCCGGCGGTGGCAAACACCCGCGCCCCCAGGGCCGCCGCGATCTGGATCGCCGTCGTGCCGATCCCCGACGTGCCGCCATGCACCAGAAACCGCTCGCCCGCCCGCAGCCCGCCGCGCAGCACCATATTGGACCACACGGTGAAACAGGTCTCGGGCAGGCAGGCCGCCTCGCGCAGCCCCATCCCCTCCGGGATCGGCAGCGCGTGATCGGCGGGGCAGGCCGCATATTCGGCATAGCCCCCGCCGGGCAGCAGCGCGCAGACCCGGTCCCCGATCTGCCAACGGGTGACCCCCGGCCCCATCGCCACCACCGTCCCCGACGCCTCCAGCCCCGGCAGGGGCGACGCGCTGGCGGGCGGGGCATAGCTGCCTGCGCGCTGCAGCACATCCGGCCGGTTCACCCCGGCATAGGCGACCCGCAGGATGATCTGGCCATGCCCCGGCACCGGCACCGGCATCGCGCAGGGCAGCAGAACATCCGGCCCGCCGAACCCCGCGATCTCCATCGCCGTCATGGTATGCTGCAACGTCATCTGTGTCTCCTTACCAGCCGCGCCCCGGCAGATCGTCCGGCCGTTGCGGCATCCGCACCCTGCCGAACGCCTTCATCGGCCCTTCGGCCATCGCCTTCCACAACGGGTTGTCGCGCATCCCGGCTTTCAGCTTTTCGATCGCCATCACATTCTCGATCCGCCGGTCGAGGAACGCCCAGGTCGCCGCGTGATCCTCGCTGTCATCGCCCAGCCAGTAAAGGGCCGTCGCCGCATAAACCGCCGACAGCGTCGCGCGTTTGGTATACCAGTTGATGTCGGTGCTGGCATCGCCCAGGGCCAGCCAGATCGCATCCGCCGTGCCCCACACCGCCTTGGCCCCGTCCACGCCATGCTGGGGCAGCGCAAACAGCGCCGAGGCGCGCCGCACCGCCTCGCTGTCGGAAATCACCTCCAGCCGGGTGCGCACCGCCAGCGTCACCTTCTCGCGGTATCGCAGGGCGGACAGATCCCGCGCCGCCAGCGCCGCGCGCATCAACGCGTCGCCGCGCCGGTGATAGGCCAGCGCAAGGTCAACCCCGCCGCGTGGAAACAGCGCCCGCGCCAGCCCTGCGGCCACCCCCGAATCGGCAATCCCCGCCCGGAAGCTGACCTCCGACCAGCCGTCGAACGCCACATGCGGCAGAACCGCGTCCAGCAGCCGGTCCGCCGCCTGATCCACCCCGTTCCCGCCTGCGCGCTCGCCCGTATTCGCGCCCGTGGTTTCGCCCGTGTCTTGCTGTGCCATCCCGGCCTCCGTTCACGCCTGACTTGTCAACCGCCGCCGCCTTTGCTATGCGGCCCCTGCCTGCACATATAGTGCAACTCAAACTTAGAAAGGTGGTGAAAACCACATGCAGGTCAGCGTCCGCGACAACAACGTCGAACAGGCCCTCCGGGCCCTCAAGAAAAAGCTGCAGCGCGAAGGCGTGTTCCGCGAAATGAAGCTCAAGCAGCATTTCGAGAAGCCCTCCGTCAAGAAAGCGCGCGAGCAAGCCGAAGCCGTTCGCCGTGCGAGGAAACTCGCGCGCAAGAAGCTTCAGCGTGAGGGCGGCCTCTAGCCGTATCCGCGACACTGGGGGCGCGTCTGTATGACCGCCCCACCCGATCAACCCCCGTCCGCAAGGCCGGGGGTTTTTCGTTGTGTTGTTGACCTGATGGCGCATCCATGTTTGATTTCATGAACCGATCAATTTGAAGTGGCTATTCATGGATACGAATGACGTTGAAGCACCGATCGAATCGGATGAATACCGACTTTGGAGGTACTGGATTAGACTCGAATCTATGATGGTTTCTTCCGAGCCATTCTGCACAATCGCTGACGAAAATCTCAACGCTTTTTCAGACGAGTATGCTAAAATAATAATCCTCTCATCCGTTCACTTTGAAACATGCACTAAGCAGTTAGTAAAGAAATGGGGTGGTGGGCCGAGCGATACCGAAAATATGGGGCAGATTAGGAGTTTTATCGTCAAGCAAAGAGAAGGTTTCTGTTCACTACCCCTAGAAATATTTGCGGCAGGGCGGCAAGTTACGCCACTATCAGCATGGAAGGAAGGCAAGCCCGCTGAGTTCTGGCTTGCCTACACCAGCATAAAGCACAGCTATCACACTAGCTCAAAGCTTGCGACCCAACAAAATGCAATCGAAGCCCTTGCTGCGGGTCTAGTTACCTTGCTCTACATTTTCGAAAAACAACCGAGGTATCGCTGGCCACATTCATCACTCCTGCTATATCCTCGATCAGCATTTCTTGTTGATCTTGACCCCCTAAAGCTTCCATAAATATGCAACCGCTAAAAAGTAGCCTACAGTAATTTTTAGGGCAAAGACCGCTAAACCGCCAACGCCGTCGTCTTCACCACCGTCCGCAGCGAAAACGACGTCTGCATCTGCCGCACCCCGGGCAACCGGCTCAGATACTGCCGGTGAATCCGCGCGAAATCCTCGGTGTCCGCCGCCACGATCTTCAGCAGGTAATCCGCCGTCCCCGCCATCAGGTGACATTCCAGGATATCCGGCACCCGAGCCACCTCGCGCTCGAACGCGTCCAGCAGGTCATCCGCCTGCCCCTGCAGGGTGATCTCGACGAACACAGTCGTCGGCCGCCCCATCCGACGCGCATCGAGCAGCGCGACATACCCGGCGATGAACCCCTCCTCCTCCAGCCGCTGCACCCGGCGGTGACAGGCCGACGCCGACAGATGCACCGTCTCCGACAACTCGGCATTGGTGATCCGGCCCTGACGTTGCAGAACGGCCAGTATCCGGCGATCCGTCGCGTCCAATTCGTCCATGCCGCCACTTTCTGCCGCAAAACCCCGCCCACACCGCAGAATCTACCGCAAACCCCTGCAATAACCACCGAAATGTGCAACCCCCACCACGCAATCCGCGCCACGCTGGCATTACAAACACGGAGTCCCCACATGAAAATCGGTTGCCCGAAAGAGATCAAGCCGCAGGAATACCGCGTCGGCCTCACCCCCAATGCCGCGCGCGAAGCGGTCAACCACGGCCACGCCGTCTATGTCGAAACCACGGCCGGCATCGGCTCGGGCTTTTCCGACGCCGATTACACCGCCGCTGGGGCGGTGATCCTGCCTGCGGCCGAGGATGTCTTTGCCACCGCCGACCTGATCATCAAGGTCAAGGAACCCCAGCCGGTTGAACGTGCCCGCCTGCGCGAAGGCCAGGTGCTGTTCACCTACCTGCACCTTGCCCCCGACCCGGACCAGACCCGCGACCTGATGGCGTCAGGCGCCACCTGCATCGCCTATGAAACCGTCACCGACGACCGCGGCGGCCTGCCCCTGCTCGCGCCGATGTCCGAGGTCGCAGGCCGCCTTGCCCCGCAGGTCGGGGCCTGGACGCTGCAAAAGGCAAACGGCGGGCGGGGGGTGCTGCTGGGCGGCGTCCCGGGCGTACTGCCTGCCAGGGTTCTGGTCCTCGGCGGCGGGGTCGTGGGCTGCCACGCCGCCCGCATCGCCGCCGGGATGGGCGCGGACGTGACGGTGCTCGACCGTTCGATCCCCCGCCTGCGTTATCTCGATGACGTGTTCGGCGCGCAGTTCAAGAACGCCTTCGCCGACGCCGCCACGACCCTCGACCTCGCGGCACAGGCCGATCTGATCATCGGCGCGGTCCTGATCCCGGGGGCGGCCGCGCCCAAGCTGATCAGCCGCGCACAACTGGCGCATCTCAAACCCGGCGCGGCGCTGGTGGATGTGGCCATCGATCAGGGTGGCTGCTTTGAAACCAGCCGCGCCACCACCCATCAGGACCCGATCTACACGGTCGACGGCATCCTGCACTACTGCGTCGCCAACATGCCGGGGGCGGTTGCGCGCACCTCGACCCAGGCCCTGGGCAACGCCACGCTGCCCTTCCTGCTGGCGCTGGCCGACAAGGGCTGGCGGCAGGCCTGCATCGATGACCCGCACCTTGCGGCGGGGCTGAACGTGCATGCCGGGCACCTGACCTATGCCGCCGTGGGGGCGGCCCTTGGCCTTCCGACCCGGACCGCTGCAGAAGCCCTGTCGATGTAGCGACGGAACCGGCGCGGGCCTGCGTTTGTTGTTCCAAGGAAACAATCCCGACAGGACAGATCATGCTCGCGCGCTTTTCCCCCTACTGGCTCTGGCTCGTGCTGGCCCTCCCCGCCCTGGGGATGGCCTACGAGCTTGCCACCTCGGTCGATCCCAAAGTCTATCGCAGCCTTGTGCACCCGACCGGCGAGTTTTCGGCGCGCTTCCTGATCATCACCCTGATGGCCACGCCGCTGATGATGCTGCTGCGCGGCTGGCGCGGCCCGCGCTGGCTGCTCAGGAACCGCCGCTACTTCGGGGTCGCATCCTTTGCCTATGCCGCCGCCCACACGCTGTTTTACGTGCTGAACACGGCGTCGATGGACAAGCTCCTGTCCGACCTGACCCGGTTCGACATCGCCGCAGGCTGGCTGGCGTTCCTGATCTTTCTGCCGCTGGCTGCGACGTCGTACGACGGGGCGGTGCGCTGGATGGGCCCGCGCTGGAAGATGCTGCAACGCGCCACCTATGCCGCCGCCGTGCTGACGCTGCTGCACTGGGCGGCGTTGCACAATTGGGCCCACCCGGTGCCCGCGCTGATCCAGTTCGCCCCGCTGGCGGCGCTGTCGGCCTGGCGGCTGTGGTGGAACTTCCTGCGGCCCCGTCCGGGTCTGCCGGCCTAGGGACGCCCTTGCGCCGCCAGGCCCCCCCCTTCCTCCGCACGCGGGGGAAGGGGGCCGCCCCGGCTCACTTCGCCAATTGATCCCGGATCTGCAGCAGGACTTCCAGCTCGGTCGGACCGGCGGGTGCCGCCGGGGCCTCGGGGGCCGCCTTCACCGCCGCATCCTTCAGCGTGTTGACCGCCTTGACCAGCAGGAACACCACGAAGGCGATGATCAGGAAGTTGATGATCGCGGTGATGAACGCGCCATAGGCGAATACCGCCGCCCCGGCATCGCGCGCCGCCTGCAGACCCACGCCGTCCGGAACCGTTCCCTTCAGCACCACGAACATGTTGGTGAAATCGACGCCCCCCAGGATCAGCCCGATGATCGGGTTGATCAGATCATTCACCAGGCTGCCGACAATGGCGGTGAACGCCGCCCCGATGATGATCCCGACAGCCAGATCCATCACATTGCCCTTGGCGATGAAGTTCTTGAATTCGTTCAGCATGATGCAGCTTCCCTCGATTTCGCACTGCCGTTCGCCCCGCTTGGCGTGTCGCCTTTCCCGGCGTGCCCCGTCCATGGCACGAACCACGGCGGGATTTCACCGGAAATCTTCATGAAACCGGCCCGTCGGGCGCGGCCTCATGACAAGGCCGGGGCGATCGCCCCGGCCTTGTCGCCTCGAAACGGCTCAGACCGCCTCGCCAACCGCCTTTTCGGCAGCCTTGATCGCCGCGGCCCGCTTGGCAATCGCATCGCCCACCGGCGGGCCTGCAAAGCGGCGGTTTTCCACCGCGACCCAGAGCACCAGCGCCAGGCCGACAAAGCCCAGCACGACCCACAGCACCCGCTCGTTCGGCGGGGCCACCGCGATGAACAGGATCACCGCCATCCCGACCACCGCCAGCACCGTCACCAGCCGATACAGCCCGGCAGACATCGCCCAGGGGCCGGGATGCGGCCATTTCGCCGTGCCAAAGGCGAACAGCGCCGCCACCAGCGGAATGGTGAAGGACAAAAACAGGAACACCAGCGTCGAGTTGACCACGATGACATAGATCGAGGTTCCCGCCACCTTGATCGACAGCGCCAGCACCACATACAGGATGCAAAGAACGGCCGACGTCCAGATCGCCGCAACCGGGGTGCGATAGGTCGGCGACACCGACGCAAGCGCCCCGGACGCCACCGGCATCCCGCCATCGCGCGAAAACGCGAACAGCATCCGGCTGGCCGAGGTGACCGTCGCCAACCCGCACAGCAGTTGCGCAATCAGGATGCCGGCATACAGCACCGTCTTCAGACCGGCCGGCATGATCGCGTCCATCGTGCCGAAGAACATCCCCCAGCCCTGCCCGGCCGCAACCGCCATATCCGGGATCGCCAGGGTGATCGCGCAGATCATCACCCAGCCGACCAGCGACGAGGCGACCACCGCGTTGATGATCCCGCGTGGCACCGAGGTCGCAGCGCCCTTGGTTTCCTCGGAGGTGTGGGCCGACGCATCATAGCCGGTGATGGTGTAGACCGGCAGCAAGAGGCACAAAAGGAACAGATAGCCCAGATTGTCCGACTGCGGGAACACCCCGCCGCCCGCGTCACCCGAATAGTTGGTGAAGGTCCACAGCCGCGAGATGTCGATCGCCGGCGCGAAGTAAAGGCAGGCGACCACCAGCACCGCCGTCGTCGCAAAGATCACATAGCCCGAAAGGTCGGTCAGCAGCGTGGTGACCCTGATCCCCAGATGGTTGAACAACGCCTGCGCCGCCGTGATCGCCGCCACGAACAGCACCACCTGCAGATCCGTTCCGGTGAACCCGACCATCCCGCCAAAGGTGCCCGCAAAGAAATAGGCCGTCCCGATGTTGATCGCCCCCAGCACGGTGATCAGCCCCAGCAGGTTCAGCCAGGCCGTCAGCCAGCCCCAGAACCGGTTGCCCAGAATCGACGCCCAGTGATACAGCCCCCCCGCCGTCGGAAAGGCGGAGGCGATCTGCGCCATCGCCAGCGCGAACATGCCCGACAGAAGGCATCCCACGATCCAGCCGATTCCGGCGCCTGCGCCGCCGACCGACGAAATCGCCTGCGCGAACGAGTTGATCCCGCCCGACAGGATGCAGATGATCGAAAACGAGATCGCGAAGTTGGAAAACCGGCTCATGCTGCGCGACAATTCCTGCGCATAGCCCATGCCATGCAGCACCTTGATGTCTTCGTGGCGGTCCTTGTCGGTGTAGTCGTCGGCTGCCATGGCGTTCCCTTCGAACCTTGGGTTGGTTGTGTTGTTGTTGTTGGACTTCGGCGGATTTCCGCCTGAACCGGATGGAAAGCTTATTTTTTCAGTCTGGCAAGCCCTGAATGGGAATTTGCCGACCGATCCCGCAGGCCGGCCCGGCATCGCGCGCATTTGACGGCAGATCGCGGCGCAATCCGGCTGGCCTGCCCCGGGGCAACGGCCTAGCTGTGGCGCGTTCCTGATGCGAAAGGCCCCTGCCCGTGATCCTGTGCGACTTCGGCCCGCTTGCCGGCACCACCCTGTTTGACACCCCCCGCACGATGATCGTGGCGGACCGCGCCGATCAGGTCGCCCCGGCGCTGGCCGCCGCCGATGCCGCCCGTGCCGCGGGCCGCTGGGTCGCGGGCTATCTGTCCTACGAGGCGGGCTATGCGCTGGAACCAAGGCTTCACGCGCTGATGCCGCAAACCGACACGCCGCTCTTGGCCCTCGGGGTCTACGACGCGCCGCAGGCGGCCCCCCCGGCGCGGCCCGCCCCGGCAACCCTCGCCCCTCTCACCCCCGGCATCAGCCGCGCCGCCTATGACCGCGCCTTTGACAGGGTGAAAACCTACATCGCGGCGGGCGACTGCTATCAGATCAACCTGACCTTCCCGCTGCACAGCCGCCTGACCAGCGGCACCCCGCGCGACCTGTTCCATGCCCTCGCCGCGCGCCAGGCGGTCGGCTACGCGGCTTACCTCGACCTCGGGCCGGGTCCCGTGATCGTCTCCCGCTCGCCCGAACTGTTCGTGCGGCTGGACGCGTCGGGCCGGATCGAGGCGCGCCCGATGAAGGGCACCGCCCCGCGCGACCCGGACCCGGTGACAGATGCGCAACTGGCCGCCGATCTGCTGGCCTCGGAAAAGGCCCGCGCCGAAAACCTGATGATCGTCGACCTCTTGCGCAACGACATCGCCCGGATCGCCTGCGTAGGCTCGGTCCGCGTGCCGGAACTCTTTGCGATCGACAGCTTTGCGACCCTGCACCAGATGTCGAGCCGCATCACCGGGCAACTGGCGGTGCCAGCCTCCCTCGCCCGCCTGATGCCCGCGCTGTTTCCCTGCGGATCGATCACCGGCGCGCCGAAAATCCGGGCGATGCAGATCATCGCCGAGGTGGAGCCCCAGGCACGGGGCGCCTATTGCGGGGCGATCGGCTGGATGGCCCCCGATGGGTCCGCCGCGTTTTCCGTGGCGATCCGCACGCTGTCGGTGTTTCCCGATGGCTTTGTGCGCCTCAATGTCGGGGGCGGAGTTGTTCACGACAGCACGGAGGACGGCGAATGGACCGAAGCCTTATGGAAAGCGGCCTACGCGACGGGAGTGAGCCGGGGCTTCGCCTGATCGAAACGGTTGCCTGGACCGGGCAGGCGATCCCCCGCCTGCCGCTGCACCTCGCCCGCCTGCACCGATCCGCCGCGCGCCTCGGCTGGCCCTGCACCGGCGCAGCCGCCGCCCTGTTGCGCGCCGCCCCCGAAACCCCGGCCCGCCTGCGCCTGACGCTCGACCCCAACGGCACCATCGACGTGTCCACCGCCCCGATGCCCCCGTCACTCCCCCTCTGGCGCATCGGCCTGGCCGCCGACCGCCTCACCTCGACCGACCCCTGGCTCACCGTCAAATCCACCCGCCGCCCCGCCTATGACCACGCCCGCGCCACCCTTCCCGCCGACCTTGACGAGGTCATCTTCCTCAACGAACGCGACGAGGTCTGCGATGGCACCATCACCACCGTCTTTTTCGACCGGGGCGGCGGCCTGCGCACCCCGCCCCTGACCTGCGGCCTGCTGCCCGGCGTTCTGCGCGCCGCCCTGAACGCGCCGGAAGAGACGCTGCCGGCCGCCGATCTGCCCCGCGTGCGGCTTTGGGTCGGCAACTCCCTGCGCGGTCTGATCCCGGCGGTCTGGGCACAGGGCCACCCTTGACACTGGCCCCGGAAAAAGGCGTATCGACGCTGCACTGCAGATGCCGAAGGAACGCCCCATGCACGCCTACCGCAGCCACACCTGCGCCGACCTGCGCCCCGCGCATGTCGGGCAAACCATCCGTCTTGCCGGCTGGGTCCATCGGGTGCGCGACCACGGCGGGGTGCTGTTCCTCGACCTGCGCGACCATTACGGCATGACCCAGATCATCGCCGACAGCGACAGCCCCGCCTTTGCCGAGATCGAGAAACTGCGCGCCGAATGGGTGGTTTCCATCGATGGCCGGGTCAAGGCCCGCGACACCGCCCTGATCAACCCCAAGATCGCCACGGGTGAAATCGAGGTCTACGCCACCGCCCTGACCGTCCTCGGCCCCGCCGACGAATTGCCCGTCCCGGTGTTCGGCGATGTGGAATACCCCGAGGAAACCCGGCTGACCTACCGCTTCCTCGACCTGCGCCGCGAGAAACTGCACCGCAACATGATGCTGCGGTCCAACGTGGTGCGGTCCATGCGCAACCGGATGTGGGCCCAAGGCTTCAACGAGTTCCAGACCCCGATCATCACCGCCTCATCCCCCGAAGGCGCGCGCGATTTCCTCGTGCCCTCGCGCCTGCACCCCGGCAAGTTCTACGCCCTGCCCCAGGCGCCCCAGCAGTTCAAGCAACTGATCATGGTCGCGGGCTTCGACCGCTACTTCCAGATCGCGCCCTGCTTCCGCGATGAAGACCCCCGCGCGGATCGCTCGCCCACCGACTTCTACCAGCTTGATGTCGAGATGAGCTTTGTCCAACAGGAAGACGTCTTCGCCGCCGTGCAGCCGGTGATCCAGGGCATCTTTGAAGAATTCGCGCCCGAGAAAAAAGTCCACACCGACTGGCCCCTGATCGCCTACCGCGACTCGCTGCTGTGGTACGGCTCCGACAAACCCGACCTGCGCAACCCGATCAGGATGCAGATCGTCTCCGACCACTTCCGCGACAGCGGCTTCGCCATCTTCGCCAAACTCCTTGAACAGGACGGCACCGAAATCCGCGCCATCCCCGCCCCCGGCGGCGGCAGCCGCAAGTTCTGCGACCGCATGAACAGCTTTGCCCAAAGCCAGGGCCTGCCCGGCATGGGCTACATCCTGTGGCGCAACGCCGAAGACGGCTCTGGCATGGAAGCGGCGGGTCCGCTGGCCAAGAACATCGGCCCCGAACGGGCCGAGGCGATCCGCCAGCAACTCGGCCTTGCATTGGGCGACGCCGCCTTCTTCCTCGGCGGCAAGCCGGAGACCTTCGAGGCCGTCGCAGGCCGTGCCCGCAATGTCATCGGGCAGGACCTCAAACTGACCGAGGAGAACTGCTTCCGCTTCGCCTGGATCGTCGATTTCCCGATGTATGAGAAAACCGACGACGGCAAGATCGACTTCTCGCACAACCCGTTCTCGATGCCGCAAGGCGGTCTTGAGGCGCTGAACGGCGACCCGCTCAAGGTCCATGCCTATCAGTATGACCTCGCCTGCAACGGCTACGAACTCATCTCGGGCGGCATCCGCAACCACAAGCCCGAGATCATGTTCAAGGCCTTCGAACTGGCCGGCTACCCGGCGGACGAGGTGGAAAAGCGGTTCGGCGGCATGGTCAAGGCCTTCCGCTATGGCGCGCCGCCCCACGGCGGCTGTGCGGCGGGGATCGACCGGATCGTGATGCTGCTGGCGGACGAGGCGAACATCCGCGAGGTCATCATGTTCCCGATGAACCAGCAGGCCTGCGATCTGCTGATGGGCGCGCCGTCGGAGCCGACCAACGCCCAGTTGCGCGACCTCAGCCTGCGCGTGGTGCCCAAAGACGCCTGACCGGCAGACCGCGCTTTCGGCCCCGCGGTTTCGCATTGCGCGGGCAAGCGGCCCTTTGCATAAGGGACCACCGGAGTCCGCATGTCAGATCACGCCAAACTCGGGGCGCCCCTGCCCAACTGGACGCCCCCCGCGCCGCCGGATGGCAGGCCGCTCGACGGGGCTTCTGTGCGCCTCGAACGGATGGACCCCGACACCCATGCGGGCGACCTGCATCGCGCCTACAGCGGGCATGACGGGCTGTGGTCCTATCTGCCCTACGGCCCGTTCCCGTCCGCCGCAGGCTATCACCGCTGGGCCAAGGAGACCGCCACCGGCCCCGACCCGCTGTTCTATGTGCTGCGCGACCGCGCGACGGGGCATTGCGGCGGCGTGGCGAGCTATCTGCGCATCACCCCCGCCGCCGGGTCGATCGAGGTCGGCCACATCTGCCTCGCGCCCGAGATCGCCCGCAGCCGGGTCTGGACGGAAGGCATGTTCCTGATGATGCAGCACGCCTTCGATCTGGGCTATCGCCGCTATGAATGGAAATGCAACGCGCTGAACCTGGCCTCGCGCCGCGCGGCACAGCGGCTGGGGTTCAGCTATGAAGGCACTTTCCGCCAGATGTCGGTCGTCAAGGGCCGCAACCGCGACACCGCCTGGTTTTCGGTGATCGACGCCGAATGGGGGGCCCTGCGCGAGGCGTTTGCGGCCTGGCTGGCCCCGTCCAATTTCGATGCCAGGGGCCGGCAAAGGGAACGGCTGTCGGACCTCACGCGCCTGGTCCGCGCCGGCTCCGACCCGGCGCTGTAGCGGCGGATCGCGCGCCCGATCACCGCCCCACCCCCGCGCCGCACCCTGCCGAAACCACTGCCAGCCGCGCCGCGATCACCCGCTGCAGCCCCTCGACCCCGGCACCGGGGGCGGCACAGCCCTCGGCCGCCGCCGCCAGCCCCGGATCGCGCGCCATCCGCGCCAGACCGTGCACGAACCCCGCCAGATACCGCTGCATGCCCGCATCCGGGTCGGTGGCCAGCCCTTCCGCCGCGCGCGCCAGATCGTCGCGCAGCGCCAGCGGGTCGGGGGCGGGCACGTCCGACCCGGCCTCGCCCTGCGGCGGCCCGATGCCGAGCAGCGCCTGCTGGAACACCGCGAGGCTTTCCACCGGCTTGTCCAGATAGCCGTCCGCCCCGGCCGCCAGCGCCGCCGCCCGCCCCGCCGTGGCGCCAGAGGTGCCAAGGATGACCGCCGGGCGACCCAGGCTCAGAACCAGGTCGCGGATCAGCCCCTCACCCCGGCCATCGGGCAGACCCAGATCGACGATCACCACATCGGGGCGATAAAGCCGCAGATGCGCCCGCGCCGCCGCCAGCGTTTCCGCCCGCCGCAACCGCGCGCCCGACCTCTGGCACATCAGGCGCAGCGCCTCGCAGGCAAACCGGCTGTCCTCGACCGCCAGCACGGTCAGCCCGCGCATCGGCCCCGCCGCCCCGCAGCGCAGCGCCGAACGGCCCGGACCGGCAAACAGCCGCTGCGGGCCAAGGTCCGGCAATTCGACAGTGGGGGAACCGGGCATGGTGGCCTCCTGACCTTCGGATGATCCATCCCAGCACGAGATGGCTAATCCGGGGTTAAGGCCGCGGCGGGCTGCGGCAAAATATCCCCCTTGCCTCGCGCGCGCCGCCGGGCGATGCAAGTCCTGAAACCGCACAGGAGATGCCCATGATCGGCCGCTTGAACCATGTCGCCATCGCCGTGCCCGACCTTGCCGCCGCCGCCGCGCAGTATCGCTGTACGCTGGGGGCCACCGTCGGCCCGGCACAGGACGAACCCGACCACGGGGTGACGGTGGTGTTCATCACCCTGCCGAACACCAAGATCGAACTGCTGACGCCGCTCGGCGCCAACAGTCCGATCACCGCCTTTCTGGAAAAGAACCCCTCGGGCGGGATTCACCACATCTGCTACGAGGTGGCCGACATCCTCGCCGCGCGCGACCACCTGCGCGCCGCCGGTGCCCGCGTTCTGGGGTCGGGCGAGCCGAAGATCGGCGCGCATGGCAAGCCGGTGCTGTTCCTGCACCCCAAGGATTTCACCGGCACCCTGCTGGAACTGGAGCAGGCATGACCATCACCGCCGCCATCGTGCTGTTTTCGGTCACCTGGTTCATGGTGTTCTTCTGCGTGCTGCCGCTCAGCTTCGTCAGTCAGGCCGAAGCCGGGGCCATCGAACCCGGCACCCCGCGCAGCGCGCCTGCGGACGCGCAGATCAAGGCGAAGGCCCGGCTGACCACGATCATCGCCGCCGTCCTGTTCGCGGTCATGGCAAGCGTGATCGTCTGGGGCGGCCTGACGATCCGCGACATCGACTTTCTGGGCTGGATGGACGCTCCGGCGCCCTGACCCCGTTTCCTCTCCGATGAAACCCGCGCCCGGTTTTCCGGCGACTCATCGGGGCCGGGCAATCCCGTCCGGTCAGGTGCGGCGTTGCTCCAGCCGATGCACCAGATGGGTGAAGGTCGCCACCCCCAGCACCGGCACCAGCAGGTTGATCAGCGGCACCGACAGCGGCACCGCCATCAGCACGCCCGCCGCAAATACCGTGCCGGAATGCCGCCGCCGCAGCGCCCGCGCGCCGTCGCGCCCCAGCCGCCGCTGCGCCACGAGCGTGAAGTATTCGCGCCCCAGCAGAAACCCGTTCACCCCCCAGAAGACCAGCGGCGCCAGCGGTCCGGCAAAGACATAGACCACCAGCGCCAGCAGGTTGACCCCGATCACCAGCCCGGCAAAGTTGACGCTGTCCTTCACCACGTCCCAGACCGGCAGCGGCGAGACGGCGGGCAGACCGGCATAATGCCGGTCCTCGACCGCATCGACCACGCCTTCCGCAAACAGACCGCTGCAGACCGACGCGACCGGCACCATCAGGAACACCGACCCCACCAGCATCGCCGCCACGAAGGCCCAGCTTGCCGCCACATCGACCCCGCCGACCTCGCCGATCCACGGCAGGGTGAACCTGTCGGGCACCGTCCAGGTGATCAGTCCCAGAACCCCCGCCGTCACCCCCGCCAGAAGCGCCAGCGCCACCAGCATCCCCAGCCCCAGCACCCGCAGGAATCGCGGGTCGCCGATCTGCCCCAAGGCGCGGGCGAAATCGCCGAAGATCACGGCACCTGCCCCGCCAGACCCCAGCGGATCACCGACGCCACATCCGGGCGCGGGCGGTCCGTCATCTCGCCGTCGAATGTCGCGATATGCACGATCCCCGCCACGGTCTCCTGCGGGGCACATCCGAAGGCCGCCGTGATGAAGTCGCGGTCATGGCTCGGCCAGCCCGACAGCCAGCACGCGGCCCATCCCGCCGCCTCGGCCGCCGTCACGATGCCGAAACACAAGGCCCCTGCCGACAGAAGCTGTTCCACCGGCGGCACCTTGTCGGACGGTCTGGGCGAGGCGATCACCACCACCGCAAGCTGTCCCTTGTCGAACTGCCCGCGCCCCTTGGCGATCTTTTCCGCGTCGCCGCCAAGGGCGCGCGCCCGCGCCTCGGCCAGATCGGCCAGCCGGGCCATATCGGCGCGGTCCACCACCACCAGCCGCCACGGCTCCAGCCTGCCATGATCGGGCACCCTGAGTGCCACGGTCAGGATCTCCAGCAAGGCCGCGCGGTCGGGCACCGGCGCGGTCATCAGCTTGGCGGGCCGCGACTGGCGGCGGGCCAGAAAGGCAAGGACGGCGGGGTTGGGCGACTGCGGCATGACACTCTCCTGCGACAGGCCCGTGGTGGGCGAAAGCCGGGCACCCGTCAAGCAGCCTTGCCGCCACGCTGCGGATTGGCGACAATCCGGGGCATGGCCCCCGCTTCGCCCAAAGGCATCTGGTCCGCCCGCGCCCTTCCCGGCGCGAGCTTTGCCGTGCACGTCACGCCCGGCGCGCGGCGCAACAGCCTGACCGAAACGGACGGTATTCTGCGTTGCACCACCACCACCGCCCCCGAAGACGGCCGCGCCACCGCCGCCGTGGCCGCACAACTGGCCCATGCGCTCGGGGTGGCCAAAACCCGGCTGACGCTGGTGCGGGGGGCGACGTCGCGGGAAAAAGTGTTCCGGCTGGACTGATCCCGCGACCCGCGACGGACCCACGGCAGGCCCGCGTTGACAAACCGTTCCTCCGGTGGCGATCCTGCGCATCAAGGGGGTGCCCGCCGCGCCGCCAAAGCCGCACGAGGGGCCCCGCGATGAAGCTGCACCGTGTCACCGAAACCCTCGACGTGACCGATGCCGACCTGTCGGGTTCGCGGTTCAACGATGCCAATCTGTCGGGATGCCGCTTCAACCAGGTCGCCTTTTCCAGCGCGCACATCAACGACAGCAACCTGTCCGGCTGGCAGGTGACCGACGCGAACCTGTCGGGGGCGATGTTTCGCGACCTGAACCTGTCGGGGGCGACGTTCACCAACTGCCGCCTGACCGGGGTCCTGATCGACGGCGTCCCGCTGGCCGACATGTTCGCGGCCTACCGCAAGGCACAGGGCGGCGAGCGGGGCGGCTAATCGACCGACGCCGATCCCTTGTGCCGCTCGATCCGGTAGCTGCCTTCGGGCAGGTTCAGCGCCGCCGCAAGGTCGGCCATCTGCACCAGCGACAGGGTGATGCGCAGGGCGGTGTCGGTCCGCGGATCAAGCTGTTCGATCACCACGCAATCCTCGAACGCCTCGATGGTCACGTCCTCCTGCAACGAAGGCGACCCCTCGTCGACCAGCGTGATGACCGTCGCGTCGAATTGGTGCTCGATGGTGAACATGGACGGCAGTGTTACGGTCACAACCCGGCGCGGGCAACCGCAAAGCTGCGGCCAAGCCGGACAAAACCCGCACACTGCTGCGTGAGGGGGCTGGCCCGCCGGGCAGGCTTTGCTATCTGTGGACCAAACCGCGCCAAAGAGCCGGACCCACCGGAGCGCACCGATGCACCGCATAGCCTTCCTCGCGATCCTAGCCCTGCTGGCGGGCTGCAGCGCGCCCGCCGGGTATCAGGGGCTGCTGGCCGATCCTCAACCCCTGCCGGGCGAGGCGAGTTTTGCCGCGGTCGCCGCCCGTGTCGCCCCGGTGGCCGAACAGGTGTGCCGCGAACGCGCGGTGGTGCGCAACTGCACCTTCCGCATCCTGATCGACACCCGGCCCGATCAGCCGCCCAATGCCTTCCAGACCGTCGACCGCAGCGGTCGCCCGATCCTGGGGTTCAACACCGCCCTGATCGCGCAGGCCCGCAACGCCGACGAGCTGGCCTTCGTGATGGGGCACGAGGCGTCGCACCACATCAGGGGCCATATCCCGCAGCGCGAACAGGCTGCGGTGTCGGGGGCGCTGCTGGGGGCGATTCTGGCCACCGCACAGGGGCTGGCCCCGCAGGATGTCGAACGCGCCGGGCAGCTTGGGGCCGAACTGGGCGCGCGGCGGTTTTCCAAGGCGTTCGAGTTGGAGGCCGATGCGCTCGGCACCGAAATCGCCCTGCGGGCCGGGTTCGATGCGGTGCGCGGGTCGGCCTATTTCGACCGCCTGCCCGACCCCGGCGACCAGTTTCTGGGCACCCACCCCGCCAATGCCGACCGCAAGGCGCTAGTCCGCGCCACGCAGCAGCGGCTGCTGGCGCAGGGTGTGGGTCACCGGGGGGCGGTCATCGGGCCCGTTGCGCGAACGGCCCCCTGATCGGGCGCCCGTCCGCGACACCGCCCGACAGCGGCCGAGCCGGGCCCGGTTGATCTGGATCAAGGCGCGACTCCCCCGCACAGCGCAGCCTGACCGGACCAGAAGAAGGACATGCCCCGATGAACGCTTATCCGACCGCCCCGCTCGCCTGGGATCGCACCCGCGTCATGGCCCGAACGGCGGGCGTCGATCTGGTGGGCGCGGTTCTGGACGGCTGGTTGACCCGGCGCGAACTCGACGGTCTGGTCTGCGCCTGCGAGGCTTGCGCCCAGGACCAGACCTGCACCGACTGGCAGACTGGTCTCGCCGCCCAACCCGACCTGCCGGCTTTCTGTTCGAACAAATCCGACCTCGAATCGCTGCGGCTCTGACCAGGCGGCGGCTCTGGCCGGGTCGCGGGTCAGGTCAGCGTCTTGACCATCGTCAGCGAGGTGGCAAACCCGAACACATGCCGCAACAGACCCAGCCGTTCGGTGCGCACCAACACGAAGCCCTGCCGTTCATACAGCGCCCGCGCCCGCCAGTTGTCGCCGATCACGTCCAGCCGCACCGCCGGATAGCCGCGCAGCCGCGCCTCGGCCTCGATCGCCGCCAGCAGCAGCGCCCCGATCCCCTGGCTGCGCGCGTCCTGCGCCACACAGATCCCGTCCAGCAGGAACCGCGCGTTGTCCACATCGCGGCTCAGCAGGTCCAGCAGGGCCGCCCGCCACAGCGCCCCGAACCAGCCATAGACCGCCGTCAGATCGGCCATGCCGCCCCCGGCGAACGATCCGCCCGGCGTCTTGAACCCGACCAGCCCGCGCAACTGCCCGGCCTCCACCGCGACGAACACATGATCCGCCCGCATCACCCGCTCCAGAAACCGCAACGCATGCGGCCGGGGCCCCAGAACCGTGCCCAGCTTGCCGCCGAACGCCTGCCAATACAGCGTCACCGCCGCCGGCCGCAGCGCCTCGGGCAGTCCGAAGATGATCTCCACACTCACAACGCCGCCTCCAGCACCCCGGCCTGCCCCGCCCCAAGGATCCAGCCCTCTTCGCTGTGCGCCACACCTTGCGGCACGTCCCACAGCGCCGCAAGGCCGCCGTCCTGCGCCAGCCGCCACAGGGCCCGCGCCAGCAGCCGCACCTGCACCTCGTCCTTGATGCCGCCTTCGCGCGCCACGGCCTGCGCCAGCAGGCTGGGATACACCTCGGCCAGCACCACCCGCGCCGGCGCCGGATCGAACGGCCAGACCGCCGCCCCCGCCTGTGCCAGCCGATGCACCACCGGCAGCCCCATCAGGCTTTGCGACCCGACCGACCCGGTGGTGTAAAGCTTCCAAACCGGCTGGGCGCGCGGCACCAGCCGTTCCACCCCCCGCCGCTCGGCCAGCCCGAGGGCCGCATAATCCACCGCCTTCACCGCCCGCAACCCCGGCAGGTCCACCCCCGCCGGGCAGCCCCAGAACGGCCCCGCGCCGCCGAACACCCGGTTGACCGACGCCGCCACGGCAAAGCGGTTGTTGCGGTTGTCGGGCCCATCTTCGATCCGCTGCGCCAGCCAGTCCCACACCGCCGCCGCCCGCGCGCGGCCGGTCAGCCGTGCGGCAAACCCCGCCGGATAGCCAAAGGGAAAGTCGAACCCGACCAGAACCCGCCCCGCAGCCACCAGCCCGGCAATCGCCGCCTCCGCCGCCGCCCGCGTGCGGCAATACCGCGTGTCCTCGCCCCCCGCCTCGGCCACCCCGATCCAGATCGCATCGGCCGACGGTCGTGCCGGTGACGGCTGCGACGCCGCCGACCAGTCCACGATCACCACCCGGTCAAACAAGCCCCACCTCGCGCAGGATGAACCCGGCCACCGCCCCCGTGTCGTTCAGGTCCAGCACCGGCACCCCGCAGACCAGCCCCGGCACGTCGCTCGCCACCGCCCGCACCAAGGGATCGCCCGGCTGGATCAGGTCGTGCCCCGTTTCGGCCCGGAACACCTCGACGCGGGGGTGGGTGTCCCGCTTGTAACCTTCGACCAGCACCAGATCGACCGGGGCCAGCCGGGCCAGCACCTCGGCGAGCGCAGGCTCCGCGCCGCGGTGTTCGCGCAGCACGGCAAACCGGTGCGCGCCCGCCAGCACCACCTCGGACGCGCCTGCGGCCCGGTGCCGGAAACTGTCCTTGCCGGGCTGATCGAGGTCCACGTCATGATGCACGTGCTTGACGGTGGACACGCTGAACCCCAACCCCACGACATGCGCAACCAGCCGCTCCATCAACCCGGTCTTTCCGGCATTCTTCCAGCCGATGATGCCGTAAACCCTCACAGCCGCACCTCGGCGGCGGCCAGATCTTCGGGCGTGTTCAGGTTCACGAAACTGCCATCCTCGGGAAATTCCGCCTCGACCGCGCCCTGGGCCCGCGCAAAATCCAGCACCCGCGCCTTGACGCCCGACGCCAGGAACGCCTCCAGCGCCGCCGCCACCCCCATCGGCCACAGCGCAAAGGTCGGATGCGCCCGCCCCCCGCTGACGGCCACCGCCACCCCGCCGCCCCCCGCCAGCAGCAGGCGCGGCACCAGATCGCCCGGCACGAACGGCCCGTCCACCGGAACCGTCACCACCGCCTGCGCCCCATCCGCACCGGCCCACCGCACTGCGGCCAGAACCCCGGCCAACGGCCCCACAGCCTCGGCATCCCCCAGCACGGGCAACCCCAGATAGGCCCGCCGCCCGGACACCGCCAGCCGCGCGACCTGTGGTTCGAACCGCTCCGCCACCCGCGAAATCAGGCTTTTCCCGCCCAAGCTCAGCAGCGCCTTGTCCGCCCCGCCCATCCGCCGCCCCTGCCCGCCCGCCAGGATCACCCCGTAAATCCGCAAAAGCCGCCCCTTCCCCTTGCCTGCACAAAGGCCTAAGCCCTTCTCGACCCCCGGACAAGCGCAGAGGCCGCGATGACCGACCCCCGAGGTTTTGCGATGGCCGCGTTCCTGCGCGGTGCCCGTCACAGCCTGCCGTTCTTTCTGGTCATCCTGCCTTTCGGCATGCTGTTCGGCGTGCTTGGGACCGAAGCCGGGCTGACGATGGCCGAGGTCGTGGCGTTCTCGCTGACCGTGTTCGCCGGGGCGGCGCAGTTTGCCGCCCTGCAGATGATGCAGGATCAAGCCCCGGTCTGGGCGATCCTGGCCACCGCGATGGCGGTCAACCTGCGGCTGATGATGTATTCGGTCGCGCTGACGCCGCATCTGGGCGCGGCCCCCTTGGGCATCCGGGCGATCATCGCCTATTTTCTGGTCGATCAAAGCTTTGCAGTGTCGGTCGCGGAATACACCCGCCGCCCCGGGATGACCCTGCCCGAAAAGACCGCGTATTTTTTTGGCGCGGTGCTGCCGGTGATGGCGATGTGGTTCGCCGCCAACATCGCGGGCGCGCGGATGGGGCAGGCGATCCCGCCGGAATACGGTCTGGACTTTGCGCTGCCGATCACCTTTCTGGCGATGGTCGGGCCGATGCTGCGCAGCCGGGCCGACGTGGCGGCGGCGGTGGTGTCGGTGCTGGGAACGCTGGCGCTGATCCGGCTGCCCTACGGCACCGGCCTGCTGGTCGCGGCGGCGCTTGCGATGGCGGCGGGCGTTCTGGTCGAAACCCTCACCCGGGCAAAGGACACGGCATGACCGTCGACAAATCCGTGCTGTGGACGGTGATCCCGGCGATGGCGATCGGCACCTACCTGATCCGGTTTTCGTTTCTGGGGTTTCTGGGGGCGACCCCGCTGCCCGGCTGGCTGCGCCGCGCCCTGAGGTATACCGCCGTGGCGGTGCTGCCCGGTCTGGTGGCCCCCGCCGTGCTGTGGCCTGCCGCCACCGGCGGGTCCCCCGACCCGGCCCGGCTTGCCGCCGCCTGTGCCACCCTGATCGCGGGGCTTGCCACCCGGTCGGTGCTGCCAAGCCTCGCGGCAGGTGTCGCGACCCTGTTCGCCGTTCAGGCCCTTGTGTCCTGACCCTGCCGAACTGCCGGGCCGACCCAATGGGCCGACCTACTGGGAATTCTCCACTGTCGGCGCTGCCGTCGCCTGCACCAGCAGCACCCCATGGTTGTCATCGGCATCGTCATCGGTGATCAGCCGCGAGGTCGCCCCGGGCAGCGCCGCGAAATCGGCCGACAGCTTTTTTGGCGACCAGGTGTTCTGGATGCTGGTAAACCCGGGAACCCCGCTGAGGATATACGACACCGACCGCGAACACTGCGCCTTGGGCACCGCGCCATAGGCCCGCGCCCGCGCTGCCACCATCTCGGCCTGCTCGCGGGTCACGACGACGGTTTGTTCCACCACGTCGTAGGTCTGGCGCGCATGGTAATCGATGTAGAAGTTGATCATCCGGTCGGTCATGCCGTAATGCACATCGTTGCGCTCGGGCAGGGCGGGGTGGTGCCACGACCCTGCAGGGTCGAACATCACCCGTTCGTTGCCGTTGATCAACAGCCCCGAATGCGCGCCAGACCCGTTGCGCGTGCTCAGCACGGTGAACAGGGTGACCGTGCTGGGCCCGTCCGCCACGAAGCGCGCCTGCGCCACCTCGGCATCGGAGGCATACTCGCTTTGCGCCCCGCAGGCCGCCAGGGCCAGAACGGCCAGCAACGCCAATGTCTTGCGCATGAAGGATTTCCCGAATGGCCTGAGGGGGTTCAGGCGTTGGCCAAGGCCATGAAAACGACCAGCAGCAGAATGATCACAACCGCCTTGACCGTGAACCCGATGAACCCGTCAAAGGTCTTTTCGTGAACATGAACATCCATTCCGCTCCGATCTTTCTCGGCCATGATCGCATCCTTTCCGCAAACTCGCACGGCACATACCCGATTATTCCGGCCCTGTCACGGGGCCGTTCGGCAATCCCCCGTCACCCCGGAGGGTTGTGACATTGCCGCCCGTCACACCCGCGACCAGGCCCAGGCACCATCGGCCCCCAGGTCGCGCCGCACCGCGCCGCGCGCCTGCAGGTAGTTCAGATGCGCCACCGCCTCGACCAGCGCCATGCCGAATTCGGCCCCCCCCACCTCGCGCGTGAACAGCGGCACGAAACACTCCGCCGCCCGGCGCGGTTCGGTCAGGTGATCGAGCAGACGAGTCAGGGCGGATTCGTGATTCTCCGCCATCTGCACCAGGCGGAACGGCAGGCCGGTAAAGGGCAGCTTGTGGCCGGGCAGGATCAGATGGTCAGGGCGCGCAAAGGCCGCAAAGCCGCGCGTGCTGTCCAGCCACTCGCCCAGCGGGTCGGCGTCGGGTTCGGTCGGATAGACCCCGATATTGGCCGAAATCCCCGGCAGGAACTGATCGCCACCGATCACCAGCGCGTCGTCCTCGCTCCACAGCGTGATGTGATCCGGCGCGTGCCCATGGCCCAGCCGTACCCGCCAGCGCCGCCCGGCCGACCGAAAGACCTGCCCCTCGACCAGCCGGGTGAACCCCAGGGGCAGCGGTGCCACCACGTCGCTGAAATTGAACGGCCGCTCTGCGGCCCTTGCCGACCTCATCGCCGGGGGCACCCCCGCCCGCTGCTCGAACATCTGCGCCTCGGCCGACGGGGTGGCCTGCACATCCAGCACCAGCATCCGCGCATATAGCCAACTGACTCGGGTGGTGATCAGCTCTGCCCCCCGGGCCTGAAACCAGCCCGCCAAGCCGATATGATCGGGGTGGTAATGCGTCACCAGCACGCGCGCAACCCTGCGCTGGGCCAGAGGGCCCGCCAGCAGCCGCTCCCAGATCGCCCGGCTGCGCTTGCTGTCGAACCCGGTATCGATCAGGGTCCAGCCGTCGCCATCGTCGAGGGCGTAGCAGTTGACATGGTCCAGCGCCATCGGCAGCGGCAGACGGAACCACCAGATGCCCTCGGCAACCTCAACCGCCTGCCCTTCGGGCGGGGCCGCCTCGAACGGATGGAGGATCACGCCGACAGCGCCAGCGCATCCAGCGCGTAAAGCCCGGCAGCTCCTTCGCGCACCTGCGCCAGCAGGGCCGCATGCTCCGGCAGCAGCCGCTTGATATACACCCGCGCCAGCGGTTCGCGGGCCGGGTCCACCGCCGCCGCCATCAGATGGAACTGCGCCCCCAGCACCCGCGCGAACGCCCGCAGATAGGGCACGGCCCCGGCAAACCGGTCGTTCATCTCCTGCGCCACCAGGCCTTCGGTCGCCGCGCGCAGCGCGGCCCCGGCCGCCCGCACATCCGCCACCAGATCGGCAGGGCCCACCGCCTGCGCCACCTCGTCCAGCAGGGCAAAGGCCGCCGCCCCGCCGTCCATCATCTTGCGGCCCACCAGATCCATCGCCTGGATCCCGTTGGTGCCTTCATAGATCGCCGTCACCCGCACATCGCGGGCATATTGCGCCGCACCGGTATCCTCGATGAACCCCATGCCGCCATGCACCTGAATGCCGATCTGCGCCACGTCGCAGCCCACATCGGTGCCGTAAGCCTTGGCAATCGGCGTCAGCAGCGCCGCGCGCGCCGACCATCCCGCCGTGCCGGTCGCGCGCGACATGTCGATCGCCACCGCGCAAGACAGCGCAATCGCCCGTGCCGCAAAGGTCTCGGCCCGCATCACGCCCAGCATGCGGCGCACATCGGCATGATCGAAAATCGCCCCGTCGCCCAGCGGCGTCCGCCCCTGCCTGCGGTCCAGCGCATAGGCCAGCGCTCCTTGCGTCGCCGCCTCGGCCACGCCCACGCCCTGCACGCCGACTCCCAGCCGCGCGTTGTTCATCATGGTGAACATCGCCGCCAGCCCCTTGTGCGGCTCGCCCACCAGCCAGCCCGTGGCCCCGTCATACTGCATCACCGCCGTGGGCGAGCCGTGCAGGCCCAGCTTGTGCTCGAGGCTGACCACCTTGAGGCTGTTGCGCGCGCCCAACCGGCCCTCGGCATCGGGAATGATCTTCGGCACCATGAACAGGCTGATCCCCTTCGGCCCCGCCACCGCATCCGGCAGCCGCGCCAGAACCAGATGACAGACGTTTGCGGTAAAATCGTTGTCGGCCCACGAGATGTAGATCTTCTGCCCCGTCACCGCATAGGTCCCGTCGCCGTTCGGTTCCGCCTTGGTCCGCAGCGACCCCACATCCGACCCCGCCTGCGGTTCGGTCAGGTTCATCGTCCCGCACCACTCGCCCGAAATCAGCCTCGGCAGATACACCGCCTTGATCGCGTCGCTGGCATGATGCTCCAGCGCCTCGATCTGGCCTTGGGTCATCAGCGGGTTGATCTGCAGCGACAGACAGGCCGACGCCATCATGTCATTGACGCAAGTCGCCAGCGTGATCGGCAACCCCATCCCGCCGAACTCCGGGTCCGCCGAGATGCCGACCCAGCCGCCGTCCACAATGGCCCGATAGCCGTCGGCAAACCCCGGTGACGTCCGCACCACACCGTTCTCCAGCCGCGCCGGATGCTTGTCCCCGGCCCGCTGCAACGGCGCCAGAACCTGCCCGCAAAGCCGCCCCGCCTCGACCAGGATCGCCTCCACCGTGTCGGGAGACGCCTCCGCGAACAGCGGCGTCGCGGCCACCCGGCCGAACCCCACGACATGATCCAGCAGGAACCGGAACTCCGGCAGTGGTGCAGCATACGGCATGGGGCCCTCCTCGACGGCGGCTTGGCAAAGATGCGCCGTCCGTCTATGCGCAGCCTAGACCAACGCCCCCGATCCTCAACCCCAACGTGGCGTCAAAATCGTGACCGAAACCCTGCTGCCCACCGCCATCGGCCTGGCACGCGCCGCGATCCTGCTGCGCGACGGCCAGCTTGTCGCCTTCCCCACCGAAACCGTCTACGGCTTGGGCGGCGACGCGCGCAGCGATCTCGCGGTCGCCCGCATCTTCGCCGCGAAGAACCGGCCCCCCTTCAACCCGCTGATCCTCCACGTTCCCGACCTGCAAACCGCCCAGCGTTACGCCCGGTTCTCGCCCCTCGCCCTGCAGATCGCCGCCCGGTTCTGGCCCGGCCCGCTGACCCTTGTCCTGCCGCTGATCCCCGGCGGGCTTTCCCCCCTCGCCACCGCGGGCCTCTCGACCGTCGCGGTCCGCGTGCCTGCCCATCCCACCGCCCGCGCCCTTCTGCAGGCCGCGGAAATCCCGCTCGCCGCCCCCTCCGCCAACCCCTCGGGCAAGCTGTCCCCCACCACCGCCGCCCATGTCGCGGCGGGCCTTTCGGGGAAAATCGCCGCCATCCTCGACGGCGGCCCCTGCCCGGTCGGCCTTGAATCCACCATTCTGACGCTGGACCCGCCCACCCTGCTGCGGCCCGGCGGCCTGCCTGCCGAGGCGATCGAACCCGTCACCGGCCCGCTTGCCCGACCCGGCCCGCAGATCACCGCCCCCGGTCAACTCGCGTCGCATTATGCCCCCGACGCCCCCCTGCGCCTGAACGCCACCACGGCCCGGGCGGGGGAAATCCTGATCGGCTTCGGTCCGATCTGCGGCACCCTCACCCTCTCCGCCACCGGCGTTCTCAGCGAAGCCGCCGCCGCCCTCTTCGCCACCTTGCGCGCCGCCGACGCGCTCGCGGGCCCGACCGGCCGCATCGCCGTCGCCGCCATCCCCGACCATGACCTGGGCCGCGCCATCAACGACCGCCTGCGCCGCGCCGCAGCCCCCCGGTGACCCCCCGGTGGTGCCTCGGTGACCCCGCCGCTCCTCGCTCCCTGACAGTCGCTCCGCGCGAAGACCGACCGACAGGGAGCGAGGAGTCCGCCGGAATGGCCTTGCGCCCCGCCCCCCCCCGGCTATAACCCGCCAAGTTTGCGCCAAAGACGGTGCCCGGGGGGTCCGACCATGCCGAAAAGAACCGACATCACATCCATCATGATCATCGGTGCGGGCCCCATCATCATCGGACAGGCCTGCGAGTTCGACTATTCCGGCGCGCAAGCCTGCAAGGCGCTGCGCGAGGAAGGTTACCGGGTGATCCTGGTCAACTCCAACCCCGCCACCATCATGACCGACCCCGGCCTGGCCGACGCCACCTATATCGAGCCGATCACCCCCGACGTCGTCGCGAAAATCATCGAACGCGAGCGTCCCGATGCCCTCTTGCCCACCATGGGCGGGCAGACCGGCCTGAACACCGCCCTCGCGCTCGCCGACCTCGGCGTGCTCGAAAAATACAATGTGGAACTCATCGGAGCCAAGCGCGAAGCCATCGAAATGGCCGAAGACCGCAAGTTGTTCCGCGAGGCGATGGACCGCATCGGCCTGGAAAATCCCAAAGCCACCATCATCGCCGCCCCCAAGGTGAACGGCAAATACGACATCGCCGCCGGCGTGGCCGAGGCTCTCGCCGCCATCGAATACGTGGGCCTGCCCGCCATCATCCGCCCCGCCTTCACGCTTGGCGGCACCGGCGGCGGCGTCGCCTACAACCGCGACGACTTTGAATCCATCGTGCGCTCCGGTCTCGAAGCCTCCCCCGTGGCCCAGGTGCTGATCGACGAATCCCTGCTCGGCTGGAAGGAATTCGAGATGGAGGTGGTCCGCGATGTCGCCGACAACGCCATCATCGTCTGCGCCATCGAAAACGTCGATCCGATGGGCGTGCACACCGGCGACTCCATCACCGTCGCCCCCGCGCTGACCCTGACCGACAAGGAATACCAGATCATGCGCAACGGCTCGATCGCCGTGCTGCGTGAAATCGGCGTCGAAACCGGCGGGTCCAACGTGCAATGGGCGATCAACCCCGCCGATGGCCGGATGGTGGTGATCGAGATGAACCCCCGCGTCTCACGCTCCTCGGCGCTCGCCTCCAAGGCAACCGGCTTCCCCATCGCCAAGATCGCCGCCAAACTGGCCGTCGGCTATACGCTCGATGAACTCGACAACGACATCACCAAGGTCACCCCGGCGTCGTTCGAACCCTCCATCGATTACGTCGTCACCAAAATCCCCCGCTTCGCTTTCGAAAAGTTCCCCGGTTCTGAGCCGCACCTGACCACCGCGATGAAGTCGGTCGGCGAGGTGATGGCCATCGGCCGCACCATCCACGAATCGATGCAAAAGGCCCTCGCCTCTCTCGAAACCGGCCTCACCGGCTTCGACGAAATCACCATCCCCGGCGCGCCCGACGCAGCAAGCATCACCCAGGCCCTCAGCAAGCAAACCCCCGACCGCCTGCGCACCATCGCCCAGGCCATGCGCCACGGCTTCACCGACGACCGGATCAACCAGGTCACCGCCTTCGACCCGTGGTTCCTCGCCCGCATCCGCGAAATCATCGACCTTGAAGCCACGATCCGCCGCGACGGCCTGCCGGTCGAAGCCACAGCCCTGCGCCGCCTGAAAATGTTCGGCTTCACCGACGCCCGCCTCGCCAAACTCACCGGGCGCGACGAGGCCCAAATCCGCCGCGCCCGCCGCAACCTCGGCGTGCAGGCCGTCTTCAAACGCATCGACACCTGCGCCGCCGAATTCGAGGCGCAAACCCCCTACATGTATTCCACCTACGAAGCCCCCGCGATGGGCGACGTCGAATGCGAAGCCCGCCCGTCAGCCGCCAAAAAGGTCGTCATCCTCGGCGGCGGCCCCAACCGCATCGGCCAGGGCATCGAGTTCGACTACTGCTGCTGCCACGCCTGCTACGCCCTCACCGCAGCCGGCTACGAGACCATCATGATCAACTGCAACCCCGAAACCGTCTCGACCGACTACGACACCTCCGACCGCCTCTACTTCGAACCCCTCACCCTCGAACACGTCCTCGAAATCCTCCGCGTCGAACAGGACAACGGCACCCTGCACGGCGTCATCGTCCAGTTCGGCGGCCAGACCCCCCTCAAACTCGCCCAAGCCCTCGCCAACGAAGGCATCCCGATCCTCGGCACCACCCCCGACGCCATCGACCTCGCCGAAGACCGCGAACGGTTCCAGCAACTCCTCCACACCCTGAACCTCAAACAACCCCACAACGGCACCGCCCGCTCCCGCGACGAGGCCTTCGCAGTGGCCAAAACCATCGGCTATCCCCTCGTCATCCGCCCCTCCTTCGTCCTCGGGGGGCGCGCGATGGAAATCATCCGCGACGACGCCCAGCTTGACCGCTACATCCGCGAAGCCGTCCAGGTCTCCGGCACCTCCCCCGTCCTCCTCGACAGCTATCTCTCCAACGCCATCGAGGTTGACGTCGACGCCCTCTCCGACGGCCAGAACGTCCACGTCTGCGGCATCATGGAACACATCGAAGAGGCCGGCGTGCACTCCGGCGACTCCGCCTGCTGCCTCCCCCCCCACTCCCTCACCCCCGAGACCATCGCCGAACTCACCCGCCAAACCGTCCAAATGGCCCGCGCCCTCAACGTCATAGGCCTGATGAACGTCCAGTTCGCCATCAAGGACGCCACGATCTACGTGCTCGAGGTCAACCCCCGCGCCTCCCGCACCGTCCCCTTCGTCGCCAAAGCCACCGACAGCGCCATCGCCTCCATCGCCGCCCGCCTGATGGCCGGCGAGCCGCTGTCCAACTTCCCGATGCGCCCCCCCTACGCCCAAGGAGTAGGCCCCGACACCCCCCTCCCCCTCGCCGACCCGATGACCCTCGCCAACCCGATCACCCCGTGGTTCTCGGTCAAAGAGGCCGTCCTCCCCTTCGCCCGCTTCCCCGGCGTCGACCCCGTCCTCGGCCCGGAAATGCGCAGCACGGGCGAGGTCATGGGCTGGGACCGCACCTTTGCGCTGGCCTTCCTCAAGGCCCAAATGGGCGCCGGAACCATCCTCCCCGAACAGGGCCGCGTGTTCCTGTCCGTCAAGGACATGGACAAAACCCCGGCCCTCGCCTCCGCCGCCCGCGACCTCGTGACCATGGGGTTCGAAATCATCGCCACCAAAGGCACGAACCTGTGGCTCTCCACCCAATCCGTCCCCTCCACCCCCGTCGCCAAAGTCTACGAAGGCCGCCCCAACATCGTGGACCGCCTGAAGAACGACGAAATCGCCCTGGTGATGAACACCACCGAAGGCGCCCAAGCGATCAGCGACAGCCGAGACATCCGCCGCGTCGCCCTGATGGACAAGATCCCGTATTTCACGACGGCTGCGGCGAGTATTGCGGCGGTGGCAGCGATGAAGGCACGGGGCGAGGGGTATGGGGTTAGGACGTTGCAGGGGTGAGAAGCAGCTTTGGCCAGTGTCACAAATTGTATGCCGAATCTCGATATCCTTGCTCCAAATGTTTTTCTCGGGGTACGGCTCTGTTGCACAAATCGCGTGAGGGATTCATCTCGTGAATCCAGCGTGGTAGCTGTGGTGCATGAGCAGACCCACACCCCCCGCCTACAAGACCCGGAACTGGCCCGCCTATAATGAAGCGCTC
>Ga0247832_1002210_pt1 | contig 30660 bp, 35 predicted proteins | sample LaCruzMarch2015__10_FD_192407 | JGI IMG/M metagenome (GOLD analysis project Ga0247832, IMG submission 192407) | Freshwater microbial communities from meromictic Lake La Cruz, Castile-La Mancha, Spain - LaCruzMarch2015_4m | ecosystem: Environmental > Aquatic > Freshwater > Lake | place: Spain... | reverse complement strand
GTTCGCCACACCGCGAGGCGGTCGCATGATGTGGTGGCTGCTGGGCGGGCTAGCAGTGGTGCTAGCCGCAGTGGTCGGGTTATCACTCGGGCCAGCTGGGCCGACATGGTGGCGGGTGCCGTTGGTTTTGCTTGATCGACTGCCGTTGTTGACTATCGACAGCGGTGTCACCGATGCACAGTGGAACATCGTGTGGCAGATTCGCGCACCACGCGTGGCGCTGGCGGCCTTGGTGGGGGCGATGTTGTCGTTGGCTGGTGCCAGTTATCAGGGTGTGTTTCGCAACCCATTGGTCGACCCGTATCTGTTGGGTGTGGCGGCGGGTGCCGGGCTTGGCGCAACGATTGCATTCGCCGTGAATCGTGACGCAACTGCAACGTGGCCGATTAACCCGGTGCCAATTGCAGCGTTCATTGGTGGTGTTATAGCAGTGGCGCTCACATACACAATCGGCACGGCATTTGGGCGTTCGCGTTCGGCAACCACGCTCGTGTTGGCTGGTGTTGCCGTTACATCGCTTGCCACTGCAGTACAAACATTCGTGTTGCAACGCAACAACGATGTGGTGCGACAGGTGTATTCGTGGATTCTTGGTCGCCTGACCTCTGCAACATGGGGCGATGTGCGACTGGTATTGCCATATATTGCGGTGAGTGCAGTAACTCTGTTGCTGTATCGACGGGTGATCGACGTGTTGCGGGTTGGCGACGACGAAGCGCGAGCCCTTGGCGTGAATGTGAGCCAAGTTCGCATCATCGTGGTGCTGGCAGCAACACTCGGTACCTCTGCAGCAGTAGCAGTGAGTGGACTTATTGGGTTTGTTGGCATCATTGTGCCGCATGCGGTGCGACTCTTGCTGGGCTCGTCGAATCGCATCGTGCTGCCGCTCAGCATGTTTGCCGGTGCGGCGTTTTTGATTGCCGCCGACATACCCGGCCGCATCCTTACGTCGCCATCTGAAACACCCATCGGTGTAGTAACTGCTTTTTTCGGTGCACCATTCTTTTTGTTTTTGCTGCGCATGCGTGAGGCCCGCCAATGAATGGCCTCACCCTGCGTGGCGTGCGTGTGGAGTACGGCGGCTGTGCAGTGGTCAGCAGTGTCGACGAAACGCTTTCGGCAGGCGAGTGGCTGTGTTTGATTGGCCCAAATGGTGCGGGCAAATCTTCGCTATTGCGGGCACTCGCTGGGCTAGTTGATTTTTCGGGCAGCGTGCAACTTGACGGCGGCGAAATACGTGGCTTGAGCGCCCGCGAATTGGCTAGGCAAGTGGCTTTTGTACCGCAAGATCCGGTGTTGCCCGATGACATGTCGGTAACCGACTACGTCATGCTTGGGCGCAATCCGTATATCTCTACATTCGGGCGCGAGTCGGCGCACGATCGCGACGTCGTCGCCGGCCTCATTACGGAACTGTCATTGGCGATGTATGCCCGACGGATGCTCGGCACGTTGTCGGGCGGTGAGCGTCAACGCGTTGTGATCGCGCGAGCACTCGCCCAAGAAGCTCCGGTGCTGCTGCTGGACGAGCCCACTAGCGCGCTCGACCTTGGCCACCAACAACATACGTTGGAACTCGTCGATCGACTGCGACGGGCCAAGAACCTCATCGTGGTATCAGCGATGCACGATCTCACATTGGCTGGTTTGTATAGCGATCGATTGCTCTTGCTACATCAAGGGGTGGGCGTTGCACGCGGCAGTGCTCGCGAAGTGTTGCGAAGTGAAACGCTGGCTGAGTTCTACGGCGTTTCTGCCCGAGTCATTCACGAACAAGACGGTACGGTGGTGGTCGTGCCACAGCGCAGCCACGGAGAGCTTTAAAAACCTTGGACGAAGTAGCAGCACGAGCATTAGATACCCAGGTTGCTGGTTGTGCAGCAGCACACCAACGCTTGCTGGCAAGCCTTGCCGAGTTGAGTGATGCCGACGCTCGAGCGGATTCGATGCTGCCCGGTTGGTCGCGGGGTCATGTGTTGAACCACTTGGCGCGCAACGCCGATAGTCATGCGCGCATGTTCGAAGCCGCAACCCGAGGTCAAGAGTCGCCGCAGTATCCGGGTGGCATGGAGGGTCGGGTTGCGGAAATTGAAGCCGGCGCAAGTCGCACCGCCACAGAACTCGTCGCCGATACGCGAGTGTCGATCTACACACTCGAAGCCGCGTGGGCAGGTGCGACATCCACCACGTGGCAGGGCTACGGCATCAAGTCCCACTCCGATGGCGCACCACGCGTGCGCATTTCGGATCTGGTGCTGATGCGCTGGTGTGAAGTCGAGGTGCATCATGCCGACTTGAACATTGGTTTTACCCACCATGATTGGACACCATTGTTCGTTCGCTACGACCTAGATCGACAAGTGATGTCGTGGAAGGCTCGCAAGCCGATGGGGCTTACTACACTGCCCGAAGTGATTCAAAAACTCGCACCAAACGATCGCTTGGCATGGTTTTACAACCGCATCACCGTTGCTGGGGTACCTGCCCCACAGGCCTACTAATGCGCACTCGACGAATGGCGGCAGCACTCGTCGTAGCGATGTTGATAATTGCCGCCTGTGGTGGCGAATCAAATGGACCCAAGCAGGGCGTGCACGATCATGGTGGCAAAGATGCGTTCAATGCTTCACTGGTGGCAGAAAATGTGATTGCAGATGTGACAGTGGCACCTGCCAAAGTCGGCGACGTCATCGTGCACATGGAATTTGCCCCGCCCGGTGGCAAGTTGCAACAAGTGGTGTCGGTAACCGGCAACCTGATACCGCCGGATGCGGCGCTGTCGACATTGGTGTTGTGGTTTGAAAAAAGTGGCACGAACCACTTTCACTACGAACTTGCCGTGCCGACACCAGGTGAGTGGACGCTGGAATTTGACGCAGTCTTGGCTGACGGCACTGCAGCGCTGTACACCACCAAAGTGACTTTTACTTCGTAACTGTCTCCCGCAACACCAAGTGATGCGGCATGCCTGAAACGGGTTCGATGAATTGCTCGTCGACGATGTGGAACCCGCAACGCTCGTAAAAATACAACGCTGAATCACGGGCTTTGGCCCACACGTATCGAGCACCAACACTCTGAGCGTGGGCCATGCCGGCATCAATGAGTGCGTGCCCGACGCCCGAGTTCTGCATCTCGTCGAGCACGGCCATGCCGCGTAGTTGTATAGCCATCGCGGTGGTGTCGTATTGCCATGGCCGTATCAACCAGGTTGAAGTGGCCACCACGCGGTTGCCGATTGCAGCGCCGATGTGGGCGGTGTGTGGCTCGTCGTCACCGTCGTATGCGGCATCTTGCGATGGTGTGCTCCGTCGCAACACATCAAGCCGCACAGCCAGGGCATCGGCCACGGTGATGTGTCGAATCGTGAAAGCGGGTGACATCGCCTTCAAGTCTGGCGGGCAATCATCTATGCGGACAACGTCGCAAACTCAATAGAGCGATGGCACAACGCAGCACCTTCGGCACGGTCATGGGTTACATGCACCACTGTGGTGCCGAGTTGCTCAAAAAGGCTGCGCACATCGCCCAGCAACTGGTCGTGCAGCTCATCGTCAAGGCCGTTGAGCGGCTCGTCGAGCAGCACGATGTTTGGCTCACCAGCCAATGTGCGGGCCAGCGCAACACGCTTGGCCTCACCCCCCGACAAACTCGCCGTGCGACGGTGCTGAAAGCCGCTTAGCCCCACACGCTCGAGCCATTCTTGGGCAACGATGAAGCGCTCGCGTTTTGCAACACCGCGCACCCGCAGCGCATACGACACGTTGTCGGCCACGTCGAGATGGGCAAAGAGTTGATCGTCTTGAAACACCAGCCCCACGCCACGTTGGTGGGCTCGGGTGTGGGTTACATCATGGTGATTGAGGCTGATTGACCCAGCGTCAACGTGCACCAGACCTGCGATGGAATGTAGCAAAGTGGTTTTGCCGCAACCGCTTGGGCCATGCACGGCAACGCGTTCACCAGGCTGCACCACCAGCGAGACGCCATCGAGCACTCGGTGCCTATCACGCACCACCACGAGATCAGCGACGTACAACACGGTCAGACCTCCCGAGAGCAGACTCCACCAATACGAGCGCAGCGATACACACCGCCACAAGCAGTGATGCCAGCACAAAAGCCTGTGCCCGCACCAAGTCGCCAGTGCGCGAGAGCAATCGAGCAATCACGACCGGCATCGTTTCGCTACCTGCCCGCGACATAAGCGACGCTGCACCAAACTCACCAAGTGACACCGCAATGATCAAGCCGAGTGACGCCACGATCGCCGGCCGCATGCGGCGTAAGTCGACATCAACGAGGCGGCGCAATTCTCCGGCACCGAGCACGGCAGCTGCCTGATGCAAACCAATTGGTGTGGTGCGCCAAGCTGGCACCAACACCCGAACTGCAAGCGGAAACGCCACCAAGGTGTGGGCGAGCGCCACGAACCACCATTTTGCCCGCCAGTCAAACCAACCGATGTCGAAAGTGAGCATGAGACCAAGACCCAACGTCACCGGTGACACGGCGAGGGCCACGATCGAGAACATGTCGATGAGGCGTCCAATCGCGCCCAACCGCACGACGGCCAAAGTGGTGAGAACTGCCAGTGCCACACCCAAAACACCCGCCAACAGTGCGGTGCGTGCCGAAGCCCATATTGACGCAGCGAGAGACGAGTCGTACATCGTGCGCCAGGCCGCCAGCGACAATGTGTCACCCACCTGCACAGATCGCCACAGCAACGCGGCAATTGGTAGCAGCACGAATATTGCAGTTGCGATCGCCACACACAATGCAAAGTGTCGTTGGCGATGGGCAACAGCAGTGGGTGGCAACGGAGCAAGACGCGAAAGCCCCTGCTCGCGACCGCTGAGTTGACGAACCACACCAATCACACTGACCACGATGACGAGTTGCACGAGAGCGAGCACGGTGGCTGCTGGTATGTCGCCGATGCCGAATGCACGCAGGGCGATGTCGCTTTCCAACGTGCTGCGGCGGGGGCCACCGAGCACTCGCACCACTGCGAACGAAGTGAAGCAGTACAAAAAAATCACTGCGGCAGCCGCAGCCACAGCCCCTCGAATGAGCGGCCAGACGATGGTGCTCCAGACAGTGATGGGTGAGGCGCCAAGTGTGCGAGCAGCGTTGATGAGTTGGATGTCAAGTAATTCGAGGCGCGCACCAACTACGCGAACCACGACCGCGATGTTGAAATACGCGTGGGCAATCACCACTGCAAACATGGTGTAGTGCAACGAGCGCGGCAATACGGCGAGAAATGCCGTGGCTACTACGACCGATGGCAGTAAAAAGCCCACAGTGGTAGCGGCCCGCAGGATGCGTCGACCGCGAAAGCGATGCAGGCCGATGAGCCAGGTAACTGGTGCAGCAACTACGAGTGTGACGGCAACACTGATTGCAGATTGCCACAGCGAAAACCACACCAGACGCCATGTTGATGGCAAGGCGAGAACGCGTGAAATATCCGACGGCGCAACGAACCCGCCAACCATGGTGAGCACTGGCGCGACCAGAAACACCCCGAGCCACAACACCACCACGACCAGCGCCACGCGTGCTGGGGCAGGGTGGAGCACAGTCTTGCTCATCGCAGCATGATGTCGCTGAATTGCTCGAGCCATTCGGCCCGCCGTTCGGCAATGACGGCTGGGTCAATTGTTAGCGGGTTGTCGGGCCGCAGTGCATACTCGAGAAACTCTTTGGGCACGCTGGCTGTGTTGTTGATTGGCCACACAAACTGAGTGAGCGGCAGATCTTCTTGAAACTGGCGCGAAACCAAAAAGTCGATGAGTAGTTGGGCTTGTGGCTCGTGTTTGGTGCCACGCAGAATGCCCGCAAATTCGTATTGCCGAAAACAAGTGAGCGCGGCAACTGCCGTGGGGGCTTGCGTGGGGCGGGGATCAGCAAAAAGCACTTCAGCCGGTGGGCTTGTTGCATAGCTCACCACCAACGGCCGTTCGCCGTCGGAGGCTGCAGTGAAATGCCCGTAGTACGCGTCACTCCATGACTCCACAATGAGGATGTTGTTGGTTCGCATCGTTTCCCACCACTGTTGCCAGCCATCACCAAACTCGGCAATGGTTGCCAGCAAAAAAGCCAAGCCAGGCGACGACGAAACCGGGTTGGGTGTGACCAACAGGTTGCGATATGTAGACGATGCGAGTGCTTGCAGCGTGAGCGGGGGTGTGATGTTGCGTTCGGCAAACCACGCCTTGTCATAGTTGATGCACACATCACCTGAGTCGACAGGGGTGACTTCACCGTTGGGTGCCAGCGCCACTGCCGCAACGTCGAGATCATCGCGATGCACCGTCACATAGGTCACAAAAACCTCGGCATCAAGCGCGCGCGAAAGCAAGGTGTTGTCCACACCCCACAACACGTCACCCTCGGGGTTGCCGCTGGCCAATACCGCTTTGGTCACGAGGGTGCCTGCGTCACTGCTGCGAACGAGTTCAACTTTGATGCCAGTCTGCAGCGTGAAGTCATCAAAAATGGTTTCGGTGGGGGTGAATGATTCGTGGGTCAGCAACCGAAGGGTGACTGGCTCGTTGGCGGTGATGTTTACATCAGCGGTATTGCCGTCGGTACACGCAGCAAGAAGGGTTACAGCAACAGATAAGCCGATGAGCGATGAGCGCAGTTTCATGCTGGTGCATCCACGGTGATGATGAGGCGACCAGTAGTAACTGTGACCGAAAATTCATCAGACATCGCTCGGTTGCTGATGCCCCGGGAGGCAGCAGCAATCAGCGACTCATCGTGCAGCGGCCAGTGCAAGTTGCTCGTGGTAACGCCGTGTGCATCACCCCCGAACGGAATCAACCCGATGACATCGCCGGTGGGACAGGAAATCGTGACAGTTTCGCCAGCGCGCACAGGGTAGGCCCGCGAAGATCCCAGCCGTACTTCGAGCTGTGTGCCTTGCAGCGAATCCAAAAACATCACCGCGAACAGCGCCAATTGGTGATCGAGGCGCCCGCCGCCACCACCAATCACAATCAGCCGTGTGGCTCCAAGGCTGGCTGCATAGTGCAGTGCGAGTTCGGCATCACTTTCGTTTTTGTCGACAGCATGCTGCACGACGGTGGTGCCGAGTGCCTTGAGTGCTTCGAGTGCGGTCGCCTCGATTGAATCCATATCGCCAATCACGACCGAGATATCGAGCCCGAGCACTGGTGCCAACTGCACACCCGAATCAGCCGCAATGACCGTGCAATTTGCGGGCAGATCGCCGATGGCTTGTGCATTGATTGGCTCGCCGCCGAGGAGCACGATTGCGGTCTCGGTGTTTGCTGCAACCGTTGTCATATTGCTCCCTCCGCTGGCATTACCCAGATCAGGTCTGCGGGTCGGTGGTGGCTACCACCCTCTCAGCCCGATATCTCTCGGGCTCCCCGTGCTTGTGACGCAAACTCTAACGGCAAGAACGAGTGTGATAGTGACGTTGCTCAGTAGCCTGCGAAGCGTGTCGGACACCAAGCAATCACCGTTTGCAGGCTCAGTGCCGACTTCACCCTTAGCTGACTCAGCGTCGGGTGACTCAGCGGCCACTTCGCCTCGCGACACGATCATTTCGGTCTCGCCTGTTGCCTTGGCAAAGTTAAAAGAATTGCGGGCCACCGAACCCGATGCCGAGAAACTCGGGTTGCGTCTTGCCGTGGTATCACCACCAGGAGAAGATTTTCGCTACGACCTCGTGTTTGAAGAATTCTTGAAGTCGGCGTTTACCGACGAAGTGCGCACAATCGACGGGTTCAAGTTCATCATGCCCAGTAGCGACGTGGACTTACTGCGTGGCGCCGAACTTGACTACAACGAGCAAGCCGGGCTCGTGTTGCGCAACCCGAATCGGCCCAAAGCCCCGGCCATCGAGGGCCTTGTGCGCGATGACGAAACGTCAGCGCAAATCGAAGCAATCGTGTCAGTAGACGTGAACCCGATGTTGGCAGCCCATGGTGGGTTCGTCACGTTTGCTGGCCACGACACCGAGGGCACTGCCTATTTCACGATGGGTGGCGGTTGCCATGGTTGCTCGATGAGCAAACAAACGATGCTCGATGGCGTGCAGACCATGATTACCGAGCGTGTAACGACGATCACCAAGGTGCGCGACCTCACGGATCACTCCAGTGGCGCCAACCCGTATTTCAGCTAACTAGCTGTCGCCACCGCGCCGCTGGGCTGCTGCTGCCGCGATGCACGCAGTCGGAGTTTTTTTCGTAACCCGTTGCACCTCGCGATTGGGCGACAAATTGACTCCCTGCTTCCAGGCGTCCAAATACGGCTGTGGCCAGATTTCGCCACGCCGCACATTTTGCTCGGACATGGGGCAAATTCGTGAAACCCCAAAATGCAGGTGACATAGCGTGACGCGGGCATTGCCTGATGTTCCAACGGTCCCGATTTTTTGCCCGGATGCAACACGTTGCCCTGGTTTCACCATCAACCGCCCGAGATGTGAAAAGTAATAGCGCACGAAGTCGTCGCCATGCAGGGTGATTGTCAACCCACCGCGGGTTCCTGGCTCGTCTACTTTCGCATCCCACTTATCAATGTCTCGTACTGCGTGAATCACCCCCGAGATCGGTGCGCGAACGAGCTGTCGACAGCCAGTCAAATCAGCAGCGGGGTAGTCAAGATGATCGCGTGGGTAAAACACGTTGGGCCCGGATACCGGAAACGTATACACCCACTCGCCGCGCTTTTTGCGCCGTTGGTCGGCGGCAGGGCTATCTGCAGCAGTATTGTCAGCACCTGCCGAGCCAGTGTGTGGCACAAGAGTGGAAGCGGCTGTCGCGATCATCACGACAGCCCCCCACATGTCGCTACTTTTTCTTCCAGCCCTTTGGGCAGCGGGTGGCAGTGAACTTTTTGACGGTCTTGCCCTTGACGCAGGTGATGGCTTTTGTTTTTGCAGCTGGAGTCGTGGTTACGCCCACGTCACCACCCTTGGCAGTATCGGCAATACGCATCGTTGCCCGCTTAATGGAATACACCGTGTTGGGGTCGAATGCACCCGAGCCACCAGCGGCGTAATAGATGCGAAACACATTTGGCGACACCTCGTAGCCAGTCGGGTCAAGTCGACCAATGTCAGTCTTGGTCAGCACCTGCGGCTTGGCCCACGTGAGCCCGTCCGAAGAGGTCGAGACAAAGAGCTGCTGCACTTTTTGTGCACCTGTTGATGTGGTGCAACCTGGGCCGTCAGCCATAATCATCACCCATTCACCATCCTTGGCTCGCAAAATTTCGCTGTCAACGTATCCGCCTTCTAGGCGCCAACCTGGCTCTTTGGAAAATGATACGCCATCACCGGAAATGTACGAGGCAATCTTTTCTGGGCAACTTCCACCCTTGGTGGCTGAGTCTTCTTTTTCCACGATGTAAATGCGAATTCGTCCATCTGGGAGTCGCACAGCATCGGGCACGCCCCAGGCCTTGGTGTCTTTCGCAACTTCCATCAAAGTAGAGGTAAGTGTGGCGGTTCCAAATGAAAGGCAGTCGCTGGTGTTGCACGCTGCTGAATACACGGCCTGTTTATTGGTAGCCGGGTTGACTCGCTTGAAATAGGCGCGTGGGCCACTCGTGGCAATGGCCACGGTGTAGTCACTTACGCCGCCGCCGCTCACGGTCAAGGTTTCGCTGGTGCAAGTGCCGGCATCGGTGCACATGCTCACTGCAGTGCCTGACGGCACCATGTCGCTACGAAATACGCGATCGCCGCTCGCAGTTTTTTCTACGTGGGGTGAAGCACCGTTCATACCGAGCGAAACGGCGTCGTCGGTGAGCTGCCACTCGACCACGGCATGCGCCGAGGCGTGTGGAAGTCCGACTGCGAGGAGTAGGGCGAGGGGCAAAGTCTTGAAATATCTCATATCTCGAGTGTCACTGCCTTACTTCGTCGCCAAGGTGGGGTCGAAGCGTTCGCGTAACCCGTCGCCCAGCAATGTGGCACCCACAACTGCCATGCTAATCAACACTGCTGGCCACAAAACAAGCAACGGGTACACCAGCACGTATTGCTGGGTGGATGCCAGCATGCGTCCCCACGATGGGGTGGGTGGTGTGGCCCCGAGCCCCAAATAACTAAGGGTGGATTCCGCGATAATGGCGATGGAGGCCGCACCAGTCGCCTGCACGGTGAGCGAAGCGAGAAGATTGCGAAGCACGTGGGTGCGAACGATCGCCCATGTGCTGCTGCCGGAATAGCGAGCAGCCGTAACGAATGGTGAATGCAAGATGTCGGCTGCTTCGCGACGAGTTACCACTGCAACTGATGCCCCAGCAGCGATGCCAACGGTCAGCACGACGGTGACGGTTGAGGGCCCCCGTGCCGCCACGATCACCAGTGCCAGCAGCAAAGCCGGAAACGCAACAAACACGGTTGCCAACGCCATGATCGCGTCGTCTAACCAACGCCGTGATGCTGCGGCCGTGATGCCGAGAACCGTTCCGATGACCAGTGCGATAGCAGTGGCAAGTAATGCGGCGAGCAATGTGGTGCGTGCGCCAGCGATGATGTTGCTCAGTACATCACGCCCGAGTTGATCGGTACCCAACAAGTGAGAAAATGACGGGCCTGCAAAGCGTGCCTGGGCATCAACTTGTAGAGGCGGATACGGGGTCCACACCAAACCAGCCAAGGTAATGACGAGCAAAGAGCCCGTCATGGCTGCCCCAATCGTGAACGAAAGTGATCGCCTCATGTGAGCCGCCGCGGGTCGAGGCGATCATTGACGAACTCCACGACGAGTCGAATAAGAAAAATGCCCACCACCAGAACCAGCAACGTTGATTGCACTTTGGTCACGTCACGGTTGGCAATGTCTCGCACCAACATCGACCCAAGACCTGGCAGGGCAAACACGCTTTCTACAACGACTGCACCAGTGAGCAAGGTGGACAACTGCAGCGCAGTCACGCTGAGCACGGGTGACAGCACGAGGCGCGATGCGGTGGCAAGGGCAGCGTCAGGCGTGCGACCCGCGGCGCGGGCAGTGCGGAATGCATCCGACGCGACAAAGTCGAGCGCGTGCGAACGGGCGAAGCGCACCAAAATTGCCATCTGGGCGAGCGCCAAGGTGATGACTGGCAGCACGAGTGACCGCCCAGCATCAATCGGTGTATCCCAGCCATCCGTTGGAAACCCGCCGGCGGGCAGCACCCGGAGCTGCACGGCAAACACCAAGATGAGCACGATGCCAATCACAAATGTCGGAATCGCCAAACCAACTTGGGCAAGCGACACTGCGACCAGACCAGTAGCCTGCTTGCGTCGCAATGCAGCTCGCCGACCGATGACGACTGCGGTGAACACTGCAATTGTTGACGAAAAAATAATGAGTGGGATGGTCACCCGCAATCGGCTAGCAATTTCACCGCCGATGTCGTCACCCGAGACGAGTGAGCGACCGAGGTCTCCTCGCAACGCGTCGAGTATCCAGTCGAAATACTGCACGACCAACGGGCGGCTGAACCCGTATTCGCTACGCAATTGTTCGAGCGCAGCAGGCGTGGCACTCACGCCCAGACGAGATGTTGCTATGTCGCCGGGCAAGACCCGCAACAGCACGAACACCATCACTGTCGAGATGGCGACACCCACGATGGTGAGTGCGAGTCGGCGCACAACGCCGTTCATATCTACTTGCTACTAGACGCGTTCAATACGTGCGATGTTGTATGAGTCTCCGACAGAGTTCTTGGCCAGGCCCGTCACGCCACGCTTGGCCACCTGCAAACTCGGCATCAACCACAGCCAGTCGCTGGGTGACTGCTCGGAGAGCAATCGGGCCGCTGCGCGCAATGCGGCCGTGCGTTCTTGTGGCTCGGCTGCGGCACCCGCTGCGGCAATCAAGTCGCGATATTCGGCGTTATCAAAGCGAAAGTAATAGTCGGGGTTGGCATAAATCGCCATGTCGTTGCGCTCAATATGACACACGATGGTGAGGTCATAGTCAGCTTTGGTGAAGACGCGATCCAACCATTCTTCCCAGGTGACTGGAGTAATCGTGACGTCGAAGCCAACCTTGCCGAGGGCGTCGGCGATGAACTCGCTGGAATTAGTGGCGTAGTTGATCGGCGGCACATCCAGGGTGATTGGTGTGCCTGCCACAACACCGGCGGCAACGAGTGCTTCGCGTGCGGCACTCTCGTCGTACGGCGCAACATCGGTGAGATCTTCAAACCACGGGTCGGTTGGTGGCACAAAGCTGCCGATTTCGGTGCCGTACCCTGCCCATGCAACATCGATGAGGGCTTTTTTGTCAAGCGCTTGGCGCACCGCGGTGCGCACCTTGATGTCGTTGAACGGCGCACGGGAGTTGTTCATGCTGAGGGTGACTTCGCAGTTGGTAGTGCCGCTCAGCACCGTGAGGTCGTCGCGTGATTGAAAGACCTCAAGTGTTTCGGGCGACTGCACGGTAGTCATCACATCGATGTCACCGGCCAACATCGCGTTGCTCAGAGCCGCTGTATCGGCAAAATATTTGAAGACAACTGTTTGGGAATCGCCTCGTCGGCCCCAATACTTTTCGAATCGTTCAAGAGTGATGCTGCTGCCTTTATCCCAATTGGCAAACACGTATGGCCCCGTGCCATTTGCAGCGCTCGCAAAGTCGGTGGTGTCTTTTTTGAAGATGACACCGCCTCGTTGGGTGAGGTTGTAAAGCAGGTCGTTGTCGCGTTCGCTAAGTGTGATGGTCACAACGTTGGCATCGGCGGTGATGGTCGAGACTTTTGCAAACTGGGCAAGTTGCACAGGCAAGACGGCGGTGGATTCGTCATCGAGAAGTCGCGTGAGGCTCCACACCACGTCGTCGGGCGTCAGCGATTGGCCATCGTGAAACTCTGCTTCACGCAGCACAAATGTGTAGGTCAGCCCGTCGGTAGAGACTTCGAAACGTTCTGCCAAAGCAGGCTCGATTGTGCCGTCATCGACGATGCGAACAAGACCTTCGTACACGTTGTCCAACAGCACCTGAGGAATTGCTTGACCGGCCGTGCCACTGATGTCGAGGCTGGTGGGTTCAAACGTGAACCCGAGCGTGACTTGGGATGCAGTTGCTGTGGGTGCGCAACCCGCCGCTAAAAGGCCAGTTGAGCCAAGTACACAGGCAAGCGCCAGCGCCAGTGTGGAACGCTTTACGGTGCTTTTCATGTTGGGTGAAGTCTAGGAAGGTGCTTCGCGGGGCACCTACGCTGGCAGCAGGGCAACTATGGCTGAAACACTCAACGAGCAGGAACAACTGATCGCCGACCTGTTGGAAGAAGCGCACGCGTTGCGCATGAAATATGAAGAGTTCAGCCTGTACACCGAGTCAAAAGTTGCCGAATTTGTCATCGCCCGTAAGGCCCTCACCGAAGAACGTGATCGTGCAGTGCACCACATGGGGTTAGCCGAGATGGATCTTGAAGTGCTGCGTCGTCGGCAAGAGCAGTTGCATCAACAGCTAGTCACAACGAATGCTTCTATTGCCAAGTTGACAAAACAGCGCGATCAGGCCCGTGAACGAGTTGCTGCACTCGAAGCATCACGTGCGGTGCGCTTTGCCGTGCGGCTGCGCAAACTACTTCGACGCTAAGAACCGAGCAAACAGCTCAGACCACTCGGGTTGCCAGTCGTGAGACCATTTGGGGTCAGTCACCAGTTCGATGTCGCCATTGTTGGCGAGAGCAAATGTCTCCACTGAAAGTTGGGTGCTCGGGAACACGATTCCCAACGAGTTACCACCAGCGAGTGGCACGACCGTGTCGAGTTCGCCGTGCACGTGCAAGGCGCTCACCGGGCGCACTGGCGCGCACATGTCGATGACGAGTGCCCCAGCTGCGACACCAATTGCGGTGACTCGAGTCGAAAGTTCGCAGGCAAGTCGATAGGCCATCATGCCGCCGTTGGAATGGCCAACCACCCACACCCGATCGGTATCAATGTCGTACTGCGAAATCAGGCTGGCGATGAGCTCGTCAAAAAAAGCCACGTCGTCAACGAGCTCAAACGTCGCAAACGGGCAACATGTTCCGGCATTCCACGACTGGGGCAGACCTTGCTCGGCGCCGGTACCGCTCGGGTACACCACCACTGCATCAAGATCGTTTGCATCAAGTGAGTCTTCAATCTTGGTATAGCCGCTCATCGCTTGGGCGTTGCCACCAAAACCGTGCAGCACGAACAGCAGGGGTGCAGGTTCGTCACCGGACAAATCCGAAACCAAGTATGAACGCACCCGGCCGTCGGCTGTGGTGATGGAGCTGAATCCGGGCGGCACGACCCCAGCCGCGGTCGGCTGCGTTGCTGGGGTGCTGAGTGCCACAGTGGTGGTAACGGCTGGCGCGGTTGTGGCGCCCACAGGTTCTGTACTGGTATCGGTGCTTGCTGCCGCACAGCCGCTCAGGGCTATCAGGGCAGCAGTTACCACGAGTGAAGTTGAGCGATGCATCGGTGACTTCATTGTGGCAGCAGGGATAGCCACACCGCGGTTGTATAAGAGTATTATACGAACGTGACCAACTTGCAGCTCGCCAGCGCAAATGATGTGCGAGAGCGGGTATTGGCCGCCGCGCGAGTAGAAGTCATGGCGCGCGGCATCCTTGGTTTACGTGTGATCAATGTGGCAGCAGCAGCCAATTGTTCTGTCACTTCGATGTATCGATATTTCGGAAGTCGCGAAGGCATGCTGGCCGAAGTTTTGGTGGCGCTCTACGAAGAAAGTTTTGCTGCCCAATATGCCGTGATGCGCGAACGAGTCGGGGGCACAGGGCCACTCACGGTGGAAGACATCATCGCCGCTGTGCCATTGCCATTCAGTGTGACTTCTCGCCAAGACCATGCCTTGCGCAGTCAGGTGTTGGCAGTTGCCGGAACCAATTCGATTCTGCGGGACAAACTTGCCGAAAGCCTGCGCGCCAGACGACAGATGTTGATGACAGGGCTTGACAACATTGAACAACGGTTGCCGCCAGGCACCCTGTTGGATCGTGAATTATTTTCAACGTTGATTTTTAATGTGCACTGGCAGTACAACGACCTCATGGGTGACGCGGCAGTCACCAACGAGCAATTCATAACATTGTTGCGACGTCTCATCGTAAATAATGAAAAAGTTTTCCACAAAAATAAGTAGTAGCGCTGCAGACCTCGGCGTAACTTCGTTGCTATGTTCGCCGCCGAATCCGCCGATCAAACTGCGGGCGTGCTGTTTTTGGTGGTGTTGTTAACTGCCAGCGCAATCTGGTGGATAATCATGCGTCGTCGCCAAAGTTGGTGGTTTCAGTTGTCGCAACGACCGCGCGACATTACTGGTGAACGTTGGATACGGTCCAACGAAGCCCGTGCCGACAAGCCGATGCCGCAACGACACTCGGTAGTGTCCGCTCGTGGCAACAAACGAATCCAAAGACGCCAGCAGTCACACGGCCGCCCGCAATAGGGCAGCAGCAAGCCGGGTTCCGGACCCCGCTGATCTAGAACGGGTTCGCCGCGGTCATATCGCTTCGTTGTCGTCATCCACCATCGAGTCGCCCGCGGGTCGTGTGGTGTTCAACATTGGCGCCTACGACTTTTTGCGCACGGGTGAACCGTCGCCCGACACGGTAAATCCCAACTTGTGGCGGCACGCCACATTGAATGCTCATCACGGTTTGTTTGAGGTGATTGCGGGTGTGTGGCAGGTGCGCGGTTATGACATCTCCAACATCACATTTATTCGGGGCGATAAGGGCTGGATTGTTATTGATCCACTCACCAGCGAATTCACGGCGCACGCAGCACTCGGGCTCATCAACCAACATGTCGAACAGCGTCCAGTGACCGCGGTGATCTACACGCATTCGCACGCCGACCACTTCGGTGGGGTTTTGGGTGTGACCTCACGTGAGGAGGTGGATGCGGGCAAGTGCCGCATCATTGCTCCGGAACATTTCTTGCGCGAAACCGTCGGCGAGAACGTGATCGCTGGGCCGGCGATGGCGCGACGTGCGACCTATCAATTTGGTCCACTTTTGCCAGTAGGCCCTCACGGCCATGTGGATTGTGGGCTTGGAATCGCCGTGCCCACGAGCCCGCCAACGCTGTTGGCGCCAACCGAAGAGATAACTGCCACAGGACAAGAACTAGTTGTCGATGGAGTTCGCGTGGTTTTTCAACTGACACCAGAGACTGAAGCGCCGGCCGAGATGAACTTTTATTTCCCCGATTTGCGGGCGCTCTGTATGGCTGAGAACTGCTCACACACCATGCACAATCTGGTGCCCATTCGCGGTGCGCTAGTGCGCAACGCGTTGAACTGGTCAAAGTACATCAACGAAAGTTTGCTGCTGTTTGGCAGCGATGCCGAAGTGCTGTTTGCTTCGCACAACTGGCCGCGGTGGGGTGGGGCAGACCTGCGCGAGTTTTTGGTGTTGCAACGTGATCTCTATAAATGGATGCACGACCAAACCATGCGCCATGCCAATCTGGGCCTTACCCCATTGGAGATTGCTGAAACACTCGAGTTGCCTGCAGAATTTTTGGCCCACGAGCACACTCGCGGTTTCTATGGCGATCTTGTGCACAATGCCAAGGCGGTGTATCAGCGCTATCTGAGTTGGTATGACGGCAACCCGGCAAACCTGCACAAGTTGCCACCAGTAGAAGTGGGCCAGCGATATGTGGCGCTAGCCGGTGGCGCCGGTGCACTCCTTGCGCATGCGCACGAGGCGTTTGATCGTGGCGACTACCGCTGGGTTGCGGAAGTGGTGAATCACTTGGTGTTCGCTGACCCAACCAACGAGGCCGCTCGCCACCTGCAGGCCAACGCCCTCGAGCAGATGGCATATCAAGCAGAGTCGTCGACGTTTCGTAATGCCTATTTGATGGGTGCTCAAGAGCTTCGGCAAGGCCCGCCAACAAACCGCAACCCCAACGTGCGGGCACGCGGGCTGATTCGAGAAATGACGATCGAGCAGGTGTTTGATGCTTTGGCCGTGCGGACGATGTCTGAACAACTTGGCGGCGTGTCGTTGGCCATCAATTGGGTGTTTACCGATTTGCGTGGCACAGCAGATGAACACTGGACACTTGGGATATCAAATCGCACTATGTATTCCACTCGAGGTCGACACGCAAATGGTGCAAGTGCAACCGTGACCATGTCACGATTCACTTTGTTAGATGTAGTTGGTCAGGAAACCACGTTTGTTGACGCAATGTCTGGCGGGCTCGCAACAATCGAAGGTGATGCTGGTGCGCTCATCACCGTGTTTGGCAACTTAGACAAGTTCTCGATGGGTTTCGCCATCGTCGAGCCCTAGTTGAGCCCTAGTTGAGCCCTAGCTTCGCTTTGAAGCAGGCGGGTTCAGACCCAAACCCGAAAACACCGCGCGTATCGCGATGGTGTCCCACTGCGCCGCCTTGGGGTGTGTGTCGCCAAATTCGATAAAGCAGCGTGCCGTGGTCATGCCGACGAACCAGGCCGCGAACATCTCGGTGTCAAAATCGCTACGAACCCAGCCCTTGGCCTGGGCAAACCGCAGCGGATCACCGATGAGTTTGTTCGACTCATTCTGGAAAGCGTTCAATTGTTCGCTTAGCGTTTCGCTGTTTTGTGCTCGTCCGAGCACGCTTGCCCGACGACTTCGCACGTGGCGTCGGGCATCAGAAAACGCAGCACGAGCAAAGCGATTGGCGATTGCAGCGAACCCAGATTTGCTGGTGCACGCATACGTCTCTTCACCAAAAGCTTCGCCAAGTTCGGTTTGGCCCTGGGTAAACAAAAGAGCGTGTGCAGCATCGATGAGACCTTCGCGACTGCCAAAAAAGTGATAAATCGAAGGAGCAGTGACCTTGGCCTTTTTGCATACTTCGCTGATGCGAAGTTGGGGCTCGCCGTGTTGGTCGAGGATTTTGGCAGCAACATGCAGAATGCGCAGACGCGAAGATTGGCGTTCGGTCATGGCCGGGCAGGGTTCCTAGGGTCGAATCGAGTAAAACGCATTAACTGAGTGTTCCACATTCAAGCGTTCAAATTGGGTGAATCCGGCGGATCGAGCCATGGTTTCGGCGGTCATCTCCGACAGCCCCAGCGTGCCGAGCCCGGCCCCGTCAGGGGTTGACAGTGACGACGACATACACGACAAAACACTGATGCCGTACATCAGTGAAGCCATTGGGTTTTTCTCGGCGTTCATCGCAAAGCTGTCGTGTGCCTTGATGTCCACCAAGAGCCATACGCCATCGTTGCGCAGTGCGGCCCGAATTGCCTTCATCACCACAAGCGGATGCGTCATGTCGTGGATGCAATCAAAGGTGCACACAAAGTTGACGCTGTTGTCAGTGGGGAGTGGCTCGACCTGTGGGTCGGCGAATCGTGCGTTGGTGAGGCCGGACGCACCGAGACGTTCGTTGGCACGGGCCAAGGCGTATTGCGAAATGTCGTAGCCCACGAAGGTGCTGTTGGGAAACTCGGCGGCCATGCGCAACACCGCCCCACCAGCACCCGAGCCGACATCGGCAACCTTGGCACCAGCACGCAGCGTGTCAATGACACCAACTGCGGGCAGCACGAGCGGGATGAGGTTGGCGTTGTTCCACGGCTCGAAACTTCGCTCAATACCGATGGCGCCGTCGGGGCCGTGACTGTCGTAGTTGTGCCCGATGCCCGTGCGAAATGATTCAGGCATCCGCTTGAGCGAATCCATAGTTTGCGGCAGGCGATGAAACATGCCCATGCCGAACGCTGGGTGCGACTCGTCGGCCAGCACGGCTATTTGCTCGGGTGAAAGAAAAAACGTGTCATCGTCAAGTTGGGCCGGTTGCGAACGCAACGACGAAAAACTTATGAGCTTGGCTGCTGCTTGGTTGTAGGCCCATTCACGTACCCAGCGCTCGCGCAACCCCGTTGCTGCGGCTAGTTGCGTGGTGGTGAGTGGCTGCGGTGCTGCGGCCAAGGCGCGATACAGGCCCAGGTGGTCGCCCAAGTGCACCAGGCCCGAGGTGACTGCACCTTCCAATTTGGTGAAAAGGATGAATGAGAAAAACTTGAGCTTGTCGGGGTCGATGCTCACGCCAGCAGCCGTCGACTATTCGGTGATGGTGCGGCGCGGGGTCCACACGAAGTAGTTCCACACCCAGTCGGCAAAGATGCTGGTGCGGTTGCGCCCACCCGAGAGATACGCCAGATGTAATGCCAGCCACGTGAGCCAAGCGAGGGTGCCTTGAAATCGCAACCACGGACGCACCTCGACCACTGCTTTGCGCCGACCGATGGTGGCCATCTGGCCCTTGTCGCGATACTTGAACACTTCGAACGGCTCGTTGCGTTCGCGGCGCAGTAGTTGGCGTGCAACGTGACGACCCTGCTGGATGGCCACTGGTGCAATCATTGGCAATGGCTTGCCTTGGGCATCGGCAAAATTGGCAGCGTCACCGACCACCCAAAGAGAGTCGTTGAGTTGTAGTTGTGGGTTGACCTTGAGGCGGTTACCGCGATCAGACTCGCCAAGAAACTTCCAATGTGGTGGGGCCACCACGCCGGCGGCCCAAATACGGGTACCAGCCACGAGTTCTTCGCCGTCTTTGAGTCGCAACGATTGCGCGGTGGCCTCGATGACGGCTGCGTCAACACGCACGTTGACACCCATCTTGATGAGCGCCTTGCGGGCGTGCTCACTTGAACTGGGTTGAAAACTTGGCAACAGTCGGGGGCCGGCCTCAAGCAATGTAACGGTGGCCTGTGGCGCAATATGTTCGAACTCACGCTTGATTTCGCCTTGCAATTCACGCACGGCCCCGGCAAGTTCGACACCGGTCGGGCCGCCACCGACGATGACCACGTTGAGGCTTTCAATCGGTAGCACACCGTCTTCGACGGCTTCGTAGGTGCGCAGCAGCGAACGGCGAATGTCGCGTGCGTGCGCCACCGACTTCATCTGCAAAGTGTGCTCGGCAACACCAGGAATGCCGAAGGTGGTGCCTTCGGAACCCACTGCCAGCACGAGATCGTGATAGGAGAGCGTCTTGCCGGTCGACAGTGTGAGCGTTTTGGCACCAGTGTCAACATTCGTAACTTCGGCACGAATGAATTGCACTTCTCGATAGGCAGTGCGCACCGGAAACGCGATGTCGTCTTCGGGCAGCGAGGCTGTTGCCACCTGGTACAGCAGTGGTGAAAACAACTGGTATGGATTGCGGTCAACCAGCGTCACCGAATAGGCCGCCGACTTACGAAGTTTCTTTGCACACGCAAGCCCGCCAAACCCAGCGCCGACAATCACCACATGCTTCTTGGGTGGCGGTGTGCCGAACTCTCTGAGCATGTCTCTAATCTACGATGCGCCGCCATTGCACTACCGTTCGCAGCATGGGTTTACCTGCGAGCACTGGTCTCTTGCAGGGCAAGGGCCTCCTGCACGACAAAGTGGCGGTCGTTACGGGTGCCGGGAGTGGCTTGGGGCGCGAATACGCAATCGCACTTGCCGCGCAGGGGGCGCTGATTGTGGTGAATGATTTTGGGGCCGCCGTGACTGGTGAGCAACGCTCCCCAGGTGCGGCTGGGCAGGTGGTGAATGAAATCAAGTCGCATGGTGGCGAGGCGGTTGCCAACACTGCCGATGTGTCGCAGTGGGGTGGTGCTGAGTCGATTATTGATACAGCCATCACCTCGTTTGGGCGGCTTGACATTGTGATCAATAACGCCGGTATCAATCGCCCGTCGTCACTGGTGGATTTGTCTGAACACGATGTGGATTCGCAGTTGGGCGTGCATCTCAAAGGCACACTCGCGGTGAGCCATTTTGCTGCTGCCTATTGGCATCAGGCTGGCGTGCAGCCGCATCGCGCCATCGTGAACACCACATCCGCCGTGGGTTTGCATCCGACTGCTGGTGGTGGGGTATATGGCGCGGCAAAATCAGCAATTGCTGCACTCACAGTGAGCCACGCGCAGGAACTTGCCCGCTTGGGTGTGCGGGTGAATGCGGTTGCACCGTGTGCCCGCACGCGAATGGTGAAAGAGTCGCCGGCGGTCTTGGCGCTCATGCCCGATGCAACCGGCTTTGATCGCCACGCACCCGAGCACGTGGCACCACTTGTGGTGTATTTGGCAAGTTCATTGTGCAGATTCACGGGTCGGGTGTTTGCGATTGAGGGGCCAGATGTTGCGGTGTATTCCGCAGTTGGCGTGGCACAGCATTGGTCGACCACCGATGCCTGGAGTGTGGATGCGTTGGCTGATGCATTGGCAGATGCTGATGAGCAGTCACAACAGCAAGCGTTCTTTCCAGGTGGTGTGGTGGCGCACAACACCCCGCCTGGGCGCACGTTGCGCACGCTGCAATAGGCGGCGCGCTCGGAGGGACTCGAACCCCCATCTTCGAAGCTCATGTGAGGGTCAAACTCCCCATGACTGCAATGAGGCGTTAAAGATTCGTTCACCTAATGCCCCTACTTTAAATGAGTGGAAGTAAACGAGCGAATTGCGGTCTCCCGTCTGCTTCACCGAGTCGGATTTGGACCGAGGCCGGGACAATTTCAAGCAATGCTCGCCAAGGGCTTCAGCCGTTCTGCATCAGAAGTGTTGGCGCTAAGCCCCCCAATTTATGGCGATGTGAAGTTGCAGCTTGGTATCACGGACTTGGGCCCGCAGCCGCGCCCAAATACAGAGGCAGTAGTTCCGTACGCAGACGCTAAGCGCAACCAACTTCGCGCGATGAGCTTGTGGTGGCTTGATCAAATGGTGCTGCAGGATTTTCCATTACATGAGCGAATGACTTGGTTCTGGCACGGGCACTGGGCGACTTCCTATACCAAGGTTGATGAGCCGTTGGTGATGTTTGATCACATTGAACGGCTGCGTAAACACTCACTCGGAAACTTCACGACAATGTGTGAGGAAATGGTCATTGACGGTGCATTGATCATCTGGCTCGACGGGCAGTTGAACACCGCAAAATCACCGAATGAGAATCTCGCCCGCGAGTTCCTGGAACTTTTCACCCTGGGGGTGAATCGGTACTCAGAGAGTGACGTCAAGGAAATAGCACGAGTGCTGTCTGGGTGGAAAGTCGAGAAGCACTCAGGGGTTGTGGCAAGAAATCTGAGACAGTCGTACCTGAATCCAACCACGGTGCTCGGTACCACTGCTCTGTTTGATGCCGTCTCGCTGGCACGATTTCTCTCGCAGCAGCCAAGTAGTCAGCGCTTCATCGCCGAACGTTTGTGGTTTCGATTCGTGTCCTCATCTGTCGCCTTGCCCTCAGGTAGTGGAATTGAGTCGGGTTTCGCGGGACGAGAAATATTGCAAGCGATGAAAAATATGATTATGTCGAAAGAGTTCGCTGACCCTGCGCACGCAATGGTAAAGAGTCCGCTCGAGTGGATGGTTGGGGTGCTGCGAGCATTGCGAATCACGCCGTCAACTTACGTTCAGCCAGATGAGTTGCTGAAGAGCCTCACCGTGATGGGTCAGCGGCATTTTTTCCCCCCAAACGTAGGAGGCTGGGCATCAGATGAGGCGTGGTTGACGGCGGCATCAGCACAGTTACGAATCCGGACTGCTCAAAAGCTGTGCAGTCATGGCGACTTAAGTCCGGTGACGGCGGTTGCCCAAGCGAGTCGGCTCGATGCACTCGCAGACTGGCTCGGAGTCGCGCAGTGGAGTAAGCGAACCCGCGATGTACTGAATGGTGCGATTACTGATCCCCAAAGGCTTGTGGCCTTGTCCCTCGTTTGTCCCGAATACGTAGTCAATAGTTGAAAGGCCGACCATGACGACAATGACGCGACGGACGTTCATTCAGTGGGCTGGCGCAGGAGCGGTTGCTGCGCACACGGTTTCTATTGCCGATGTAGTCCGAGCGGCAACGGTGAAGCAACCGTCGGCCGGTTCCCAGATCTTGGTAGTGGTCACTTTGTATGGCGGTAATGATGGTCTGAACACGGTGATTCCTTACAACGACGCGGTTTATCATGCGATGCGAGGGACCGTGGCCTATCGCGAGGATCAGGTCTTCCTGCTCGGGGAGAGTCTCGGGCTCAACAATTCAATGGCGGGCTTCAAGACCTTCTGGGACAACAAGCAATTGGCAATTGTGCGAGGTGTTGGCTACCCGAACCCTGATCGATCGCATTTTTCGTCAATGGCTATTTGGCAGACGGCATCGCGAACACCATCTCGAACTGGTTGGCTGGGCAGGTGGCTCGAGACTCAGCCCGCCGATCCGTTCCGTGCAATCGGTCTTGGATCAACCCTTCCGCCGCTTTTAGTTGGTGAACGACGATCGGGTACGGCGCTGCCGCTGAGCGGCTTCCGACTGCCAACTGGAGCACTCGCTACGGATGTTTCAAGACTCGCTATGACAACACCCGAGGACAACGTTTTGAAAGCTGCGGCTGCGCGGTCAATCCGGGACCTATTCACTGTGGCAGGCACCGTTACTCCAGTCCTGAAAAATGAAGCACCTCCAGCGACTGACCTGCCGACGGCGATTGGTGGTAATGCCGGAGGTGATTCCAATCTTTCTGCCCAGTTGAACGCGGTCGCAAAACTTATCGCAGTTGGTGCACCGACACAAATCTGGTCGGTGTCACTCGGTGGTTTTGATACCCATGCCAACGAGCAGGGCGTTCAATCTCGACTTTTGGGGGCGCTCTCAACCTCGATATCGACTTTCATGTCTCAGATGCGATCGCTCGGCCGGAGTAAAGACGTAACCGTCATTGTTTATAGCGAGTTTGGTCGTCGGGTTCGGGCAAACGCGTCAGACGGAACGGATCACGGCACTTCTGGACCTGTCTTTCTCATCGGGGAACGCATCAATGGCGGATTCTTTGGGGAGCAGCCATCGCTCAATCAGCTGAAAGACGATGACCTACCCGTAACGGTGGATTTCCGCTCGGTCTACGCGAGCATTCTCGAAGATGTACTCGCAACTTCAAGTAGGGACATCCTGAACGGGTGGACAACGAAATTGCCCCTATTTGCTCTCTCTGCCTGACTACGACTTGACTGGCGTGGCGCAGTAGTTGGCGCGCTCGGAGGGACTCGAACCCCCAACCCTCTGATCCGAAGTCAGATGCTCTATCCATTGAGCTACGAACGCTGGTGCTCGCAACGCTACCGTCTGGCACAATTGGGCCATGCCGCTGCACGCCCAAACCGCTGCCGTTTTAGAGTTCATGCGTCAACTCGGCTCGCCACCGATGCACGAGCTGTCAGCGGCACAAGCCCGTGAGAGTTATCTGGCGATGCGCGCGCCTTCCACTATTGAATTGCACGAAATCCGCGATATCGAAGCCGGCGGCGTGAAGTGTCGGCTCTATCGGTCGAGCACAGCAACCGCAGCACCGCTCCTTATTTATTATCACGGCGGTGGTTGGGTTATTGGCGACCTCGACACCCACGACGACATCTGTCGAAAGTTGGCACGCGACGCCCACTGCAGTGTGATTGCCGTTGACTATCGCCTGGCGCCCGAGCACCCGGCACCTGCCGCGCTCGACGATTGCATCGTGGCAACCCAGTGGATTTTTGCCAACGCCAAGTCGTTGGGCATCGACGCAGCGCGGATTGCCATCGGCGGCGACTCGGCTGGTGGCAACTTGGCTGCGCTGGTGGCAATGCATGCCGATGTAAAGCCCGTGTTCCAATTGCTTGTGTATCCGGCCGTTGATGCGCGGATGGGGCAGCCCAGCCACAAGGACAACGCCCAGGGATATCTGCTGACTGCCGATTCCATGAAGTGGTTCTTGAATCACTATCTCCAGGGCGACGAAAACAAGAAGCTCGACCCCAAGGTGTCACCGTTGCTGAGTAGCGATGAACTGTTGAAGAAGTCGCCACCAACGCTGGTGATTACCGCCGAGTTTGACCCGCTGCGCGACGAAGGTGAGGAGTACGCGGCAAAGCTTGCGTCCCTTGGAGTGACGACGTCCACGGTGCGATTTCACGGCCAGATTCACGCGTTCTTTGGCATGAGTGAGTTGCTCGATGATGCTGCAGCAGCAATCGCGCTGAGCGTGTCGTATCTACGTAAATATCTGAATAGTTGAGCCATGTCCCGCGAAACCATCGTCGTCGATAACTACACCTACGAAGGCACTGACGCGCATCGCACCTTGCACAACCTGGGCGAGTTATGGGCACACCATGTGCACCGGCGTGCGCCATCGCCGAGAGCACTGCAACAAAGTGCTGATGCACTCGCCACGTTATTTGCACCACTCGCTGGCAACGACAACCCCACACTCGCACCAGCAGAGCGGATAACCCAACTTGGTGAGCAGGCCGCGAAGCGAATCGACGACCTCGACCCAGCTGCACTCGAGCACGCGTTGCGCGACATGTGGGCACCGCTCGCGGCACTGGCTGGCGACGCGCGCAACGGCAACCAGTCGGCCACTGCAGTGGTGTCGGGGTTGTTTCTTTCTGATGGCGGCGTGCCGAAAACGGCGGTCGACAGCGTGGAGATCGGTTATCGCGGCGTGCTCGGCGATCGCCAAGCCAGTCGCGCCCACCACGGCCGACCGTGGCAGGCATTGTGTTTGTGGAGCTCTGACGTGGTCGCCGACTTCGCCAAGGCCGGGCACCCGATTCGCCCAGGGTCAGCGGGCGAGAACGTGTCGATTCGGGGCCTTGACTGGTCGCAGGCCCGCCCCGGGGTGCGAATACAAGTTGGCACGGTGCGGGCAACGCTCACGGCCTATGCGATTCCGTGCCATCACAATGCCCGCTGGTTCGTCGACGGCGACTACGAGCACATGAGCCACGAACGCAGCGACCACAGTCGGCTCTATGCCCGCGTCGACGCACCCGGGCGCATTGCAGTGGGCGACACCGTGCACCTCGCTGGCTGAACCCTTGTAACCACGCCACTTTGTCGGGTATCCACCACATCTTTGTGCACTTGCGCTCAGGTGGAATTTGTCAGCAATCACGCTGACAGAAAGCGAGAACATCCACCATGTACACACTCGGAGCACTCCTCCTGGCAGCAATCCTGCTTGGCGCGGTCGTGTCGGTCATCGACTCGGTCTTGCGCTTGGTCGGCATCCACGGAGTCATTGCCAAACTTCCGGTCATCGGAGCACATTGGGGCCTTCTCATCAGCGTGCTGATGGTCTGGCTCACCGACATCAACCTTGCAGGTAACTGGGGTCTGTCGTTTCCTGACTCATGGATGGTGTGGGTCGCCAACGGCGCCATCATCTACGGAATGATTCCAGTGAAAGACGCTGCAATCTCGATGATCAATAAAGGATTCAGAATGTAACGAGCGGTCCAACCGCTGCACATAACCCGACCCGGCGACCGTGCCCCCAAACGGGGGAATCCCACGTCGCCGGGTCGACGTTTTCTAGGCCCACGCCCAACCGTTCGAGTGCAGCCCGCATCACTGGTGGGCGAGCGCGATTGGCGCCGTCACTAATTTTTAACGCAATCGCGCGACCGTCGGCCAGACCTACGGCAAACACGGCTTCGGCACCGTCTTTGGCTACGAGCCCTGGCACACCTTGCATAAGCAATGTGACATCGCGCGTTGGGCCGCCCACCATGAGCGGATGGCTTGTCATGGCCTGGGCCACTTGGTGGGCAGCGGTGCCTGCTTCGGCGGTGGCAATCGTGCGAAACGCCCGCGCCAAGCCGATTAGCGAGAGTGCGTGTGCTGGCGCACCGCAACCGTCGACTGCAATGTGTGCCGCAGGCTCGCCAGCCAACGAGGGAATCATGTTGGTGATGTGCTGTTGCAACGCGTGTTCGGCAGAGAGATAACTTTTGTCGGTTGGCCAGCCAGCAGCAACGCAGGTGGCAAGCATGCTGGCGTGTTTGCCCGAACAATTCATCTGCAGCGATGTGCGTTGCTTGCCGTCGCGGATGGCGCGTTCGCGCTCGGTGTCGTCGAGCGGATAATCGATCAGATTGCCAAGCCACGATTCATCAAGCCCGGCAGTGGCCAAAATTTCTTTGGCCCCCGCAAGGTGTTCGGGACGGCCATCGTGGCTGGCACAGGCAAGCGCCAACAATCGTGGCGGCAAGGTGAGCCCGGCTTCGACCATTGCGGTTGCTTGCAGCGGTTTTATCGACGAGCGTGGAAACACGATTGCGGTGGGGTCGCCCACGCTGAATGCCACTGAGCCGTCTGCGTTAAGCCCCACCACTGTGCCGAAGTGCTGCGATTCGACCTGCCCGTTGCGCTGTGTTTGCGCCACCAGTTCGTAGGTGTTCATGCGGGCGAGTTCACCACCAAGTTGTAAGCGCGAGTGGTGGTGATGCCACCACGAGTGATGGTGATTTTCACCCGACAAGTGCCGGGTCGAGCAAAGGTCAGACGTTTGGTTCTGCTATTGACCGTGCACTGGGCCCGCGATTTTGCGACCGGTGCAACAACCACCTTGGTTACGTCAGTGCGATCGATGAGCATGATATTGAGCAGTGCATTGCTGGCTCGCGAAGTTTTTGCGGCAAACACCGGCGTGGTGAACGACTGGGTATCACCCACCGACGTGCCCACTGCATTGGTGGCGACAAGTCGCCAGTAATACGTCGTACCTGCTGCAAGACCAGCCAGATTGACAGCGAGCGTTGCAGTTTCACTGCCAGCAACGTCGCCAGCCATGGCGGTTCCATCAAGTGTCGAAAAATCAGGCAGGCGCGAATATTGAAAGAACGCTTGCGAAGTGATGTCGTTGGCATTCACCGTGCCAGTGATGTCAGCGGAGTCAGACGACAAAGATGACGCCACACCGCTCACCACTGCTGGTGCAGTGACTATCGGCGCGACACTACCCCCAGTCAGTTCGAGCGCCCTTGCAACAAGGTTGGGATATGCCGATGGTGCAAAACCTGTCATGGATGGTTGTCTTGATTGTGAACATGGCCCCGATGCTGCGGAGTTAATGCCGATGAGCACCACGTCATTGCCGACGCGAGTAATGACGGGGCCGCCTGAGTCGCCAGAGCAAATCCCGGTAGTTGTGGTTTGGGCTGCGCTAAAAGCACCCAGCCAGGGATTAACGGGCAGGATAAGAGGCTGGTCAATTGCATTCGGCGCCGACGACGAGGTGCTTGTGGGTGAAGTTCGACCGTAGCCAAGCAAGGTCACCACGCGGCCTTCTTGACTCCATGCAGCAACTTCCGTGGGGGTAGCAAGCCGGCGAATGACGCCGCCCGGTAAATCGGTTTCCAAGATCAGGAAGGCAATGTCATCAGGTTGTGAAAACCCTGAACCATTGAGGCGCCAACCGTCGAAGGGAATAACTGCGCTCGGCGTGACGGTTTGGCTTGACTGCTGCACATCCACACCTGGAAGATTCACAAAAATTGGGTCGCTGGTGACGTTCCCGCTCGTATCCACCACGCAATGGGCAGCAGTCACCACGATGCGGCTCGTCCACAAGGCACCGCTGCAACTAGTCCTCCCTGTTTGAAGGCGAACGACTGCTGCGTTGCCCACCGCAGAAGTTCCACCAACCACGGCATTGGCGCGTGTTGTTGGCAAAGCAACAATCGTTGCGCTGAGCACAAGTGTTAGGGCCACTCGTCTCATTTGTCGTAGACCAACTAACTTGTACCGCACTCACCCAGACTACGACGCATGGGTTTTGCGTCGTTAGGCTCAGCGCATGCCCTTCGACAAACCTGCACCCGACCTGGCCAAAATTCTTGTTGCTTGGCAAAAATGGGAAAAAGGCGAAGAACAACCCGGGCGCACCCTTGCCTCGTTGAAAACTGCGGGGCTCGATGCGGTGCTGGCAAATCTGGTGGACATTGGTTGGAAGCCGGTTGCGTAGACCAGGCGGTCAACAACATCTGCCAAGGCCGGTGGACTGGCGGGCACTGCATCACGCCCCATGGGATCGCCTCGACACGCGAGCCCTGAGCGACATTGACGCTGTGTGCAGTGCGCTCACACGTTTTCGCCCTGACCCGATTCTGCAGGTGCCCGCGACAGGCGCGCATGCATCAGCCGTCTTGGTGCCGCTGTATGCGGCCAACGACGAGCCGCATGTGCTGCTCACTCGTCGCTCGTCAACTCTGAGCACACACGCCGGGCAAATCGCGTTTCCGGGCGGACGCCTCGAGCCAGGCGAAACCTCGATACAAGCTGCACTTCGCGAAACACGTGAAGAGATTGGTGTCGATGCTCGTCACGCTCATGTGGTGGCTGAGTTGACTGCGCACCGCACAATTTCGAGCACGAGCCACATCGTGCCGCACGTGGTGCGTCTGCCGAATGCACCGGCTGAGTTTGCCATTAACAACGAAGTTGAGCGTGTGTTCAGCGTTGCTCTGACAGAACTCATTCGCCCTGACACGTTTGCCCAAGAACATTGGGTGTTTCCCGATCGCGAAGTAGTGGTGCCGATGTTTTATCTGGATGACGAAACCGTTTGGGGTGCAACGGCGCGCATGTTGCAAGATTTGCTGCTGCTCGTTTTACAGAAGTAATACTTCACGGCCCGGCTGCCAATCGCACCGCGTGAAAAAACACCACTGCCCACGCGTCACACCGCAGTCGTTCGCTACGCCGACGCCTCACGCATGACGCTTGCAGGTCGAGTTGAAACTGATCATCGACCGCTGCGCGCATTGATGCGTTCCACTCTTGACCAATGCCAAGTTGGGCGAGTGTTGCATAGTTTGCATAGGCAAGATCGTGGCGCTCGCACGCGAGTCGAAAGTTGAACGATCGCCCGCTGCTGCCCACAACTGGCGCCGAGCAACCATCCGTCGCCGTAATCAACCAGCGGTGCACCCGTTTTGCGCGGGCGCGTTCGCTGCGAAACTTTGTGAGCGGGGTGTTGAACACCAAGTGGTCAACGACGCCTGAGTCAATTGGTGACGACGAGGCAATCAACGGTGTTGTTGGCACACTCGCCAGCACCGTGATTGCGACGGTGAATGCAGCCAACTGGCGCATAGGCACCTCGCAATGGCGGGGGTATTGCCGCCACCGTGCTGTGTGGGCGAAGTGTCGAGTTGGGCGTTATTTCCAGCGACGCATGGTGGCCACCATTTCAATGGCCACATCAGCGGCTTCGTAACCCTTGTTGGTGTCATCGGGTCGCGAGCGAGCAGCGGCCTGCTCTACGTTTTCCACCGTCAGCACGCCAAAGCCAATGGGGATGAGCGTTTCGAGTTGCACTTGCATAATGCCTTCGGCGCATGGGCCGGCAACATATTCAAAATGTGCGGTATCACCACGAATCACCGCGCCGAGTGTGACCAGCGCATCGTATTTGCGTGACAGAGCCATCAATCGCGCCATGACCGGAATCTCGTAGGCACCAGGCACCCAGAACACTTCGATGTTTTTTTCTTGCACACCGTGTTTGGCCAGGTTGCGGCGGGCACCATCGAGCAGCGCGTTGACCACAAACTCGTTGAAGCGCGAGCAGACAATGCCAACCTTCAGACTTTTCACTTTGCGCGGGTTCATTACTTGGTGCCTTTCTCGTCAGCAGCGAACAGGTGACCAAGTCGGTCACGCTTAGTGGAAAGATACGCGCGATTCTCGTCGGTCATGGTGACGACAATCGGTACGCGTTCCACCACACGCAAGCCATAACCCGCGATGCCGCCGTATTTGGCTGGGTTGTTGGTCATCAACCGCAATTCTTGTGCACCAAGGTCGGCGAGGATTTGTGCACCGATGCCGTATTCACGACTATCA
>Ga0247832_1002201_pt1 | contig 30788 bp, 30 predicted proteins | sample LaCruzMarch2015__10_FD_192407 | JGI IMG/M metagenome (GOLD analysis project Ga0247832, IMG submission 192407) | Freshwater microbial communities from meromictic Lake La Cruz, Castile-La Mancha, Spain - LaCruzMarch2015_4m | ecosystem: Environmental > Aquatic > Freshwater > Lake | place: Spain... | reverse complement strand
TTAATTTCTGAATCATCTTTTTGGATAACTTTTAGGCTACGTCCAATATTTTTTCGGTACATTCTTTCTGATTTCAAAGGAAAATCTATACCTGGCGATGATACTTCAAGTGTATATTTTTCGGGCATCATTTCGTCAATATCTGTACCAAGATGACGGCTGATGGCTGTACATTCATCGATTTTAATACCTTCATCGGAGTCGAGTAGAATCGTAACTTTGCTATGTACTTTTGATAATGCTACTTTGATATCCACTACAAAAAATTTATCGTTTTCGAGTAAAGGATATAAAAGTCGTTCGATTTTCTGTTTTACCTCTGTATTGGTATTCATACAATAAATAATGGTTAACTGCAGGGACAACCATGCGATTACTGGTAAAATGGTTATCTAATTCACTTTTAATCAATAATTATTATTAAAAATTTGACTAAAACTGCCTGATTAATCTACAAATCTTTGAATATGAAACAAATTTACAAGAAAAAAAGGAGGGCTTCGCACCTCCTTTTTTAAAATTATAACACAAATATAGATATTTTTTGAATATTTTGCAAATTTTAGGTGAGAATTATGACAGGAATAGAGGAACAATTATTCAAAACCGCAAAGATTTTCCTTATATAACTCATAAGAAATGACAGCTTGAACATAAAAGGTGATGCCAGCAGTGAATTTTGCAATTATTATACCTAGAGGGATATCATTGACCCAAATCGGAATATAATACATGAGTGTTGGGCGAACTAATAAGCAATCGAAAAACACAACGATACCTAATTCTATAAACAAAGCACGGATATTGAGTCCGAAAGTTTTAAGTGAATATGATTTATTTTTAAGTGCTAAGTCTCGTTTTATAGTAAAAAATCGGCAAAAAGAATGGTTCCGAAATAGCCAATATTGCCGACCCAAGTTCCGCCCAAAACGGTATTTAGATTGTTTTTTGTGAGTCTATAAGTCAAAACTGAAGAAACAAACATAACAATAATCGAAAATATTTCGGCAGGAATGTATCGTTTTATCCATTCTTTTACTTTATTTTTCAAAAATATTTTGTATTTGATACCAACAAATCTTGGCACTAAAATGATTTATATTTAGCAAAATTGCAATTAATCGTCTTTTTTGTTAAATTAAGTTTCAAAAAGTCAAGTTTAGGTAGTAATTTTAGGCAAAGATGTCTTCCCAAAATAACAAATGATGTTGATAAAAGAAATTCTCAAACGTTTTTTACTCTTCCTGAATATATTGCTTGCAGTTTATACCCTTTTGGTGTATCAGTTGGGCTATTCGGTCAGTGTAAAACATTGGTTGGCGGGTTTCTTGATGTTGACGATGCCTTTTGTTTTGGTCACCAATATGATATTTGTTCTGATTTGGGCGATACGTTTTTCTCCGCGTGCATTTTTATCTGCTTTTCTGCTGATTGTAGGTTATCCATTTATTTTACGAACAATCGTATGGCATAATATTGATAACAATGACACCCGTAAAGGCTTTAGCGTGATGAGTTATAATATGATGTGGTGCGATGCCATTACGTATGTACATGAGAATGATACAACAAATGCTATCAATTTGATAAAAAAAGCTGTTGATATTGACGCTGATATTAAATGCGTACAAGAATTATATAATTGGGATGGTTTTCCTCAGTTTAGAACTATCAAGAAATTTAGGGGGACTCACAAATATTATACCTATGTACATTCAACCCCTGGCAATGACCGTGGACAAGGCGAAATAGGACTTGCTATTTTCTCTAAATTTCCAATCATCAGAAAGCAAGAAAAGTATTGGTCAATTAATCATAATGGTTTGCTTTCGGCCGATATTGTTTTAAAAAAGGATACAATTCGAGTAATAAACGTACAATTACGATCAATGGGCGTGCGTGTACAGAAAGTAATTGAAGCAAAAGAAGATAAAGAATTAGCAAAAAAAGAAGCAAAAACAATATATCACCAACTCAAGGGTGGTTTTGAAGATAGAGCAATTCAGGTTAAGGAATTAGAAAAATGGATTGAAGAAAGCCCTTATCCAGTTATGGTATGCGGAGATTTGAATGAATTGCCTTATGGATTTGCCTACGGTAAAATAAGACAATATTTAAGAAATAGTTTTGAAGATGCTGGTCGTGGATTTGGGTTTACGTATCATCGTCAACCAGGTTTCTTGAGAATTGATAATTTATTTTATGATGAAAAGAAACTCGAAGTTAAACGTTTTAAAACATTTTCAGAAACACCTTACTCTGACCACTTCCCAATTTGGGGAGAATATTTATTTAAGTAATTTTTGATGCGGGGACGCCTTCGCGATTGATATTTAATATTTAAAGTTCAAAAAACGATTTGCCAACAACAATTTTCGTCATTTCTAACTTGCCAATAACGAGTTTTCCACAAACTAATTCCCCAAAAAATACATGGAAAAAATTTATCAGGTTGCATTATCAAATGTTGAGGGAGTTGGAAGTGTATTTTTTCGACAACTGATAAGCTATTGTGGTTCAGCCGAGAATGTTTTCAAGGCAAAAACTGATAAATTACTTAAAATTCCTGGTGTTGGTCGAGTTGTTATTGAAGGATTAAAGAAAAAAGAATTAATTTCTGATGCTGAAAAAACTTTTATTGATGCCGAAAAGAATGGAGTTCAACTTTTCTTTTCTACCGACAAAAATTACCCTTCACGCCTAAAACCGCTTTATGATTCACCTGCTGTTTTGTTTTATAGAGGAAGTGCCAATTTAGACCATTTTCGCTCTATATGCATTGTTGGTACTCGCCAAGCTACTGATTATGGCAAAAAAGTAACTGAAAGTATAATCGAGCAATCAAAGAATTATAACCCTCTAATTGTGAGTGGTTTAGCTTACGGAATTGATATTACTGCTCATAAAGCAGCTATTAATTTTGGGCTTCCAACGATTGCAGTCATGGCGAGTGGAATTGATGTGATTTATCCTTCTCAGCATGAAAAATATATTGAACAAATTATGGCCAATGGTGGAATCGTTTCAGAGCATCCGTTTGGAAAACAGCCGGTCAGAAATATGTTTTTATCTCGAAATAGAATCATTGCTGGGTTGAGTGATGCGACAATTGTGATTGAGTCCGCTGCAAAAGGTGGTTCTTTAGTAACAGCTGAATATGCAAACAACTATCATCGTCAAGTATTTGCAGTTCCAGGGACCCTAATAAACAGAGCTTCTGAGGGATGCAATAAACTAATCCAACAAAATAAAGCTAACATTTACACTCAAATCAAAGACCTTGTTGAAACACTTAATTGGGATTTAGAGGAAAACCCAGATAATATTAAATTCAAGAAAAACGACGTAGATTTAAGTATGTTTACCGATGAAGAAGCACAAGTAATTTCTCATCTACGCACTAACGGAGAAATTCAAATTGATGAACTTAGTTGGCAAACCCAAGTTCCAATCAACCGATTGGCTTCGCTCCTACTCAATCTCGAATTTCAAGGAATCATCAAAGCAATGCCTGGAAAAAAATTTGGCTTAAAGTAATATTATTTCTCTTTTAATCAAACGTTTTAGTAGCCAATTGTGTTATTATGACTGTAATCATAGTTTATAATCAGCCAATTAGCCAATAAAGTGAAATCTCGACCAAAATTAGTTTTTATATTTTTTTCTTTAAGTATCATTTTTGCTTCGTGTTTTAACCGATGGATTTTAACCGAAAAAGAATTAAAGAATCATTATGCAGACAGAGTTTCCAAACCATTATTTCACTTTATAGAAAACGATTCAACGAAACTTTATTATGCAACTTTTGGCTTCGATACTGCCCAACCAGTTTTATTTGTGCATGGAGCCCCGGGCTCGTGGGACAGCTACCTAAATTTATTAGATGATACTTTACTTCAACATAATTTTCATCTTATTTCTGTTGACCGCCCAGGTTATGGCAAATCTCAAAAGCGACCTAAAAAGAAAGTTTATAGTTTAGAGGAACAAGCAAAAAGCATAATTCTCGCCTTAAAAAGCAATCATTCCAATAAAAAAGCGATTATAATAGGGCGTTCTTATGGAGCTCCAGTTGCTGCAAAATTGGCAGTAATGTATCCTGATAAAATCGAAAAAATTGTTTTACTATCACCTGCTATCGACCCCGACACAGAAAAGTTTTGGTGGTTTTCAAATTTAGGAAAATTATTCTTAGTTCGTTGGTTTTTGCCGGAAAGAATGAATACCGCAACGGATGAAAAATACGCACACATAAAAGAGTTGAAAATACTTAAAAATGATTGGAAAAAAATTCAATCAGATGTAACGGTAATGGCTGGAGGAAAGGACTGGATTGTGGATACAACAAATTTTTCGTTTGCAAAAAAGATGCTTATCGGAAAAAATGCTAAATTTATATTTATTCCAGAATCAGGTCATTTAATTTCAAGTTCGAGACCCGATTTAGTAAAAAAAGAAATATTTAACTAATCGATAGTTCACAGACGACTGTCAACAGCACTTTATTATAATTTCTTTTGACTTTCGGCAATAGCCTTTTGACTTAAAATCTAACCATTAACCAATATTTTTAAACATTATGAAGCAACTCTTTTTATTATGCTCTCTCGTTAATGTGAGTATTTTTGCCCAATCTCCCAAAGACAAAATGCTCGAAAACATTGGCAAAAAAGAAATGTATTATGGCGGAATTGCCAAACAAATCTGGAATTATGCCGAAGTAGGTTATCAAGAAACTAAAAGCTCGGCACTATTACAGGAAACTCTTGTTAAAGAAGGTTTTAAAATCGAAAAAGGTGTAGCAGGAATTCCAACGGCATTCACTGCAACTTTTGGAGAAGGAAAACCAGTTGTCGGAATTTTAGGCGAGTTTGATGCCCTACCGGGTTTGTCACAAGATTCAACTGCAGACCAAAAATCAACCGGTGGAATTGCTGGTCACGCCTGCGGACACCATTTATTTGGCACAGCATCAGCCGCTGCAGCCATCTCAGTTAAAGAATATATGAAAGCCAATAATATAAAAGGTACGCTTCGTTTTTATGGAACTCCTGCCGAGGAAGGTGGCTCAGGAAAAGTCTATATGGTGCGTGAAGGACTTTTCAATGATGTTGATGCGGTCGTTCACTGGCATCCAGGCTCGTCGAATAGTGCAAGTTTTGGTACTTCTTTGGCCAATAAATCAGGAAAATTTCGTTTTTATGGTGTTTCGGCTCATGCAGCTGCTTCGCCCGAAAAAGGTCGTTCGGCACTGGATGGTGTTGAAGCAATGGATAATATGGTTAATATGCTCCGTGAACACGTGCCATCCGACACTCGTATTCACTATGTAATTACAAATGGCGGAAAAGCACCCAACGTTGTTCCTGATTTTGCAGAAGTCTATTATTATGCACGTAGCCCACGCCGAAGCGATGTAATGGATGTTTGGTCTAGAATTGAAAATGCAGCTAAAGGTGCAGCGATGGGAACTGGCACTCGTGTAGATTGGGAATTGACGGGTGGTACTTATGAATTATTGCCGAACGAAACACTTGCTAAAGTTATGCACGCAAATTTGACTAAAGTTGGTGGATTAAATTATACCACCGAAGAAAAAACATTTGCTGAGAAAATTATTAAAAGTTTAGGATTAGAAAGCGTAAAATATGAAGATGGAACTGGTGTAAAACCTTTGGCTGTTGAAAAAGGCGGCGGAGGCTCAACCGACGTTGGTGATGTAAGTTGGACAGTTCCAACGGTTGGTTTGACAACTGCAACTTGGGTTCCAGGCACACCTGCCCATAGCTGGCAAGCTGTTGCGGCTGGTGGCATGAGCATAGGTAGAAAAGGAATGATAAATGCCGCAAAAACAATGGCTTTAACTGTAACAGACCTTTTTGAAAGTCCGCTAACAATAAAAAATGCCAAGACAGAGTTTGAAAAAGCACGTGGTGCAAAAGAATTTAAATATCAAGCGATGGTTGGCGATAGAAAACCTGCTTTAGATTACAGAAAATAGTTTTCAGCACCCCAAAACCATCAAACTACAAGTTATTTAAACGAAGCCAATCAATATATGGCTTCGTTTATTTATAATTTCGTTAGCTTATCGTTGATTTTTAGTTCTTTTAGCTTTTCTTCTACCTTTGTCTTTATTAAACTGCTTGGTTGCGTTTCTTTGCATATTACATCATAGCCTTTGGGTGTAAAAAGTGTTGGCTCGAAGTAGATAATTGCCCATTGTTTGTTTGAATCCAAATACAAAAATTGCCATTTACTTGATAAAAGTGAGAGAAGCCCATTTCCACGCCATTCAAAAGAAGTATTTTCAATGTTTAGTGGTTTATCAAAACCATTGATTGATTTTATTCGGCCTTTTTGTGTGTATTTTACTTCATCTAATAAACCCATAACGCCATCGCTTTCGGCCATTTTGTAGTTAAAATTCGGACTTTTTTTATCACCTTTCAACCACATCGGAAAATTCGTTAAAATGATGTGCCATTTACCTTCGAGTTCATGTAAATTAATCTGTTCTATAGCCATTTATATTTAAGTGTTTAATGTAAACTGAAATTAGCTACCTCGCCATTCTTTCGGCGTTGCATTTTTGTACTTTCTAAATAATTTATTAAAATAGGGAACATCGCCAAAACCGCTTTCAAATGCCACTTGTTGAATTGGCAAATGCGTTTTATTGAGCAACTGACAAGCATATTGAAGCCTGAACTCAATCAAAACCTCTACAAAAGTTTTCATCGTAATATTTTTGAAATAACGACAAAACGAAGTTGGCGATAAATCGGCAATATTAGCAATTTGCTCAAGAGTAATTTTTTCTTTAAAGTTTTCAATCAAATACGAAAAAATCTTTTGAAAACGAGCCGTTTCTGACTGGTTATATTGATGCTCGAAAAAGAAATCATCAATCGTAATAATTTCGGTGGATTGACTAAGAATATCGAAAATCTCTAATAAACCAGCTATTTTTTGCAGCGGATTATTGTGCTGTAATCCTTTTACCTTTTGGGTGAGCATTTCCTTTGTTTTACCAACAATTTCAAAACCAGATTTTGACTTTTCTAGAAAAGCATTGACTTTTTGCATTTCTGGCAAATCATTCACGCCTTTTCCTAAGAATAACTCTCCAAATTGTATTACAATGGCAGAAGCGTTTTCATTTTCAATCGGTTGATTTACCCAACAATGAGGCAAATTAGCCCCTAAAAAAACCAAATCCCCAGCAATAAACTCATTCACCTGCTGACCAATATAGCGTTGGCCCTCCCCTTTCAAAATTAAAGTCAGTTCATATTCTGGATGAAAATGAAACGGAGCTTCAAACTTTGGCACATCAAATTGTCGGAAGATAAATGAACTCGATTGTTCGGTGTTTAATTGCTCAAAAACTGCTTTCATAGTTTCATTTTCTCTTCTTCAAACTTATTTTTCAATCATTTTGATAATATAGGACAATTATATGAAAAAAAACTCAAATCATAAGACATAAAATATGTTCTATTTTGCACAAAATATTTTTAAACAAATCTAAGCAATGAAAAGTCTTTTAAACGAAACGTACGAACTGCCAGCTGAAGCCATTACTTTTTATCAAAAAAATCGTTTTGTCAAACTAAAGAATGTATTAGATGCAGAAACTTTAACATATTATGGCGAGGCTATTACCCGAAAAGTAAAAGAAATAAACAAGCAAGAGAAGCCGATTGAACAGAGAGATACTTATGGAAAGGCGTTTCTTCAAATTTTTAACCTTTGGCGTGAAGATGAAACCTGCAAAGAATTTGTTTTAAGTCGGCGTATAGGGCAAATTGCCGCCGAATTGATGCAATCCGATGGAGCAAGACTTTACCACGACCAAGCACTTTTTAAAGAAGCTGGAGGTGGAATCACCCCGTGGCACGCAGACCAATATTATTGGCCGCTAAGTTCTGACAAAACAGTCACAGCTTGGATTCCTTTGCAGCCTGTTCCTCTTGAAATGGGGCCTTTAGAATTTAGTGCAGGTAGCCATTCTATTATTGAAGGGCGAGAACTGGCCATCAGTGATGATAGTGAACAAAAGATTCAACAAAAACTTAGAGTAACAGACTTCAAGCACATAATCGAACCTTTTGATTTGGGAGAGGTCAGTTTTCATTCGGGTTGGGTTTTTCACCGTGCAGGAGCAAACAATACGAACGAAGCACGAAAAGTGATGACGATGATTTACATGGACAGAGATATGATTTTGAAAGAACCAGAAAACGAAAATCAGAAAAAAGATTGGGAAGTATGGTGTCCTGGAGCAAAAGTTGGAGAAGTGATTGATACTTATTTAAACCCTATAATTTATAGCAAATGATACATTGTAAAGCAGCCATTGCCGATGGAAAAGGCAGTTTTTCCATCCAAGAAGTATCAGTTGCCGAGCCACAAGGCGACGAAATTTTAGTTGAAATCAAAGCTGCTGGCGTTTGCCACACCGATTGGGACTCTCAATCGTGGGGCAAGCTTTTGGTAATGGGCCACGAAGGTGCAGGGATTGTAAAGCAAATCGGTTCAAACGTAAGATCGCTAAAAATAGGCGATAAAGTTATGCTTAATTGGGCGATTCCTTGCTTTGAATGCTTTCAGTGCCAGGAGGGAAACCAGCATATTTGCGAGAGAAACTCAGCCGTAACCGCAGGGAATAAAATAAGTGAAGGGCACGCTACTTTTACCTCAACAACTTGGAAGAACAAACCAATCGAACGGGCATTTAGTCTTGGAACTATGTCGGAATACACACTCGTTAGAGAAGCGGCTTGTGTGAAAATATACGTAGAAATGCCATTGTCGTCAGCAGCTATTGTGGGTTGTGGTGTAATGACAGGCTACGGTTCTGTAGTGAACGCGGCCAAGGTAAAAGCGGGTAGTTCAGTTGTTGTATTGGGTACGGGAGGCGTTGGGTTGAATGTTATCCAAGGAGCTAGAATTTCGGGTGCAGGAAAAATCATCGCAGTGGATATAAATATATTGAGGCTAGAAATGGCTCAAGAATATGGTGCAACTCATACCATTTTAGCAGAAAAAAACGATAGCGGCTTAACCGAAGTTGCCAAAGTTGTAAAAACCATGACAAACGGACGAGGTGCTGATTACGCCTTTGAATGTACAGCAATACCTGCACTTGGGGCTGCTCCGCTGGCTATGATTCGCAATGCAGGCATGGCCGTACAAGTGAGTGGTATTGAGCAAGAAATTATGATTGACATGAATTTATTTGAATGGGACAAAATTTATATCAATCCACTCTACGGCAAAACTCGTCCACAAATTGATTTTCCGATATTACAAAACCTCTACGCCAAAGGAGAATTGATTTTGGATAAAATGATAACGCAAACTTATTCGCTCAATGATTTATCAAATGCCTTTGCGGACATGCATGAGGGCCGTAACGCCAAAGGAGTTATTGTATTTTAAAAACAAAAAATGAGTCAATTTTTCACTACCGAAAAAGCTACTTTTCACGGCTTAAATTTCATTACGGTTAAGAGCAATGCCTTAAGAAAACGTGCTGATATAACGGTTTATGCTCCCTCAAATGAAGTCGAGCATGTTCCGCTTGTTATATTATTACATGGCGTTTACGGAAGCCATTGGGCATGGGCAATAAAGGGAAATGCACACACAACAACACAAAACCTAATAGAAACTGAGCAAATAAAGCCAATGATATTGGCAATGCCATCGGACGGATTGTATGCTGATGGTAGTGGATATGTTCAGCATAAAACTGCTGATTATGAACGTTGGATCATAGAAGATGTGATTAATGTGATAAAAGAGCAATATCCACAAATAACTGATAAATCACCGATTTTTATTGCTGGCCTTTCAATGGGTGGATTTGGAGCTTTGCGTTTAGGAGCAAAATATCCATCTGTATTTAGTGCTTTTTCTGGACTTTCTTCAATAACTCATTTTAATCAAATAGGCGAATTTGTGACTGATTTTAATCAATTACAGAATGATACTTTGGAAAAAGATGGTGTTTTGGAATGGATTTTAAAAAATAAAGACATCATCCCTCCTTTTCGATTCGATTGTGGAACTGATGACATTTTGATTGAATACAACCGACAATTACACAATGACCTCAAAAACAACGGAATACCACATATTTATGAAGAATATAAGGGTGGCCACACTTGGGAATATTGGGCTGAGCATCTAACCGATACATTGTTATTTTTTAACAAACATTTAGATTAATATTAATTTTGACTTCTCCCAAAAAACAAAAAATGCAAGAGAAAATCTCCTGCAATTTCAAACCTAAACCTAATAAATTCTAATAACAAAACGAGATAATTGATAAATCAATATTCTGCTTAATAATGTGTGGAAACATAATAATGAAGCCTCTAAAAATTAACCATAAACCTATAAAAGAATAAGTTATCGGGATAAGTTTTGGCAACTTTCCTCCGAATGTTTTTCTGAGCCATGTTGCTCCTAAACTTATACCTAGCATCATTGGTAAAGTTCCGAGTCCAAAGAAAATCATAAATATCATTCCATCAGTAATATTTGCAGTCAAAAATGCTGCACTGAGTGCCGCATAAACTAATCCACATGGAAGCAAGCCATTTAAAATTCCGAAAAGAAACTGTGTTAATAAAGAACGTTTTTTAAAAAATGATGATAACGAAGATTTTATAAAATTGGTAAACCTAAAAATTTGTGGATGCAAGTTAAGCTTATTCTGTATAGATTTGGGCAAAAAAATAGCAATTAAAATCAACATTCCCAGTGATATTGAAAGCGTTTTTTGTGAAATAAAATAGCTGGTACTTTCACCAATGAAACCTACGAACAAACCCAAAAAGCTATAAGTCAACATTCTTCCGCTATTATAAAGTACTTTTCCAAAAACAAACTTCCAGCGTATGGAAGTATCTGATGGCAACATCATAGCAATTGGGCCACACATACCAACGCAGTGTAAACTACCGATAAATCCCATGATGAAGGCTGAGTAAATCATATTTTTAGGCAATAGATTTTAGACAAGAAATTTGAAAAAAGAATAAGTGTTTCAAAAAAACATTTTGTCTCTTGTCTAATATCTTACTACGTAACTATAAGGTAATCTTTTCTTCTTTGTAATAACCTTTGCCGTCTTTATTCCATAATACTTTTATAACCCACAAACCTCTGTCGAGATTTGCTACAGGAATAAATTGACTTTCGGCATTGGCAATTTCAAGTTTCACAGCAAAGTCTTTTCGGGCATCGGCAGGACGATAGAAATTAATATTACCAGTCGAACCAATAGATTCCTTCGGAAAAACTAATTTAACTATCCGATTTTTAGATATATATTCAAATTTCAATTGTTTAGTAAGTTGATTTGAATTATTCATTTGGTCGATATCTTTTTGGTAAGCTATTTCCTTTTGATAATAATCTTTACTAACCAAATGAATATCATCTTGTTGGAGACATTTCCAGACTAAAAAGCCCATAAAACCAACAAAACTTAAATAAACTATTGCTATTTTTTTCCCCCAGTTCATTTTTATTGAATTTTGGATAATAGAATGAGTGAATGATTGAGTAATTTCTTAAAAGAATATTCAGTTAATCTATCATTGACTCACTCAAAATTGATTTATTCCTCTGGCCCTAAGAAGTTGGTTTTTATGGTTTCTACTAGTGTTGTGCCGTTATAAACTTCGATGTTAAGGGGCGTTTTAATATCTATAATTTGCTTTTTAGGAATATCCAAGAAAAATACTGCATCGGCACGGCCTTGCATTGGTACATTTAGATTCCCTCCTTGAATACGAATAATCGCTTTATTATTAGCCACTTTAAGCGTAAGTACGATTGGTTCAGATGTTTTGTTGATAAACTGAACGTTGTATAAATTACTGATAATTCCGTTTGGTTGCTCTTGATACATTTGTCCTGGAACACGCATGATAGTTGTTTCAACCATTGGGCGATTGATTAATAAATATGCTTCTACTGCAACTAATAGCACTAAAACAACCGAGTAAGCATACGCTCTCGTCGACATTTTGAATGGCACTCGATTCTTAATACTTTCTTGAGAAGCATACTTGATAAGTCCCTTTGGTTTATCAATTTTGATCATTACTTCATCACAAGCGTCAATACAAGCAGTACAGTTTATACATTCAAGCTGAGTGCCATTGCGAATATCAATTCCTGTTGGACAAACCTGAACGCATAAAGTACAGTCAATGCAATCGCCATATTTGGCTTGGGAAATAGCTTTTTCAGGATTTTTTATATGTTTACTTTTTGGTTCACCACGTACGAAATCGTACATGACGGCCATTGTACCCCGTCCCATCACAACACCTTGTAAACGTCCGTAGGGACAAATGGCGATACAAACTTGTTCACGCAAACGAGTAAAAACTAAATAAAATAAAGCTGTAAAAACAATAATTCCGATAAAACCAGACCAGTGTTCGGCAGGTGAAACGGCTACGATATTTATTGTTTCTTCGATTCCTATGATGTAGGCAATTGTGAAATGGGCAATAATCAACGAAAAAACTATATATATAAAATGCTTGAGAGTCTTCTTTCTAATTTTTTCGGAAGTCCACTGACCGCTGTCGAGTTTGTATTGTTGGTGTGCATCACCCTCAATCCAATATTCTATTTTGCGGAAAATCATTTCCAAGAAAACTGTTTGTGGACAAGCCCAACCGCACCAAAAACGGCCATAAACCACAGTAAAGAGAATGATAAAGACAAAAAAAGTAATCATTCCTATACCAAACAACACAAAATCTTGTGGAAAGAAAGGTTGACCAAAAATGACAAACTTTCTCTCGAAAATATTCATCATCAAAAGTGGCTGACCTTCAATTTTGATGAAAGGAGTAGAAAAGAATATAGCTAAAAAAATGACACTAGATACGATTCTTTTATTGTGAAAACTTCCTTTTGGTTTTTTTGGGTGTAACCAAATACGCTTTCCGTTGGCATCTACAGTGGCGATTGTATCACGGAATTCATCTTCATAAAACGCTGATATTTCGGGTGAAGTATTCATATTTTCAGCCCCTCTCAAGCCTCGCCATTGGTTGACAGTCCTGAGGACGAGGACTTTTAAAGGCATTTTAGTTTTTCTTATTTTGTGGCTGTCGAACCGGTAACAACTTTATCTCCTTGAGGAGCTTTACCATTTGACGGAATTGTGCTAGACAATGAAGCTACATAATTAGATAAATCCTGCATTTCATTTGCCTTTAAAGTAGCTTTCCAAGCAATCATACCTTTTTCAGGAACTCCATTTTTGATGGTTTTGAAAATTGCACCGATTGATCCACCGTGTATCCAAAATTCGTCGGTTAAATTTGGCCCAACTCCACCTTCACCAGCAGCACCGTGACAAGCTACACATTTTCCTGTAAATATAACTTTACCTTTTGCGAGTACTTTAGCATCAGAAATTAACAATTTTACCGAATTTTCGTCAATTCTATTTGCATTTTTTGCTTGATATTCTTCGATTTGTTTCTCAGCAAACGCTATTTCATTTAGGTACTCTGTTTCTTGATTCGGGCTTGAAAACCAAACGTGGTAATCAAGCAAATAGAAAACTGCAAATACGATTGTAGCGTAGAAAAGGTATTTCAACCAGGGTGGAAGATGATTGTCGAGTTCCCTGATTCCATCATAATTGTGACTCAATAAAATAATTTCTTCTTTTTCCAAAGGCACTGCCCCTGTCAGACCTTTCCACCAAATATCGAAGCTAAATACCTCGATAATTTTACCACTTCTCTCAGCATCAATTTGTTTTAAGGCACGGAAAATCCCGAAAACAACAAACATAATCACAACTGCGAAAATGATGAGAGTTACCAATACCAAGAATAGAATCAATTCATCTCCTGTTTTGAATGATAAGTTCATTTATGACAATTTTTTGATTAATAATTTGTTTGAGTCAACCGTTAGCGGTCAATTATTTTGAGACATTCGGTTGACTTTAATGGCAGGAAAATCTATTTTTCGCTATTGAGAGGTAAATTTTCCATGTGCTTAACGTACTTTTTGTCTGCTTTAAAAACCCAATAACCTAAAGCGGTAAAAAAAACAAAAAATACTATTAATGAAAAGATAGGGAAAACTGATACCCCTTCTATGTTATTTAAGATATCTTTGAACATAGTTTTATTTGTTTATGGGTTAATAGGTGAATGCACAACATTTATTATTTTATTGACCGTGGACGGTAGATTTTCGACTGAATTCATTTTACCGCTGTTGCTTCCATCTTGATATCAGTACCCATGCGTTGTAAATAGGCAATCAAAGCAATGATTTCCTTGTCGCCTTTTGCAGTGATTTTGGCATCTGCCAAAGATTTTACAATACCTGCGGCTTGAGCGTCTGCATTAGCGATGGCCTCGTCTTCAAAGCCCTCTGGATACGGAACACCCAATGTTCGCATGGCATTTATTTTATCAGGTAATTGATTTTTATTGTATTTATCCGATAATAACCATGGGTAAGTAGGCATAATTGAGCCTGGCGACATCGTTTGTGGGTCCATCAAATGGTTGTAGTGCCAGCTATCAGAATACTTACCACCGATCCGGTGCAAATCCGGCCCCGTACGTTTAGAACCCCATTGAAAAGGATGGTCGTAAACAAACTCACCTGCTTTTGAGTATTCTCCATAACGCTCAGTTTCGGAACGGAACGGGCGAATCATCTGAGAGTGACAAGTATAACAGCCCTCACGGATATAAATATCACGACCTTCGAGCTCGAGTGGTGTATATGGTTTGACTGAAGCAATCGTTGGAATATTTGATTCAACTTACCAAGTTGGAATAAACTCAACCGCACCACCGATTATAACAGCAACCAAAGATAATAGCATGAACATCACAGGTTTACGCTCAATAACGGAGTGCCATCCTTCGCCAGAAATCGTTATGTTCTTAACCAAAGCAGGAGCTTCATCATATTCGTCAGCCACAAAACTTCCTTGACCAGCAGTTTTGATTAAGTTATAAATCATTATGAATGTACCAATCAAATAAAGTAAGCCACCAAAGGCACGCATTGCGTAGAGCGGAATCAACTGAGTTACGGTTTCTAAGAAGTTAGGATATGCTAAGAAACCATCCTTTGTAAACTCTTTCCACATCAAACTTTGTGTAAAACCTGCCCAATACATTGGCAAAGTCCAGAACAAAATACCGAGTGTTCCAACCCAAAAGTGCGTATTTGCCAATGAAATTGAGTAGATTTTGGTTTTCCACATTCGTGGTACCATCCAATAGAGCATACCAAAAATCATGAAACCATTCCAGCCCAAACCACCAACGTGAACGTGAGCGATGGTCCAGTCAGTAAAGTGAGAAATCGCATTAACGTTTTTCAACGATAACAATGGACCTTCAAAAGTCGCCATACCGTAAGCCGTAACCGCCACCACAAAGAATTTCAAAACTGGGTCTTCACGAACCCTATCCCAAGCACCACGCAATGTCAATAGACCATTTAACATACCACCCCAAGACGGAGCAATGAGCATAATTGAAAAAACTGTTCCCAAACTTTGAGCCCAATCAGGCAACGATGAATAAAGTAAATGGTGAGGACCAGCCCAAATATACAAGAAAATAAGTGACCAAAAGTGTATAATTGATAGTTTATACGAAAAAACTGGGCGATTAGCTGCTTTTGGTAGATAATAGTACATTAATCCCAAAAACGGTGTTGTCAAAAAAAACGCAACTGCATTGTGACCGTACCACCATTGAACAAGGGCATCTTGCACACCTGCATAAAGCGAATAACTTTTAGTCCAAGATATTGGCAATGCAAGCGAGTTGACGATATGAAGCATCGCAACCGTTATAAACGTAGCAATATAAAACCAAACCGCAACATACATGTGTCGCTCACGACGTTTGATAATTGTACCAATCATATTGATACCAAAAACTACCCAAATCAAAGCAATCGCAATATCAATTGGCCACTCGAGTTCAGCATATTCTTTCGATGTGGTAATACCGAGTGGTAATGTAATTGCAGCAGCCAAAATGATTAATTGCCAACCCCAAAAGTGTATCCAGCTCAATTGTTTGCTAAACATCGGTGTTTTCAATAATCTTGGCATTGAATAATAAATACCAGCAAACATGGCATTGCCCACGAAGGCAAAAATGATTGCGTTGGTATGAAGTGGACGGATACGTCCGAAACTTGTGTAAGGAATTCCTAAGTTAGTAGCAGGCCAAAATAGCTCTGTAGCGGCCATAAGGCCAACCAACATTCCGACAACACCAAAGATTACAGTAGCAATCATAAAGGCTTTTACAACTTTATTGTCGTAATAAAATCCTTCTAATTCTCCACCACCCACCGAATGGATATTTCCTGAATGGGAGTCTATACTTAAAAAAGGTTTGGCAAATAATCGCATAAAAATTGGTTTATTGATAGATAGTAAAAAACCAAGCAATGAAATTGGGAATTGAGAATCTTTAGTTCTTTCTACTTTCTATACTCTAATTCTAATTTCTTATAATATCATAGCGTAAAATTATAAGTAGTCCCCAGCCAAAAATATGATTGAGGTCTGAATAAAACATGATTAAAATCATTAAATTAGGTGAGCGTTGGAGCAGACTCATAAGTGGCAATAAAATTGCGAAAACTGAACTTAGTTTCTCGATAATCTGACTCGAAATACTTCATTTCTTCATTAAGATATGCACGGTCTTTTCGTTGTTCGCCATCCAAAACATTGTCTTCTTTTACTCCTTGAGCCACTTCTTTTTCAATCATGCTTAATTCTTCAAGTAAACGTTTGGTTAATCGTTGAAAATGACGAAACTGCTTTACAAACTCAACAACAACCAATGAGTCATGCGATTGTGAAATAGTTTTGGTTTTATATTCTTCGAGAATTTTTAAGAAAAAAGTTGCTTCCTGAACAACTAATTCGAGTTCATTTCGCCACAGTTTATGCTCAAAATGAGCATGATTCAATTGACTTAATTTGGTATTTGTCATAGTGTTTTGAAAATGTTTAAACCTGTGAAGTTTTTGAAAACCTCAAGGTTATGATGAGAACTTAGCTTTAGAACGAAACTACCTCTGCTTCATTGATAAATGGAGCGGACACTTCATCGTAAATACATAGCAAAGGAACAGAAGGATGGTAAGCAAACTTACGTGTTACGCTACGATTGAATATAACGTCTAAGAAAGAATGATGACGAGAAACCATTACCAGCATATCGGCAAGATGAATTTCTAAAAACTCCTTAATTCCTTTTTCAACATCAGCATTTTTTATAAAAAAGTCATTAACTTTTATATCTTCGAAATAATTATGGTATTTATACTTTGCCAAACCATCTATTTCATCAGCCGATTGATTATCATTCAAAACTGTCAGGAACGTAAACTGAGTATCTTTTTGGGCAACTAAATCTTTGAGGTTGTCAAAAACTTTCAAATCGCTCACCTCATTATAATCAACGGCCATTACCACATTTTTGAGTGGCCTAATTGGCATATTGTTTGGAATAATAAGTGAATTAACCTTTACATTACGTACAACATCGGTGGCTACACTACCAAATAACAGATTATTGCCTGCACCACTTGCTCCCAAAACAACTAAATCATATTGATTAGTTTGGTTTAAAATCTGAATAGCACTTCCTGCGGAAATAGGCATAAATTCAGTCTTAAACGTATGTTGCGACGCATTATCAAAGTGTTGTAAACCTTGCAAGAAACTTGACATTAGGTTTTCAGAATTCTTTTTTAAGTCTTCCAAAACATACATCGCAATTTCGGGTTCGAAGTTGGTTGTGTAAGTATTTAATAACGTAAACTCACAGGCGGTATCATCAAACATAGCCAAAGTGTAGTGAATAGCTCTTTCAGATGCTTTGGAAAAATCGGTTGGAAGCAGAATCTTTTTCATTTTTGAAGATAATTTTAGATTAATGAAACAAATCTAAACATGAGCTACTCACTAAGGCATGACCAACGTTTGAATAAAATATGAGATAAATCAGTTTGTGAAACATTCCCTTAAAAAACACGCTTGACAATATCATTATTAAGAGTTTTGGCAATTTCTTGGGCAGAAAATTCAAGTTTCAAGCCTTTATGTTGGCCAACTACATCTTCGAGTAGAAAAATAACCACTTTGGTATTTCCAGCTTTACTTTCGATACCAATTTGACGGTCGAATGCCTTCCAGTCGGCAATCAATTTTAGGTGGTGCTTTGAAACTTTATCTTCAATTGCTTTAAATAAAAGTTTTTGAGAAACTTCATCTTGCTTGAAAATGTCCGATTCCAGCAGAAAACGCTTTTGTTTCAAATCATATATTTCCCAGTCTTGAGTTTCGCAACAAGGTGTATCAACGATTTTGCAATTTCCTGCTTTCTGAAAAAATCCAAGTAGGTCGTTTTGAATAGAAGTCACATAAGTCATTTTATAGAAATAATGAAAAGATGTAATGTCGAGACATTCATTGTCGCCATCACAGGTGCCGAAAAATGTCATTCCCGAAAGCCAATCGTTGACATAATTTTGAGCCATAGTATCGCTGAAACCACTTATAACTGCATGGCTAGTTTCCCATTTACAGTCAAATTCTTTATAATACTCAGTATATTTTATATTTTTGACGGTAATTGAGGCATTTTTATTCTTGAAGATTTGAGTTTCAGGAACATTCAAAAATTCACTGTATTGCTGTGCAAAGGTTTCAGAATAAGAAAAAAATAGCACTAACATTATAGTGTTTAGTGCTATCTTGTAAACGTACCTCAAACATGTTTTTTTCATAAATAGCTTTAATTAATAGAACAAAAGTCATCAAAAGTAAAATTAAATTTACTGAGAAAAATCATCAAATTAGATGATATTAATCATCTTTCTTATCTTTCAATTCAGGAATTTTCACTGGATTATCAAACAACATTCTAATCGAAGGCGTATAAGTATCATCGTATTGACCATCTTTGGTTGCCCAAATGAATGCTGCCAAAAATCCGCCTGCTGCCAAAATTGCGGCTATTGCTAAAAAAAATATAATGCTCATTTTCTTAATGTATAATGCAAAATGAATAATTGATTATAGGATATGAATTTATATTTGTAAAAATCTGTGTTTGTATATGGGTAATCTATGTCACATCAATATAAAAACTTACAAGCGTCTAAAATAGGCAAATAAATGAGTAAGTCCGACCGCAAAAAGCACTACCGAAATCGAACTTAAAGGCATAAAAATTGCAGCAAGGACTGGTGAAAGCTCTCCAGTAACCGCCCAGCCAATTCCTATAAAATTATAAACTAATGAAAGAATAAAACTTGCCTTTACAATATTGAGTGAAGTTTTGCTAAACTTCAGGAAATCAGCTAATTGACCAAATTTAGAAGCATCCAAAATGGCATCACAAGCGGGTGAAAACACCTTAATATCTTCACTGATGGCAATACCAACATTGCTTTGTCGCAAAGCACCAGCATCGTTTAGGCCATCCCCAATCATCAAAACGTGATTGCCTTTTTGTTGTTCTTGAAAAATAAAATTGAGTTTATCTTGTGGTTTTTGTTTGAAATGAATGGAATTTTCTTTGAAATGAGGTGCTAACTTATCATTATCAGCATCATTATCGCCCGAAAGAATAAAAAGTTTGAAATTTTTGCCAAGGTTATTCAGTATCGTTTGCCAATTTTTTCGGTAAACAGATTCTATCACAAAATATCCAATCAAAATTCCATTGATTTCAAGAAATGAGTGAGTATGTTTTATTTCTTTATTGCGTGCTGATTTGATAAAACCACCTTTGCCAAGTTTTACTAAATTTCCTGTTATACTGGACTCTATGCCTTCACCTTGAAATTCTTGAAAATAATCAATCGGCAAGGCTTTGAAATCTTTGATATTTAGCGAATTAGCAATCATTTTACTCAAAGGATGAGTAGATTGAATGGTAAGTGTCTTTACGAGTTTCATTTCAAATTCGCTTAATTCGGAACCAATAAAATTCAACTTCTCATAGTTACTCTCAGTCAAAGTTCCTGTTTTATCAAAAACTATTTCGTTTACTTCATTGAGCAACTGAATTATACCTTGATTTTTTACATAAAACTTATTCCGTCCGAAAATCGCCATGGTTGTTGACATCGTGAAGGGCATTGAGAGCGTCAAAGCACACGGACAAGCCACCATCAAGACAGCAGTAATTGAATTCCAGAACAGACTTGGTTCAAAATATGCCCAATAAAGACCCGAACCTGTTGCAATCATAAATGAGATTAACGTAAAATATTTACTAAACATATTGGACAAAAGGCTTGAAGACATAACCTTTTGCTTAGTAAAAGCCTCATTGTTCCAAAGTTGAGTCAAATAGCTCTGCGAAACAGGTTTCTTTACAGTCAACTCTAAGCGTTCGCCTTTTTGACGGCCACCTGCATAAAGAATATCACCAACATTTTTACTTATGGAATCAAATTCGCCTGTTACAAAACTATAATCAATCATTCCTATGCCCTTAGAAATAATGGTATCTGCAGGAATCAATTCTTGGTGGTGAATATAAATCGTATCACCTTTTTTGAGTTCCATTACATTCATAAACGACTCCAAATTTCCACGCAAAACCTTAACTGCCAATGGAAAATACGATTTATAGTTTCGCTCAAAAGAAAGGTAATCATACGTAATTTGCTGCATCCATTTCCCGACTAACAAAAAGAAAACTAATCCTGCCAAACTATCATAATATCCCGCCGAATTATTAACAAAAGTTTCATAAACACTCCGTCCGTAAAGCGTTATAATTGCTACCGCAATTGGAATATCTACACTAAAAACATCGGTTGTTTTCTTGATATTTTCTTTGAGCGAAATCAATGCACCGATTAAATAATCAGAAGCACCATAAAAGAAAACAGGCAATGAAAGCATGAAATTGAAGTATAAAAAAAACTTTTGATAATTTGCATCATCGCTATTTTTGAGGTCGAGATGAAAGTATTCGGGAAAACTCATCATCATGATATTTCCCATACAAAAACCAACAACTCCTATTTTCAAAATTAAACTACGTTGAGTAATGTTTTTTTGTAGAGGCTTGTCAGTACTTTCTAAATTTAGTAATGGTTCGTAACCTAAATAAGCCAACAATTCAACGATTTTTTTCAAACTAACCTCAACAGGATTATAGCTTAAGGAAAGTTCTTTCTTAATAAAATTAAGTCTTGAGGATATTACTCCCTTTCTGACTTTATTTAAATTTTCGAGTAACCAGACGCATGAACTACAATGTACGGTTGGCACATAAAAAGTGACTTTATTCAACTTATCCGACTGATAATCAAGCAATTGAGTCTCAATATCTCTTTCTTTTAGATAACTATATTTACCCTCAAAATTCTTAGCTTTCAAACTTATACCAGCATTGTGATTGAGTTCATAATAGGTACAAAGATTATTGTCTCGCAAAATTTCGAATACAGTTTTGCAACCGTGACAACAAAAATATTTGTCTTCGATTGCAATCGAATCATCTAGGCATTCGTCGCCACAATGATAACACACTATTTTTTCGTTCACCTTCGCTATCATATTCTTTACATTACTTTTTGTGGTTCAATTTTCCTATAATTATTGATATCTTTTCCAAAATTATTTTGACTTTCGAGCGACAAAAAATTGGTAAAAGACGATTCAAGCCATAATTTACCCGACTTCCTAAATACCGAGATTTGAATCCCCATATTTTCCCAAAACGAACTTTCCACCTCCGAGACTTTCATTTCTGGCGAAATCACAAAGCCTTCAATAGCTTTTTTATGCACAATATCACTCAACTTAAAATCGTAACAAGCATTGCTCACTTCTTCGCCTTGATTATAAATTTCGAGGCGAAGAAAAGGATAAATTTCATTGAAATGCCTGATTAATTCATTTGCTTTTATTTCAGGTTCTACAAAAAGTTTCATTGATTTTCCATAATTAAAGATTGGAGTTAAGGCAAATATATCCTTATATCAAACAACGGTCAAAATTGAAAAACTTTCATTTTTTATCAATTTTTCAGTGTTTGTATTATTAAAGAATCGCTTGAAAATATTGTGTTTTCTTGGAAAGGTTATTATTAAATCAGCATGGTTCAATATTGCAAAATCTAAAACTGATTTAGGGAAATCCTGACCTTCAGTTATTGTGTAAGTATGTGGAACATTTTTTAATAATCCTCTTAGTTTTAAGGCACTATCTTTTGCAGATTGTAATTCTTCGGCAATTGTATAAATATTCACGACTAAGTCTAAATCTCGAAGAATATTAACTGTTTTACCCAAAACTTTGGCATCAATTTCATACCGAAGGTCAATACCCAAAACGGCATTCTGAAATACAGAATACTTTGCTTTAGGTGGTACTATCAGCATCGGAACTTTATTATGATGAATCATCGAAGTAGCCAAACTACCAAAATATCGACTTCCCAAAGGTGAGTCGCCCACACTTCCGATAACCAATAAATCAGCATTGGTCTCTTCCAAAACATCAATTAAAGAATTAATAACTAAACCTTCTCTAAATAAAATTTCAATTTCTAAATCTTGAGAAAATTTCTTTTTTAAGCTATTTTTCAGTCGTTTGAGTGAAGAAATAGCATGTTTTTCTAAATATTGAGTTGAAACGGCCAAAATACTCATTTCTGAATAAAGCGGCATCAAGTAACGAAATGCACGAAAAAGAATAAGTTTTGCCCCAGTCTTAATAGCCATTTGGGCGGCAGTTTGGGCAGCTTTTCTTGAACCTCTCGAAAAATCAGTTGCAAATACGATGGTTTTCATAAAAAAGTAAGTTTTGATAAATCTGCTATATTTCTACGATACAAATTTTAGCATTCTTCGGCTCAATAATTATGACTATTGTCACAGGTAAATATGATATTGATAAAACGCTTAACTTACGTGAGAAATTTTTATCTTTGAACAGATGATTTTTTTTAAATACTGACAGAAATCATATTTTAACACCTCACTAAAACCCTAACTTGCCCGATGATTGCAACCAATATTTCAATTGCTGAAAACGACATGCTAAATCAGGTAGAAGCTATTTTTCAATTTGCTACTGAAGCCATACTTATTACAGATAATCAAGGCAAAATTATTCGTGTAAACCCAAGCACCGAAATGATGTTTGGCTACGCTACAAATGAATTTATTGGTCAACCGATTGAAATATTGATACCCAGCCGCCTAACAGAAAGGCATGTAAGGCATCGCCAAAACTTTTCAGAATGCCCACATGCTCGTTCAATGGGAGCAAATTTTGATTTGTTTGCGAAAAGAAAAGACGATTCAGAATTTCCAGTTGAAGTAAGCCTAAGTCCGTACAGTAATAGTCAAGGAAGTTTTGTAATTGCCTTTATTATAGATATTACTGTTAGAAAGAAAGGCGAAAATCAACTAATTGCCTACAAAGCTGAGCTTGAAAAAGAGGTCGAAGAACGCACAATGATTCTGAAAGAAGCGATTCAAAAACTTGAACAAACCAAGGACGAACTCGATAACTCACTGAAACGTGAGCGTGAAGTAAACTCAATGAAATCAAGGTTTATTTCGATTGCTTCGCACGAATTTCGCACACCATTATCTACAGTTTTATCATCACTTTCGTTAGTAGATAAATATTCTGCCTTACAAGATGAAGAGAAACGATTGAAACACATTGGCAGAATCAAATCTTCGGTACGAAATCTGACCGATATCTTGAATGATTTCTTGTCGTTAAACAAACTCGAAGAAGGAAAAGTAATGCTCAATATTGAATCATTTAATCTTCATGATTTGATTGAAAATTTGATACAAGATTTACATGGAATTACAAAGATTGGACAAAAAATAAACCTTTCTTTTGCCAATAGTGAAAGTTTTTTGGTAAATCTTGACAAAAAACTCATTAGAAATATCATCATAAATTTAGTATCAAACGCCATCAAGTTTACAGACGAAAACACAAATATTAATATCGATGTCAACTTGTCCAAAAGTGAAATCAAACTAGATATTGCCGACCAAGGAATCGGTATTCCAGAAGTCGACCAAAAGCATTTATTCGAGCGTTTCTTTCGGTCAAGTAATGCAAAAGAAATTCAAGGTACTGGACTTGGATTGAGTATTGTTGCCCATTATGTAAATTTGCTTAAAGGCACAATCACATTTAAAAGCGAAGAAAACAAAGGCACCACATTTTTTATTAGTCTTCCACGAAATTTTTAGAATCGCATGAAAAAGATCTTGCTCATTGAAGATAATACTGAAATCAGAGAAAATATAGCCGAGATTCTCGAATTGGCTGATTATGAGGTAGTAACTGCTGAAAATGGCCGTTTAGGAGTTGAAAAAGCCCACTTCGAAAAACCAAATTTGATAATCTGCGACATCATGATGCCAATAATGGACGGGTACGGTGTGCTGTATTTACTCTCTAAAACGCCCGATACAGCCAATGTCCCATTTATATTTTTGACTGCCAAAGCCGACCGTTCGGATTTCAGAAAAGGTATGGAAATGGGTGCAGACGATTACATTACCAAACCTTTTGATGATGTAGAATTACTAAATGCAATCGAAAGTAGATTGAAAAAAGTAGAACTTTTGCAAAAAAACTATACACAAGATTTAGTTGGACTCGACGAACTCATCAGCGATGCTGGTGGCGAACAAGAACTCAAACGCCTGCTCGAAAGTCGAGAGGTAAGAAGTTATAAAAAGAAAAGTGAGATTTTCAGAGAAGGCGATTATCCGCTTTATTTGTTCTGTATAATAAAAGGAAAAATCAAGACTTTCAAGACCAACGATGATGGTAAAGAGTTAATTATCAACATTTATGACAAAAATGATTATCTTGGTTATGTAGATTTGCTGCAAGAATGCAATTACACTGAATCAGCAGCAACAATGGACGATTGTGAGATTTGTCTAATTCCAAAAAATGATTTTTACAATCTCGTTTATAGAAACCAACATGTGGCTCAGAAATTTATTCAGCTACTTTCAAATAACATTAAAACCAACGAAGAACAATTACTTAAATTGGCTTATAACTCGGTAAGAAAACGTATTTCGGAGGCTTTGCTAAAATTTCATAGCCATTTGGTAAAAGAAGGCACAGTTAGCAACAATATGAAGATCAGCCGTGAAGACCTCTCAAATGTAGCGGGAACATCGCTCGAAACTGCAATCAGAACTCTTTCAGATTTCAAAGATGAAAAACTCATTGAAATCGAATCTGGAAAAATTACGATTTTGAATTTGGAGAAACTGAAAAGATTAAAGAATTGAGTTATCATTTCTTCTAAGGAAGCCTTCGCTTTGAGCGAAGACTTCCTTAGTTAAATATAAATAAACTCCAATAATTCAGCAATTACTCTCTGCAATTCAGCTTTTTTATCCAAAATATCAGACATATCTTTAAAATACACCATGCGTCGGTCTTTATAATCACCTTCTAAAATCACAGAGTTTACTTTAGGAATGGCATCATTATGAAAAATTAAATGAACTTTATCCCGCATTCGATGATTAAAAGTCAGAAAATCTTCTTTGCAAAAATAACTTGGAGCTTTCCACTTGATTCGTTCAATTATTCTGGCATCAGTTTCTTTGATAATCAATCTCAATGCTTCTATCTCAACTTTCAGCGGATGCTCCAATTCTTGCATATATCCTGTTACTTTTTCAGCATCAGTCATTTTGAGGATTCAATTTATGATAATAGCTGTATGAAACTCCTAAAATTGCCAAAAATACTAAAGGAAATAATGTTTGCCCATTAATTCCATCAACAGCTCCGTGACTGATTGTTGCAAAAATAAAATCAAAAACAAAACCTGCATAAGCCCATTCTTTTACTCGTTTAGGAATTTGTGGAACAACTAAAGCTAAAACGCCTAATACCTTAAAAACAATCAAAGCATTTCCAAAATATTCTGGATAACCCAAATGTCTAATTCCTTCTTTTGCCAATTCGGTTTGTGAAGTCAATGCAGGCATGACTCCTTCAAATAAAGCGATTATTGTTGTCGCTGTCCAATAAATAATTTTGTCTTTTTTCATTTTTTTAAGCGTTTAGAAGTATTTGAATATCTAATCCATTTCTCCATTTGGGCCAGCAATTAAACCATCGACCGAGATTTGTATTTGTAATTTTATCTTTCTCACTGATTTTTCTATTAATTTATTCAGCAAAAATACGTTTATTGATTTTATTTTGATAAATCCTAATCCCAATAAACCCAAATTTCTAATAAGCTCTTAAAAAAAGTCGTTGATTATGGATATTAAAAAAATGTAGAGCATCACCCAAATGCGAATTCAAAAACTTTGCTCTTAAAATCGAAATTTTTGTGTGCAGAATATTCATATTTTTTGCCAAACTCAAAATATTTGTCATGTGATGAATAAATTTCGTCAATGGTTTAATTAGAAAATAGTTTATGTTAAGTACCAGAAATCACTATTTGGTAAGTTAGAATTTTTGGGTGGTAAAGTCGATTCTGACCACCCAAAATTTATTATTTCGCTGAAAATTTGTACGAAGTAGTAGATTGATAAACCTCATCAGGTCGTAAAACCGTAGTCGGAAAATGAAGCTGATTTGGCGAATCTGGAAAATGTTGGGTTTCAACACAAAATGCCGAACGACGGCCGTAAGTTATTCCGCCTTTGCCAATAATATCACCTTTTAAATGATTTGCCGAGTAAAATTGCATTCCAGGCTCAGTTGTGAAAACCTCCATTACTCTACCCGTTTGTGGCTCGAATATTTCGGCAGCCAATCTTAAATCTGAGCTAGTATCAGTCAATACATAACAATGGTCATAGCCACTTCCCAATACAATTTGCTCATACGAAATATCGTTGATTCGCTCTCCAATTGTATGTTTCTCAGTAAAATCAAATGGAGTACCAATTACTGAACGTAATTCACCAGTCGGAATTACGGTTGCATTAACTGGTAAGAATTTATCGGCGTGTAAAATCACTTCGTGGTCTAGTATATCCGCCGCTCCACTCAAATTAAAGTATGAATGATTCGTTAAATTCAAAACCGTAGCTTTATCGGTCGTCGCTTTGTAATCAATTCTTAATGTATTTTCAGCCTGTAAAGTATAAATTACTTCAATACTCAAATTCCCGGGATAGCCTTCTTCCATATCAACTGCCAAATAGCTTAATTTCAAAGCTGGTTCTTCGCCCTCGATTGGGGTAGCATTCCAAATTTTTTTATCGAAACCCTTCAAACCACCATGAAGTGCATTTACACCATTATTGATTGGTAATGAATAAGTTACACCATCTAATTCAAAGCTACCTTTGGCAATTCTATTTCCAAATCGTCCAATAATTGCCCCAAAATATGGCACTCCTTTTAAATAAAGCTCCAATGAATCACAACCATGAACTACATCAGCAAAATTTCCGTCTCGATCTGAGGCTGTCAATGAAACAAGAATTCCACCAAAATCAGAGATTTTTGCTTCCATTCCTACTTTATTTTTTAACGTGTAAAGGCTTGTTTCTTGGCCATTTGGAAGCTTTCCAAAAGATTGTTTTTCTATGCTCATTATTTTTTAATATTAGTAGAATTGTAAAGATATGACTTAGCAAAACTACACAATCTTTTTTAAAATAATGTTGGAATTAGCATGTTGCACATTAATTTTTACCACGGAGTTTCACTAAGATTAAAAAACAGTTTCACGGACTAACTAATGCAGAAAAAACTCCGTGTAACTCAGTAAAATACTTATTTTTAACTCTGTTGTAAAAAAGCTTTATAGAAGAATTTCAGTATTTGATATAAGTTGAGAAACATTCTTATAAAAATGTCGCTAAAAAACTCTAATTTGTCTATCTAATCATTCAAACATCTATTCAATTCATTAGTTTTATTTCTTATTTGTTAAAAAAACATCGTTTTTGTATTAAAAAATTTCTTTTAACCGAATATTTGTTCATTTTTACAATAAATTTCATTTTTAATTCAATCAACAACCTAACATGAAAAGAAGGGATTTTATCCAATTATCTGGTATGGGTTTGGGAGCTATGATGGGTTCTACGATTCCCGTACTTGGGAATATGGTATCTGCCGAGCATCTTCTTGAGCCAGGAGCTGATATTGCCACGAAAAAACGATTGGCTGATATTGCTCTCAATGCTACCAAATCACGAGGTGCAACTTATACTGATGTTCGTATCGGTCGATATTTACAACAATTTGTCTTCACTCGTGAAACCAAAGTACAAAACATCACCAATGCTGAATCTTACGGTGTAGGTATCAGAGTAATTGCCAACGGAACTTGGGGTTTTGCTGCAACAAGCGATGTTACGCCTGAAGGTATTGCCAAATGTGCCGAAACTGCCGTAGCAATTGCTAAAGCAAATGCCAAAATTCAGAAAGAGCCAGTTATTTTAGCTCCACAAAAAGGTGTTGGCGAGGTAGTTTGGAAAACTCCAATTATAAAAAATGCGTTTGAAGTGCCAATAAAAGAAAAAATAGATTTATTGATGAACGTAAACGGTGAAGCTATGAAAAATGGTGCTGGTTTCGTGACGTCAAACTTATTTTTTGTAAACGAACAAAAGTACTTCGCTTCGTCGGATGGCTCCTATATCGACCAGGATGTGCATCGTATTTGGCCAACTTTCACTGTTACGGCCGTTGATAAAGCAGCAGGAAAATTCAAAACTCGTGATGCCATCAGCTCGCCAATGGGTATGGGTTATGAATACTTAGATGGTTTGGCAAGCGAAAAAATCTCAGCTCCAAATGGCTTGATTGGCTACCGAAACTCTTATGATATGGTTGAAGACGCAATCATGGCATCAAAACAAGCTCAACAAAAACTCACTGCGAAATCTGTACCAGCAGGAAAATATGACTTGGTACTCGACCCAAATCACTTAGGCCTTACCATCCACGAATCAGTTGGACACCCTACAGAGCTTGACCGTGTATTGGGTTATGAAGCCAATTATGCAGGAACAAGTTTTGCAACACTCGATAAATGGAAAACAAAGGCTTTTAACTACGGAAGCAAACAAGTAAATATTGTAGCAGATAAAACCCAGCCTTATACACTTGGAACTGTCGGTTACGACGACGAAGGTGTACCATGCAAAGAATGGGATTTGATTAAAGATGGTATTTTGGTAAACTACCAAGCTACGCGTGACCAAGTCAATATTTTAGGGGAAAATGCCTCACACGGATGTTGCTATGCCGATAACTGGAACTCAGTTCAATTCCAACGTATGCCAAATGTTTCATTGAAAGCGGGAAAAGATAAATTGAGCGTTTTTGATATGATTAAAGGTGTTGAAAAAGGTATTTATATTATCGGACGTGGATCGTATTCGATTGATCAGCAGCGTTATAACTTCCAATTTGGTGGACAACTTTTCTATGAAATCAAAAATGGAGAACTCGTTGGAATGCTCGATGACGTAGCATATCAATCAAATACACAAGAATTTTGGAATTCATGCGTACAGATTTGTGATAAGAACGATTACCGTACGTTCGGTTCGTTCTTCGATGGAAAAGGACAACCTTCGCAGGTAAGTGCGGTTTCGCACGGAAGTGCTACGACTCGTTTCAATGGCGTAAACGTAATCAATACTGGAAGAAAAATTTAAACTTTGAGGCATATCTGAGGCACAAAGTAGCAAAGATACAGAGGCATAGAGTAACAAAAATGAAAGTTTATTAGCGTAAAGAATGTAAATAGTTAATTAGAAAAACTATGTACTCTTGAACCTCTTCCCCATTGTACCTTTGACCCTTTGACCCTTTGTTCCTTTGAACCTTTGCCCCCTAAATTAAAAAACAAATGAATAAAATATTAACAAAAGAAGAAGCTAAAAAGATAATAGATAAGGTTTTAGCATTTTCAAAAGCAGACGAAATGAGTGTCGCTCTTAATGGAGGTCGCACCGGAAATATTCGTTATGCCCGAAATTCGGTTTCAACCAGTGGCGAGTCTTATGACCAATCATTGGCGGTTACAGCAGTTTTCGGTAAACGCTCTGGCACTGCTACCATCAACGAATTTGATGATGCTTCACTAGAAAAAACTGTGAGAAGAGCCGAGGAAATTGCTCGTCTTGCTCCCGAAAATCCAGAATATATGCCAATGCTTGGGCCGCAAAAGTATATCGAAGCACCGACATTTGCAGATTCAACGGCCAATATTGACCCTGACTATCGTGCAAAAGCTGCTTTTGATAGCATAGACCCATGTTCGAAAAAAGGTTTAACTGCGGCAGGTTATATGGAAGATTCGGCAGGATATTCGGCCATGGGAAATAGTAAAGGCCTTTTTGGCTTTAACAAATCAACTTCGGTAGATTTTTCAATTACAGTTCGTACAGCCGACGGTCTTGGTTCAGGTTATGCCATTCGTGATTTCAACGATGTTTCAAAACTAAGTACCAAACAAGCGACTGAAATTGCCATGCAAAAAGCATTGGCTTCAAGTACAGCAAAAGCTCTTGAGCCAGGTAAATATACGGTTATTCTTGAACCGGCCGCTTCAATAGATTTACTGCAAAATATGATGCGTAGCATGGATGCCCGAAATGCCGACGAAGGTCGTAGTTTTTTGAGCAAAAAAGGTGGTGGTACGCGTTTGGGCGAAAAACTTTTTGATGAAAGAGTAAATATTTATTCA
>Ga0247832_1002194_pt1 | contig 30853 bp, 30 predicted proteins | sample LaCruzMarch2015__10_FD_192407 | JGI IMG/M metagenome (GOLD analysis project Ga0247832, IMG submission 192407) | Freshwater microbial communities from meromictic Lake La Cruz, Castile-La Mancha, Spain - LaCruzMarch2015_4m | ecosystem: Environmental > Aquatic > Freshwater > Lake | place: Spain... | reverse complement strand
CGCTTTAAATGCCGGGCTGTGGTTCCGGCGCGGTCGTCTGGTCATCGTTTCTCCTGCTATCGGCATCATGCCGATCTCAGGCAGAAATTCCACCTAACCCCGTGTGCAGATTTCCCGAGCCACCTCTCCCCCCGCGGAACAGACAGATCCAAGGGGCTTGTGATGGTGAAAATGTTCAAGGCGGCGCATCTGGCGAGCGTAGCGGGGGCGGCAATCTCGCTGGCGGCCTTCCAGCCGGCCTTTGCGCAGACGACCCAGGCCACGCAGACGACCCAGGACGAGATCGCGTCGGCGACTGACACCGTGGTGATCACCGGCATCGGCTATCGCGACCGCACCAACGAGACGGCGCCGGTGCTTGTCTACGGGGCAGACTACATCCAGCCCTTCGAACCGCTGACTGTTGGCGATGCGCTGAAGCGCGTGCCTTCGGTCACCTTCCTGTCGGACGTGCTCGAATCGGACGGCGTGCGCCTGCGCGGCCTTGATCCGGCCTACACGCAGATCCTGATCAATGGCGAGAAAGTGCCGGGTTCGGGCGCGGACTCCGGCGCCTTCGGCAATGGCTCCGATGGCTCCTTCTTCGTCGACCGAATTCCTGCTGAGCTGATCGACAGCATCGAGATCGTCCGCTCGGCGTCGGCCAACCGTTCTGGCGACGCCATGGCGGGCGCCGTCAACATCGTTCTGAAGGATGCCTACAGCCTCGATGGCGGATACATTCGCCTCGGTGCGCTGGGCTTCGATGACGGCCGCGTGCGTGAAACCTATGGTGCGGTCTGGGGCGGCGAAGTGGGCGGCGGTCGTCTCCTTCTGGGCGCCAACGTGCAGGGGCGGCGGAACCCCAAGGAAAAGCTGTCGCTGCGCTTCGACAACCCAGCCGACACGACGGCGAACACGGTCGAGGACCAGTCGGACACGCGTGACGGAACGGACTATTCGGCAAACTTTTCCTATCAGATAGAGGCGGGTCCGGGCGAACTGACGCTGAACGGCTTTTTCGTGCAGACGGATCGGTTTGCCGATGAGGATTCGTTCGAATACACCGCGCTTCCCGCGCCATCGACCGTAACCGGGCTCAACCGCTCGAACACCAACCTCTTCACCATCAACAGCAATGACGTCGATACCGAGCAGAGCTCCTGGGCTTTCTCGGGCGGCTATGAGTTCGACTCCTTCGGAGGAGAAACGCTGGTGAAGATGGGCTACGCCAGGTTCGACAACAGCGAATCCGAATTCGAGAACGAGACGGAGTATCTGCGTGGCAGCGAGCTTTCCGCGATCCCTGCCGCAAACCGGATCTATCCGGAAGCTGATCGGTTCACACGCGACCTCGCGCGGGTTGACCTCAACGACACCGAGTTCAGCGCGCGTGCGGAACACACGCGCGAGATCGGCTTCGGCGAGATTGAGTTCGGCCTGCAATATGAGAGCAAGGAACGCGACAACCTTGTCAGTGAAGGGCGGTTTCGCACGGGGTCCGGCGGCGTGCCGGCTCTGGCGCAGGGCGTAATCATTCCCGACGCCAGCGGGGCCGGGGTTCCCGGCTACAGAGACCCCGCGACGGCCGCAATTCCCGGCGGGAGCAACACGATCGAGCGCACGCAGATCGCGCCGTTCGCGGTGCTATCGGGAGAATCGGGCGCGATGTCCTGGGAAGCGGGACTGCGTTATGAATCAACCGAGCTGGATGTGAACGACAGGACGGCTGCGCCTGCGCTGCAGACCACCAGCAGTGACTATGGCGTGTTCCTGCCTTCGGCGCATCTTCGCTGGGACCTCACCGACAGCGACCGCGTCAGCACATCCCTGGCGCGCACCATCCGCAATCCAAGCTTCAACTTCCTTTCGCCTGCCGTGCTCCCTGCAGAGCTGGGGGACAACGATTTCCGCGGCGACCCGACGCTGGAACCCGAAACGGCCTGGGGCCTTGACCTCGGCTACGAGAAGCGGCTGGGCCGAACGGGGATCGCGGGCATCAATTTCTTCTACCGCGACGTGAAGGACCTCATCGAACTCGACACGGTCAAGATCCCCGGGACGAACAACCCGGTTGTGGGCTCGGGTGGCGCGGGCACGTTCATCTATGCGCCCGTCAACAGCGGCGATGGCAAGGTCTGGGGCATCGAACTCGATTATTCGGCATCGCTCGATTTCGTGGGCCTGCCCGACACGGGTGCGTTCTTCAACTACTCGTGGCTCGACTCCGACATTGACGATCTGTTCGGATCGCGTCGCTTCAACAGCCAGTCGGACTTCGTCTACAATATCGGCTTCATCCACGACGTCACCGCCTGGGATGCTTCCTTCGGCGTCACCTACCGGAAGCAGGGCGATGCCTTCAGCCGCGTCGTCGGCGAGGAAGTGACAACCTCCTACGGGGGGGTGCTCGAAGTGTTCGTCGAGAAGACGATCGGCGACAATTTCACTGTTCGCCTCACGGGTGGAAACCTGACCGACGGCGCGAAGGACGAAGTGTTCGACAAGTTCGACACCTTTGCGGAGCAGGTCGGGCGCAGCTATGCCGAGTACGAGCTGGAGACCGAGACGGCCGGGCCGACCTGGCAGTTGATCGGCCGCTACTCCTTCTAGGGCCCGGGGACGCCCGCGCCTGTGGCCCCGCCCTCTCCCAAAACGGAGGGCGGGGTCCCCTCTTTCCCATGGACAGTGCGCGGGCTGCGTGCTGACACTTGGGCATGGACGGGCGGGTCGAACCGGCGGGTCAGCGCAACAGATTTCTCGACTGGGTCGAGCGGGTGGGCAACGCCCTGCCCGACCCCATCTTCATTTTCGTCATCATCATTGCGGTGCTGGTCCTTGTCTCGGTGATCGGGGCTGGGGCGGGGTGGTCCGCCGTCAATCCGGTGAATGGCGATGTGCTGGTCGTCACCAGCCTTCTGTCTGAAGAGAATGTGCAGAAGCTGTTCGTGGAAATGCCACGGACCTACACGGGCTTTGCGCCACTGGGCTTTGCGCTCACCATCATGCTTGGTGCAAGCGTGGCGGAGCGGTCCGGACTGCTCACCGCACTGATGCGCGCAAGCCTCGGCGGGCTGCCGAGACAAGTGCTGGTGCCGATGGTGTTCGTGCTCGGCATGCTGGCGACGCATGCCAATGATGCAGCCTACATGGTCTATGTGCCGCTGACGGCGATCGTTTTTGCGGCTGCGGGGCGCCATCCGGTGCTGGGGCTGATCTCGGGGTTTGCGGGCGCAGCTGTGGGGCTCGCGGGCAATCTTCTGCCGGGCCAGTACGATGTGCTGCTGCTTGGCATCACGGAGACGGGTGCGCGGCTTCTTGTGCCCGACTGGACGATGAACCCTGTCGGCAACTGGTATTTCTCGATCGGCATTGCGGTGGTGTTCACGGCCGTTGGCTGGGTCGTGCTGGAGCGCGTGGTCGCGCCGCGCCTGGGCAAGTGGGAAGGGGAGAGTGGTGTTGCAGATCTTGCCGGCGTTGTGCTGTCGGGACGCGAGAAGCAGGGCCTGATGGCGGCGGGTGTTGCAGCGCTTGGCGTTGCAGCGCTGGTGGCGGCGCTGCTGATGTGGCCGGGCTTTACGCCGCTGCTGGACGAGGCGGCGACGGGCAGCCAGCGGACAACGCCTTTCTTCCGGTCGATCGCGGCGATGCTGTTCCTGCTCTTCATTGCGACGGGGTGGGCCTATGGCGCAACGGTTGGGACGATCCGGAATCATCGCGAGCTGGTCGGCATGATGGTGAAAGGGCTGGAGGTGATCCTGCCCTATCTCGTGCTGATCTTCTTTGCCGCGCACTTCGTGGCGATGTTCGGCTGGTCAAACCTCGGACCGATCACGGCGATCACCGGCGCAGACCAGCTGCGGGCGCTGGCGGCGCCGCCTGCCGTGCTGCTGCCGATCCTCGCCACCATGTCGGCGTGGCTGGATTTCCTGATTGCTTCCGGATCAGCAAAATGGGCCGCGATGTCACCGGTGGCGACGCCGATGATGATGCTGCTCGATGTCTCGCCTGAGATGACGACGGCAGCCTATCGTGTCGGTGACACGGTGACGAACCTGATCTCGCCGCTTAATCCGTACGTTGTCCTGACGCTGGTGTTCGCGCAACGCTGGGTCCCGAGCCTCAAGCTGGGGACGCTGATTGCGCTGCTGCTGCCGCTGGCGGTCGCGTTCTACTTTGCGGGGATGGCGCTTACGGCTGCGTGGGTGGCGCTGGGGATCCCGGTGGGGCCGGGGGCGCCTGTGGGGTATGAAATTCCGACGATTGCCCCGTAGGTCTGTGAGCCCGTGCGCGTGCTTCGACGGGCGCCGCGATTTGCGCGGCTGCTCAGCATGAGCACGTCTCCAGCCACGCCCTCCAAGCGCTCATCCTGAGCAGGCGCGCAGCGCCGTTCGTCGAAGGACGAGCGCGTCTAGCTCTCGAACCCGCCTGACAGGAATGATTCCGCCAGCGCGCAGTGCAGGGCGGCGCCGCGCGCCATGACCTTTTCGTCGAGCACCATGCGGTTGGAGTGCAGCGCGCAGCAGGTGCGCCAGTCGCCGCCTTCGGGCGAGGCGCCAAGGAACATCATGGCGCCGGGCGCCTTCTGGAGCACGTAGGAGAAATCCTCGGCCCCCATCATCGGTGTCGGCATCTCGAACCAGGCGTCCTCGCCGAAGGTCTCTTTCGTGACGCGGCGGGCGAGCGCGTGGGCGCGGCTGTCGCAGAGCGTGACGGGGAAGCCCGGGATGATCCTGAGGTCGGCTTCACAGAGGTGGGCGGCGCAGACATGGTCGACCACGCGCTGCAGCCCTTCGCGGGCGATGGCGCGGGATTTTTCCGAGAAGGTGCGGATGGTGCCTTCGATGAAGGCGGTCTCGGGGATCACGTTGTTGGTCGAGCCTGCCCTGATGTGCGCGATGGTCAGCACGGCGGGATCGAAGGCGGGGACGCGGCGGGTGATCATCGCTTGTAGCGCCATCACCATCTCGCAGGCGACGGGGATGGGATCGACGGCGTCGTGCGGCTGCGAGGCGTGGCCGCCCTTTCCCTTGATGGTGAGTTCGATGCGGTCGGCGGCGGCGAGCAGGGGGCCAGGACGGCCAGCGAATACGCCTGACTGGATATTCGGCGTGATGTGGAGCGCGAAGGCGGCGTCCGGGATCGGATCGATCAGGCCGTCATCCAGCATGTAGCGTGCGCCATGCCAGCCTTCCTCGCCGGGCTGGAACATGAACTGCACGGTGCCGGCAAGGCGATCACGCTGGGCGCAGAGCGCGTGGGCGGCGGCGACCAGCATGGCGACATGCGTGTCGTGGCCGCAGGCGTGCATTGCGTTCTCGACCTGCGAGGAGAATTCAAGGCCGGTGTCCTCGTGCATCGGGAGGGCATCCATGTCGCCGCGCAGGAGGACGGTGCGGCCGTTGGAGGGGCCACGCAGGGTGGCGACGAAGCCGGTGGTGGAGGGGCCTTCGGCGTATTCGAGCGGCAGGCCGGCAAGGGCGGCCTTGGCCTTTGCGGTGGTGAGCGGATTGTGCAGGCCGATCTCGGGCTCGGCATGGATGGCGCGGCGCAGGCTGATCATCTCGGGCAGCAGCGCGTCGGCGGCGTCGATCCAGTGCTTCATGGCTTCCGGTCTTGTCATCTGGGTTCCTCGTTCCGGGATAGCATCGAGTATAGCGGCCGCGAAAGGAACAGGAGTTTCACTGCAGGCCGTGTTTTTACCCCGGCGTCACGAAAACCGGTCTCATCTGGACCGGTGCGCGGTAGCATCCCGGTAACCGCTGCAGGCGCATAGCCGGTATCAAGGCAAGGAGTGCGAACCATGACCCGTGTCGCCGTCATCATGGGGGGCTGGTCGTCCGAGCGTCCCGTATCCCTGTCTTCGGGGAAGGGCATGGCGGAGGCCGCCCGCAAGGCTGGTTACGAGGCCATCGAGGTTGATGTGACGCGCCAGCTTGCCGAGCAGCTGACGGCTCTGAAACCGGACGTGGTGCTCAACGCGCTGCACGGGCCGTGGGGCGAGGATGGCTGCGTGCAGGGCGTGCTGGAGATACTCGGCATTCCCTACACCCATTCCGGCGTGCTTGCTTCCGCGCTCGCAATGAACAAGGACAAGTCGCGCGCGGTCTATGCGCAGCACGGCCTCGATATTGCCGAAGGCGGGATGTTCCCGGTTGCTGATCTGGCGCGCGAGCATGTCTTTGAGCCGCCTTATGTCATCAAGCCGATTGCAGAAGGTTCATCTTTCGGCGTGTTCATCGTACCGGCCGGGGCCAACCGTCCGCCGAAGGAACTGACTGACGGTACATGGAAATTCGGCAGCCAGGCGCTGGTCGAAAAATTCATCCCCGGCAGGGAGTTGACGGTCGGCATCATGGGCGACCGGCCGATGGCTGTCACCGAGATAACGACCTTAAGGGAGTATTACGACTTCGAGGCGAAATATGAGGCAGGAGGATCGCGTCATGTCCTTCCTGCAGACCTGCCGAATGCGGTCACCGAAGCTGCGCTCGACGCATCGCTGAGGGCCCATAACGCTCTTGGCTGCCGGGGCGTGTCGCGGTCGGACTTTCGCTATGACGAAAAAGCGGGTCGACTGGTGATACTCGAGACCAATACGCAACCGGGCATGACGCCCACCTCGCTCATCCCCGAGCAGGCTGCGCATATGGGCATCGACTATCCCTCTCTCGTCCGCTGGATGATCGAGGACGCGTCATGCCCAAGATAAAGCGCCCGCAGATCGCCGGTCCTGCCTATGACGACGACCTGAACCCGCCGCGCCGGCGCGCGCCGCCGGCGCCCGCGCGTCGGGCGCGCGACATTCCCTATTCCGTGGCGTGGTTCCGCGACCGGATCGCGACGTATGCGCTGGGCACGATCATCTGCGGCGCGGTGATGCTGACGATCGCGGCCTGGATGGGTGGAACCCTTGGCGCGTTCGGCAATCGCATGAACAACGGGTTCAGTGTGATCGCAGGCTGGGCAGGTATCGCGGTGCGGGACGTCAAGGTGTGCCAGCGGCCGGATGGCGAGCCCTCCCGCGTCTGTACGCCAATCGACGGGCAGCTGACGGCCAAAGTGCTGGAAGCGGCCGATGTGCGCGAGGGCGCGAACATCCTGTCTGCTGATCCGTATGGCATCCGCGACCGGATCGAGGAGCTCGATGTCGGCGCGGTCAGCGTCCAGCGCCAGTGGCCCGATCGCATCCGTATCGAACTCGAACAGCGCAAGCCGATCGCACTGTCGCAGGAAGATGGCGAGGGAAGCGCCTGGCGGGTCGTTGACCAGAGCGGGCGGGCTTTCGCGGAAGCTGACCTGTCAAGGTATGCCCGGCTGCCGCGCGTGGTCGGCAAGGACGCCTCGCAGGCCGCCGCCGCGCTCGTTGCGGCGATCGGGCGCTATCCCGATCTCGCCGAGCGGATGGAGATTGCCTATCGTGTCAACGGACGGCGCTGGGACCTCAAGTTCACGGGTCGCACCGATGTGGTGGCCATGCCCGTCGATGCGCGTCTCTCCGAACAGCTCGACGCCCTGAACCTGATGCAGGCGCAGACGCGCGTGCTGGACCTGCCGGCGACGCATATCGATGCGCGCCATCCCAAATACATCGCCCTTCGCCCGATCCCGGGCGCGGCTCTCGCTCCGCCCTCGGGAGATACGTGACAGTCATGTCGTCGCTCGCCCAGCGCAGTCACGTGCGTGATCGCACTCACGGCCGCGGCGCCGTGATGGCGGCGCTGGATATTGGCTCGTCAAAGATCACCTGCATGATCGCGCGCCGCGCCGACGCCACGAATGGCGAGCCGCGCGTGGCCGGCGCGGGAACGCAGGCGACCAAGGGTGTCCGGTCTGGCGCCGTGATCGACCTCGACGGGCTGGAACGGTCGATCCGGCTGGCGGTGGAGCAGGCCGAGCGCGCGGCAGACCTGCGCATTACCGAGGTGGTTCTGGGCGTGTCGGGTCCCGACCTGCGCTCGGACATCGTGCGTGCCAAGCTGCCCATGGGCGGGCGCGAGGTGACGGCCAACCACATGCGCGACGTGCGCGTTGCTGCGCTTGAAAGCTTCCAGCCGCAGGGGCGGGAAGTGCTTCATTCTGCGCCGCTCGGCTTCATCGTGGATGGGACTGCCGGCATCAGGGATCCGCGCGGGATGTTTGCGGAAAACCTGACCGCCAGTTTTCTCGTGGTTTCGGCGCCAACGGCTGGCCTTCGCAACATCGTCCAGTGCGTCTCGCGCTCGCACCTTGAGGTGTCGGCGATTCTCGCCGCGCCCTATGCCGCCGGCCTTGCCTGCCTGGTCGAGGACGAGGCCGAGCAGGGGGCCATGGTCATTGATTTCGGGGCCGGGGTTACCTCAGCGGCAGCCTTCTGGGAGGGTGGCCTGCTTCACGTCGAGACGCTGCCGATGGGTGGGTCCAAGGCGACGTCTGACCTTGCCCAGGGCCTGGGCACTACCTTCGCTGCCGCCGAGCGGATGAAGATCCAGCACGGGGCGGTTGGCCTGGCTGAATCCGGCGCGCTAGACATGATCGAGGCGCCGCGGCTTGGGCCTGACGGCCGCCTCGAGGCGCACCAGTGCAGCCGGGCGGATGTCGCGCAGATCCTGCGGCCGCGCATCGAGGAAATCCTCGAACTGATGGATGGACGCTTGTCCAAGGCGTCTGCGTCAGGACGTCCGCTGCCAAGACGCATCGTTCTTACCGGTGGGTCGTCTCAGCTGGGCTGCCTGAAAGAGCTTGCGGAGGATGTTTTCCGTGCTCCGGTGCGTCTCGCCAAGCCTGCCAATGTGAAGGGTCTGGGCGAGACTTACAGCTCACCCGCTTTCGCCGCCGCGGCAGGCCTGTTACGCTGGGACGTGATGGGTGGACCGGACCCGTTGCGCACAAGCACCGACCGGGCCGCATCGGATCATGGCGGGAGCCTGGCCCGGCAAGTCTTCGGATGGGTTCAGAAAAATTTCTGAAAGGTTCCGGCTCTTAAGACGGGCTTAGCCAAAAGCCGTGATCTTCATTGCGTTACCTTCCCGGGCGCCGTGCGGGGCGCCGTCGGGAGACGTGCGGATCGAGGATGGCAATGGTCGTTGAACTGACTCCCCGGATAGTCGTGATCGGCGTCGGTGGCGCGGGCGGCAACGCCGTCAACAACATGATCGACGCGGGCCTCCAGGGCGTCGAATTCATGGTCGCGAACACTGATGCGCAGGCCCTGACGCGGTCAAAGGCGCCGGTCCAGATCCAGCTCGGCGTCGGCAAGACGTCCGGCCTCGGGGCAGGCGCCAATCCGGATGTCGGCGCCGAATCTGCCAAGGAATCTGCTGACGAGATCAAGAAGATCCTGAACGGTGCGCACATGTGCTTCATCGCGGCAGGCATGGGCGGGGGCACTGGTACGGGGGCTGCCCCGATCATCGCGCGCATTGCGAAGGAGCAGAAGGTCCTCACCGTCGGCGTTGTCACCAAGCCGTTCGACTTCGAGGGCAAGCGCCGCATGGTTGTCGCCGAGAAAGGCATTGTCGACCTGCGCGCTGAAGTCGACACGCTGCTGATCATCCCGAACCAGAACCTGTTCCGCATCGCCAACGACAAGACGACCTTCGCCGACGCCTTCTCGATGGCCGACAAGGTTCTCTATTCAGGCGTGCGCGGCATCACCGACCTTATGGTCATGCCGGGCCTGATCAATCTCGATTTCGCCGACGTGCGGACCGTGATGTCCGGCATGGGATCGGCCATGATGGGCGAGGGCGAAGGCGAGGGTGAGAACCGCGCGCTGAAGGCAGCCCAGGCCGCGATTGCCAACCCGCTGCTCGACGATGTGTCGATGAAGGGCGCCAAGGGCGTACTGATCAACATCACCGGCGGCTACGACATGACGCTGTACGAGGTCGACGAGGCCGCCAACGAAGTGCGCCGCGAAGTCGATGCCGACGCGAACATCATTCTCGGATCGACCTTCGACGAGAACATGAACGGCAGGATCCGCGTCTCCGTCGTTGCCGCTGGTCTCCAGCAGGGTGTCGCGCGTTCATCTGTGCCGGTTCGCGAACTTCAGGCAGGGCTCAATACGGCCATCATGAATTCGCCGTCGCCGGCGCAGGAACTGGGCATTGTTGCACAGCCCCAGCCGGCGCTCACCGAGCCTCACGGCATGACGCCGCCGCCGCAGAAGACCATGATCTTCCCGCCGGGCGCGCAGCCCGCCGTGCCGCCGTCTGAGCTGCGTCCGCACGCGCCGGTGATCCGCGCGCGCCCGGCGCCCGAGCCGATGCCCGAGCCTGCGATGCCTGAGCCTGCGATGCCTGAGCCTGCGATGCCTGAGCCTGCGATGCCCGAGCCTGCGATGTACGACGAGGACGATTCCGACATCTTCGCGCCCGCGCCATACGCCGAAGCGCCGGCTCACCCGCAGGCCGAAGCGCCGAAGGATCGCTCTTTCGCCGCGCTGTTCGGCTGGAGCAAGCGCCCGGCTGAGGAGCAGCCTGTCGCGCGCGCTGCCTCCGTTGACGAGGGCTTCGACGACGAGCTCGAGATCCCGGCTTTCCTGCGCCGCTCGGGCAACACGTAGCGCGCTTACCGGGCCGTCTATGACCCCTCGAACGTGTCGCCCCAGTCGACGCGTCGTGCGCGCTTGAACACATCGCCTTCGCGGCGGGTGACCAGCCGGTGTGTCGCCATCCCATCGGGCTGACAGAGTTTCAGCTCAACGCGGCCGCTTGCGCTTGCGGGGCGGTCGAGCACGCGGGCGGCATGGTGTGCGGCGGGCGTGCGGGACGCCGCGAGGTAGATGAACTTCTCGTCTTCCCAGGGGACTTCGGCTTCCTTCGCCAGCCGGTGAATGCGCGAGCGAGCAACACGCGCTGCAAAGTGGCACCAGTCGGGCTCTGTGACGGGACAGGCCAGCGCGTGCGGGCAGGGGGCGAGGATATGCGCGCCTCCGGCGATCAGCTGGGCGCGCGCTTCGAGAATACGTCGCCAGCCAGCGGTCGTGCCGGGCTCGACGATCAGCAGTGCATGGCGCGACAGCGACCAGAGACGATCAACCAGTGCGCCGCGATCCTTCGGCGCGAGTTCGTCGAGCACGTAGGCAAGCGTCACGAGGTCGTGCTGGGTCCCGGGCAGGTCTGCGCGCAGGTCGGAGGCGCGCCAGCTGATGCGGGCAATGGCGCTGCTGGCCGCCAGCGTCTCGCCGAGCGCCCGGATGGCCGGGCTGGTCTCAACCAGTGTCGCAGCTTCGATGCCCGTCCAGAGGTCTGCCGCCGCCCACATCACCGTGCCCGGTCCCGCGCCGACGTCGAGCAGGGAGCGTGGCGCAAAGTCCGGCTGCTGCGCGGCCATTGCTGAAAGGGCGAGGTGAATGGCGGCGTAGGTGGCCGGCATGCGGGTTGCGACATAGGCGAGGGCGAGGCGGGCGTCGGAAATGTGGAGCCGGCCGTCCCGTATCTCGTCGCGATAGCGCCGGGACAACGCCTTGGCGGCGGCGGCAAGGTCGCTCACGGATGCGCCTGCGAGTGCGCTGTCCACGGCCTGTCTGAGCTGGGCGGGCAATTCCATCGCGCCGCACTAGCAGGCGGCGCGGGCTGCGTCAGCGCAATATCCGGCAATATCGCCTGTCTTGCCTCGCGCGCGCGCGGGGCTTAGCTGACGGTCCATGAAGCGACAGACCACGATTGCAGGCGAAGCCTCCGTCTCGGGCGTCGGCGTCCATTCCGGCAAGCCGGCGAGGCTGACCATCCGCCCCGCGGGTGAGGGAACGGGCGTGGTGTTCGTGCGCGCCGATATTGCCGACCGCGACGCCGATATTCCAGCCCTGGTGACGCGCGTGACGACGACCGAACTGGGCACCAACATGACGAATGATGCTGGCGTCTCGGTTGCGACGGTCGAGCATTTCCTGGCCGCCTGCGCAGGCCTCGGCGTCGACAATGTGCGCGCCGAGCTCGATGGCCCCGAGCTGCCGATCCTCGATGGCTCATCCAGGCCCTTCGTTGCGCTGCTGGAGCGCGCCGGCCTCGCGCATCAGGCAAGGCCGAAGCGCGTGCTGAAGATGCTGAAGCCGGTCGAAGTCAGGCAGGGGGTCAAGTTTGCGCGCCTGTCGCCGGGTGCGGACTTCACGATGCGGATCGCCATCGATTTCCCCACGAAGGCCATCGGGCGGCAGGCGATCAGCTTCACGATGGCGCCCGGCGCCTTTGCGCGCGAGATTGCGTGGGCGCGCACCTTCGGTTTTGCGCATCAGGCTGAGCAGCTGTACGCCATGGGCAAGGGGCTCGGCGCGTCGATCGACAACACGGTCGTGATCGACAATGACGTGGTGATCAATCCAGGTGGTCTCCAGGCCCAGGACGAGTTCGTCCGTCACAAATTGCTGGACGTCATTGGCGATCTGTTTCTGGCTGGCGGGACAGTCGAGGGGTTGTACGAGGCCGAGCAGCCTGGGCATGCGCTCAACAATCAGCTGCTGCGCGCCGTCTTCGCCGACACATCGTCCTTTGCCTGGACCTGATCTGGCGCTGGCGGTCTTTCATCCTGCTGCCTTGATCTGGCCCGGATGAAGGCGTGAGACGACACGTGTAACTTCGGGGACCGTGCAGCATGCTCCGTCAGATCACGGCCATACTTCTGGCAATCGCGTTCGCCGCCTGCGGACAGGCAGATCGCGGTGATGGCTCTGGCGCAAGCAGAGCCTCCGATGCGGTGGCGCATGAAGCTCTGGCGATGGCTCCGATGGCCCCGCCGCCTCCCCGGCAAGTGGAGCTGCCGGATTTCGAGATGGATGTGCCGACCATCCAGCCCGATCCGGACGGCAGTGGCGGCGGTGCGCCTCCGGGCACGGCGCCGCTGATGGCCTACAGCTACAGCTGGAACGACGCCGTGCCGACCGGCGCCATGGAGGCGCTGCAGGCGAGCCACAAGAAGCTGTGCGAGGATGCAGGCCCGGCAAACTGCTATGTGACGAACGCTTCGCTCGACGCCATCGGAAGGGAGGAGGGCGCCAGCGGCGTGCTCGCCATGCGCGCAACGGAGACCTGGGTCCGTGCTTTCGAGCAAGGCGTGAATGATGGGCTGAAGCCTTTCGGGGCCTCCGTCTACTCAACCAATCGCAATGCAGAAGAACTCACCGCGCAGGTTGTCGACAACGCGGCTCGCCTGCGGTCCATGACAGCGCATCGTGACGCGCTGCAGAAGATGCTGGAAGACAAGCAAGGCCCCTGTCGGGCCTGCTCGAAATCCAGCAGGCGCTCGCCCAGGCCCAGGGCGACATCGATTCGCGCCAGTCGCTGCTGGCGGCGCTGAAGCTCCGCGTGTCGATGTCGGTGATCACGTTCGACTATCGGGCCGAATACGCTCCGGCGGCCCAGTCGATCTGGCGTCCGGTGACTGACGCCCTTGGCGATTTTGCCCCCGCTTTCGCCAGGACGCTGGGGGCGATCATCGCGTTTGTCGCCGCCCTCCTGCCGGTCGTCGTTTTCGTGTTGCTGTCGCTGGCGGTCCTGATCCTCCTTTTCCGCTGGGCGGGCCGGGGCCGGGCACGGAAGGCAGAGCGCCTGATGGCCATGGAAAAGGCCACATCCAGCGCCGGTTCCTGACTTCCGGGGCCCGTTTCCCGGGCCACGGGGCCGCAGCCATTGGGCTTGGACGCCCAAGCGGCATTGGTCTAGAAGGTGTGTCGTTGCCGGGCGAGTGAGGTTTGCATGCGTTCCACCAATGCTTTGAAGGTCTGTCTGGCCGCCGGCGTCGCGCTGGCTGCAGCGGCTTGTGCGGGGTCCAATTCCCGCCAGACCGATCTCGCTTATATCGAGCAGCCGGTGGAGACGATCTACAACGACGCCCTTCGCAGTCTTGACCGCAATCTCTGGGTGATTGCCGCGCTCCAGTTCGACGAGGTGCAGCGCCAGCACCCTTATTCGCCCTGGGCGCAGCGGGCCATGCTGATGGCGTCCTACGCCCGCTATCGCGCCCGGGACTATGAGAAAGCGATCTCGAGCGCCGAGGAATACGCCTCACTCCACCCCGGCGGCGACGGCGCGCCCTACGCCTATTACCTGATCGCCATCAGCCATTTCGACCAGATCATCGATGTCGGCCGGGACCAGGCGCGCTCGGACCTCGCCCTGCGCGCCTTCACCGAGGTCACGGCGCGGTTTCCTGAATCCGACTATGCGCGCGACAGCGAGCTGAAAATGGACATGGTCCGTGATCAGCTGGCCGGCAAGGAGATGGAGATCGGGCGCTATTACCTGCAACGCTCGGAACAGCTCGCTGGCATCAACCGGTTCAAGAAGGTGATCACCGAATACCAGACGACTTCGCACGTGCCTGAGGCGCTTCATCGGCTGGTCGAGGCCTATCTGTCGATCGGCCTGACTGGCCAGGCGCAGCAGGCGGCGGCCGTGCTGGGCCACAATTATCCCGGCTCGAGCTGGTATTCTGACAGCTATGCGCTGATGCAGGGGCAGGGTGTAACGCTGCCCGCGAGGCCTGACGCCAGCGCCGGGTTCAACATCTTAGAGCGCATCGGCAATCTCTTCTGACCAGACAGGCGAAGACGCCACACCACAGCATCGCCCGGACTTCGGGGCGCCCGATCACGACATCGAGGCGCCACGTTCTGCGTCGATACGCTGAGCCGGTTCGCGCATAGCCGCACTGTTTGCAGGAGAGTTCCGTGAAAAAAGTCGTCTTCCTGATTGCCGCCCTGGGCGTGTCCGACCGCGCCATGGCGCAGGCGACGCCCAATGAAGGCTGGGGCCTTGATCTCGGCGCGGGCGTTCTCACGAGCCCGACCTACGAAGGCGACGACAGCTACCGCGTCTCCATCCTGCCGAACATCCAGGTGACCTATGGCGATGATTTCTTTGCTTCGGTCCAGGAGGGCGTTGGCTACCGTTTCATCAACGAAGACACGCTGCGCGCAGGGCCGATCGGCCGCCTGAAGTTCTCGCGGGGCGAAGATGGCGACCAGCCCTTTGCGGTGACGGGTAAGGACACAACGGACCTGCGCGGCCTTGGCGAGGTCGATGCGACGTTCGAGCTTGGCGGTTTCGTCGAATACGGGATCGGCGACATCACGCTGGGTGCGGAGGCGCGCAAGGCGGTGTCTGGCCATGACGGCGCTGTGCTTGATCTCGAAGCTTCATGGTCGGGCCGCAGCATGGCCTTCGGGCCGCCCCTGATCTGGTCGTTCGGACCGCGCGTGCGCGTCGTCGACGATACCTATACGGAGGCCTATTTCGGCGTGACGCCTGCGCAGTCAGCGGCTGCCGGCCTGCCGGTCTATACGGCTGACGGAGGCGTCTATTCATACGGGCTTGGCGGTACGGCCATCCTGCCGCTGGACGATCGCTGGACGCTGGTGGCGTTTGCAAGCGTTGAAAAGATGGCCGGAGACGCAGCTGACAGCCCACTTGTGAAGCTGCGCGGTTCAGAGGATCAGGCGACCCTTGGCGTCTTCGTGAGCTATCGCGTTTTCTGAGTCACCCTGAAAACAAATGACCGGCCCGCTGTGAGGCGAGCCGGTCATTCGTGTCGAGCGGGAAAAGTATCAGACCCCGCAGGTTCAGTGGCCGGCGTGCTTGCCTGCGCCCTGCGCGGCTTTCCAGGCCTTCACCGTTTCCAGCGTCTTCGCGATATGGCTGTCGGGCGCCATGTCGGTGTGCGAGAGCAGGATCTTGCCATCAGGCGCGATGACGAAGGAGGTGCGGTTGCTCCAGTCAGGGCGGCCCGTGAGGACGACGTCATAAGCCTTCACCGTGTTGGCGTTGATCGCCACCATCGGGAACTTGTCGCGGCAATGCTCCTTGGAGAACTCCGCGAGGCGCGCGAGGTTGTCGGAGGCGCTGGCCATCTTGTCGTCCGCCATCTTCGCACCGGCCGTGAGACCGACCAGCGTCGCGCCGGCAGCCTTGAATTCTTCAGCCTTGTCCGCGAACTTCTGCGTCTCGATCGTGCAGCCTGCGGTGAAAGCGGCCGGGAAGAAATACATCACGACCGGACCCTTCTTGAGCGCGTCCGAGAGCTTGAAGTCAAACTCCTTGCCGCCGGTCACGCCCTTGGCGCTGATTTCAGGAGCAGCGGCGCCGGTCTGAAGTGCGGCGAGGGCGGGTGCTGACAGCAGCGCAGTGGTGGCGATCGCAGCTGCGACCAGAAGCTTCTTCATGATGTGTCTCCGATGACCGGCTCCAGCCGGGCGAGTGGGCGTTATCGCCAAAACCAGTACGCACGTCACGCGCTCTCGACATCACGTCTGCGTTGTTCCGCCGCACGACGCCCTTCGGTTTAAGGGGCTTTTGCAATTCGCAGCCTCGGGTGTTCACATTTTGTTCCGTAGGTGCTAGAGGACTGTCTGGTAGACCGGTGTCGAGACATGCTTACGGGATTGTCGATCCGCGACTTCGTTCTGGTGCGCCATCTCACGGTTGAGCTTGGCGAAGGGTTCACGGCGCTCACGGGCGAGACCGGGGCGGGCAAGTCCATCCTGCTGACGGCGCTGGCCTTTGCGCTCGGTGGACGTGGCGGGCAGGGGCTGCTTCGTCCTGGGGCGGACGCCGCCGAGGTCTCTGCAGCGTTCGAAGTTTCGGCCGGCCATGCCGTCTGGCCGATGCTGTCAGCGCGCGGCATCGAGAGCGATCGCGGCGAACCGCTCGTGTTCCGCAGGGTGATCCGGCGTGGTGGTGGCGTGCGCGCGTTTGTCAACGACCGCCCGGTCAGCGCAGCGCTGGTTGCCGAGGCCGGGCTGCTGCTTGCGGACATCCATGGCCAGCATGACGGGCTTGGCCTGCTCGAACAGGCGCGGCACCGTGCGCTGCTGGATGCGTGGGCCAGGAATGGTGCGGCGCTGGCGGAGGTTGCCCGGGGCTGGTCCGCGCTGCGCAATGTCCGCGAGGCTCGCGAGGCGCTGGAAACGCGCCTTGCGCGGGCAGCCGCTGAGCGGACATGGCTTGGCCATGCGCTCGAGGAACTTGACGCGCTGGCGCCGGAGGAGGGCGAGACGGCCCGCCTGGCGCTGGACCGCGCGACGATGCAGGCGGGCGAACGCGTGGCGGGGTCGCTGGATGCGGCCAGTCATCAGTTCAACAAGGCCAATATCGAGGGTGCGCTTGCCAATGCCGGCCGCGCCGTGTCGCGCGCCTTGTCAGCGCCTGGTCTCACGGGAGAGGGAGCTGGCAGTGAGCTGGCCGTCCGTATCCGCGCCGCCTGCGAGGCCATTGAGCGCGCGGTGATCGAAGCCAACGAGGCGCGCGCCGCCGTCGAGCTTGCGGCGGCTGCGTGTGAATTCTCGCCCGCCGCGCTCGAAGCCTCGGAGACCCGGCTGTTTGCGTTACGCGCCGCCGCCCGCAAGCACGATGTCGATCCCGATGCGCTGGCCGGCCTGCGCAGCCGCATGCGGCTGCAGCTCGAAGAGATCACGCATTCGGATGAGGCGCTTGCTGCAGCGCGCGCCGCAGAGGCTGCCGCGCAGCAGGCCTATGATGCCGCCGCTGCTCGCCTGACAGACCGGCGCCTCGCCGCAGCGAAGAAACTTGCCCGCGCCGTATCGGCGGAACTCCCGCCACTCAAGCTGGAGAAAGCGAAGTTCCGCATTGCTGTCACCGCGCGCGCCGAGCCTGGTCCTGCGGGCTGCGATGACATAGCGTTCGAGGTCGAGACCAATCCCGGCGCAGGCTTTGGCGCGCTGGACCGGATCGCCTCGGGTGGCGAGATGGCGCGGTTTGCGCTGGCCGTCAGCGTCTGTCTTGCAGATGTTTCGCCGGCCGGCACGCTGGTGTTCGACGAGGCCGACATGGGCGTCGGCGGGGCGGTGGCCGCCGCCATCGGCGAGCGGCTTGCCATGATCGGGAAGCGACAGCAGGTTGTCGCGATCACGCATTCTCCGCAGGTCGCAGCTGCTGCGACGCGACAGCTGCGCGTCTCAAAGGCTGAGGCGGCGGGCGAGACTGTCACGTCTGTCGACATGCTGAGTGCGAAGGCGCGCAAGGAGGAAATCGCTCGCATGCTCGCCGGCGCCAGCATCACCCGCGAGGCGCGGGCCGCCGCAAGCAGGCTGTTGGCTGGCGCGTGAGTGGCGGCTAAGAACCTGCCATGGCCGCAGAAAAATCCGTCGACACGCTGACCAAAGCCGCCGCGACAGCCGAGCTGAAGCGGCTGGCCGAGACGATCCGCGATGCTGACGCGGCCTACTACCAGGACGACGCGCCGGCGATGGCGGATGCGGACTATGATGCGCTCCGCCAGCGCCTGAACGCGATCGAGGCGCGCTTTCCGGAGCTGAAACAGCCTGACAGCCCAAGCGAGGCTGTTGGCGCAGCGCCTGCTGGCGGCTTCGGCAAGGTCACCCACCTCAAGCCGATGCTGTCGCTCGACAATCTTTTTGCCGACGAAGAGGCGCCGGAATTCATCGCGCGCGTGCGGCGCTTCCTGAATCTGAAGCCGGACGAAGCGATCATCGTCACGGCCGAACCCAAGATCGACGGCCTGTCCTGCAGTCTGCTCTACGAGAATGGCTTGCTGGTGCGCGCCGCCACGCGCGGCGATGGCGCGGTGGGCGAGGATGTCACGGCGAACATCCGGACGCTGAAGGACGTGCCGGAGAAGCTCAAAGGGAAGGGTCATCCCGCGCGCATCGAGGTGCGTGGCGAGGTCTACATGACCATGGCGGAGTTTGCAGCATTCCAGGATGCCGAAGCGGCGGCCGGCCGCAAGCGCCCCGCCAACCCGCGTAACGCCGCTGCCGGAAGCCTGCGTCAGAAGGATCCGTCAGTGACGGCCTCGCGTCCGCTGCGGTTCTTCGCCTACACATGGGGGGATGTGTCGGAGCCTTTCGCGCAAACGCAGTGGGATGCGGTGAAGGCGTTCGCGGCGTGGGGCCTGCCGGTCAACCCGGACATGAAACGCGCGGGTTCAGTCGAACAGCTGCTTCAAATCTACCATGCCATCGAGTCGCGTCGCGCCTCGCTCGGCTATGATATCGATGGCGTCGTCTACAAGATCGACCGGCTGGACTGGCAACAAAGGCTTGGGTTCGTCTCGCGCTCCCCGAGGTGGGCGGCGGCGCACAAATTCCCGGCTCAGCAGGCGATGACGCAATTGCTCGGCATCGACATTCAGGTCGGGCGCACCGGCAAGCTCGCGCCGGTCGCGCGCCTGCAGCCGGTCACAGTCGGCGGCGTCGTCGTCTCGAACGCAACGCTTCACAATGAGGACGAGATTGCGCGGCTTGGCGTGATGATCAATGACTGGGTCATCGTCCAGCGCGCAGGTGACGTCATTCCGCAGATTGTCCGCGTGGTCGAAGACAAGCGGCCGAAGGATGCGAAGGCCTACAGCTTCCCGACGCGCTGCCCGTTCTGCAATTGCGAAGCTGTACGCGGGGGAGGCGAGGGCGATGAAGAAGTCGATCGCCGCTGCACGGGTGGGCTGATATGTCCGGCGCAGGCAGTTGAACGCCTCAAGCATTTCGTCTCGCGCCGGGCGTTCGATATCGACGGGCTGGGCGCAAGGCAGATCGAGGAGTTTTTCCTGGCCGGTGTGATGACGGCGCCGCAGCACATCTTTTCGCTGGAAGCGCAGATTGCAAAGGCCGGCCTGCCGCCGCTTGCGGAGTGGGAGGGCTATGGCGCGACGTCTGCAAAGAAGCTGCTCGATGCGATCGACAAGGCGAGCGCGCAGCCGCTTGACCGTTTCCTGAATGCACTTGGCATCCGCCATATTGGTGAGACCAACGCGCTGTTGCTCGCGCGCCAGTTCGGTTCATGCGAGGCGCTGCAGGACGCTGTCGCGAAAGCCGCGAGGCAACGCCCCAGCGACGCATATCGCCGCCTGGAAGGCGTCGGCGGCGTGGGGCCTGGCGCACGCGACAAGCTGCTCGACGCCGCAGCGGGTCTTCCCCTGCAGCAGCCCGTGTCGGCGGACGATACGCTGGAAAACGCACTTGGCGGGATCGACGGCCTCAACAAGAAAGCGCGCGCCGCGCTGGCGGCCGAGTATGGCGACTGGCCGACATTTCGCGAGCAGGCTCTGATGGCGGCCGAGGGCAGGCCGGGCGAAGAGCTGCTGTCGCTCGCGGCGATCAACGGCTTCGGCGAGGTCGCCGCAGAGGCGCTGGTCGATTTCTTCGCTGAGCCTCACAACAGGGAAGTCGTGGAGGCGCTGGTGAAGGCGGTGAACGTGCTGCCGCACAGGGTCGCCGACACGTCCGGGTCGCCGGTTGTCGGCAAGACAGTGGTGTTCACGGGCACGCTGGAAAGGATGACGCGCGACGAGGCCAAGCAGCGGGCGATTGCGCTTGGCGCAAAGGTCTCAGGCTCGGTGTCAGCGAAGACCGATCTGGTCATTGCCGGCCCCGGCGCGGGCTCCAAGCTCGCAGACGCGCAGAAGCACGGTGTGAAGGTGCTCAGCGAGGATGAGTGGCTGGCGCTGGTTGCACAATAGCGCTCAGCAGCCAGGCGCCTTTGCGCTCTGACCCGCATCCAGCGCGGCATCCACCAGAGGCGTCCACAGCGCGTAGCCTTCGGGCGTCATGTGAAGGTTGTCTTCGACGAAGATGTCCTTCGGCGTACCGTCGGGCTTCCTCATCGCCGGCACGACATCGATATAGGCGAGGTCGTCGCGCCTGTCGGCCAGCGCCCTGAGCTTCGCATTCAGCGCTGACTGTTTGCCGAGCTGGTCGAACCTCAGCTTCGAAGGCTTGGCCGAGATGAACCAGACCGGTGTTGCCCCCAGCGCCTTCTCCTTGAGCCGCATGAAGTGCACGAAATCGGCGTAAGCCTCATCGGGCGTGCGCCCGGCATTGAGATCATTCTCGCCCGCATAGAACACGATCTCCTTCGGCCGGTAGGGCGCCACCACGCGGTCGAAATAGTGATCCACCTCCCAGATGGTCGAGCCGCCAAAGCCGCGATTGATCACTGTGCGGTCGGGGAAGTCCTCCTTGAGGCTCCGCCAGAACCTTATGGAGGATGCGCCCACGAACAGGGTTGCGCATCTGGGGGGCATGGCTGAGCGGTCCGCCTCTTCGAATGTCGCAATCGCCACGTCGAAAGCCGGCGCCTTGCCCGGCGGCGACTGCGCCAGGTCGGGCAGGGCTGCGTGGGTTGCGCAGGCGGACAGCAGGACGAGGGCGAAGCCAGCAGCAAATCTCATCATGTCGGCATTCCTGAAACGTCCGGACCCAAACTACCGTCAGGGATCGCGCGCGCGAGCCGCGCCGTCAACGCCCGGCTGGATCAGGTCGCGAGGCTGCGCACTTCGTCGTTTATCGCGGCTGTCAGCTTTCGTACGACCGCTTCGGCCCTGTCCAGGGCTTCTGTACGCTGGCCGCCCGAGGCGATGGTCGCGCGTGTGAGCATCGCCGCTGAAAGCGAGTCGGCCAGTGCATTGATGAGGTATTCGCGGGACGCTTTCGCATCGCTTTCGAAAGCCAGGCGGCGGAGCCCGTCCTCTTCGGCGCGAAGATTTCTGAGCGTTGCATCGTCACGCTGGGCTGCGGCTTCGAGCGCGATGCGATCGTGAATCGCCTGCGCCAGCCTGTCTTCGGCTATGAGCATGGGGACGGCCGCTGCGACCGTTTCCATGCGCGTTTTCTGTTGCGGCGCCACTGCCAATGCAGCCAGCAGAAGCAGGCCGACACCGTAGACAAGTTTTGCCGTAAACGCGTTCATGCCAGTGCCCCCGCCGGGGACGACAAGCTCCCGACATCCCGTCAGATATATCCATTCGTGGATCGAAACAAACCCGAATGCCGGTGCGCGGCAAAAAAGCCCGGGCGAGGCGGCCTGTATCCCGCCAGGCAGGGGGGCAGGACACGAATGCCGACTAGTGGGCCGGGTCGCGGCTGCCGCCCTTCAGGGCGAATACCCGGTCGCAATACTTGCACGCGACATGGTCGTCCTCCGACATGTCGTACCAGACCCTGGGATGGCCCAGCGCGCCGCCGACGCCATCGCAGGCGACCTTGCGGCTAGTGACGACCACGACGTCCGGATTGCCCATGAACCTGCGCTGGCTTGAGGGGACCGGCGAAGCCGGCGCCGAAGCAGGGGGGGGCGAGGTCTTTCCGGGGGGCGACGCCATTTCGTCCTCTCGATTGGGCGGGCTGATTTGCGGCCCGGCCGAATGCGCCTTACCTATGGGGCGCCCGGTGGCCCGTCAATGTGGCCATCCCGCCGCCAGAGGACTTGCCTGCCTTGCCCGATCCGACGTCCGGTCTTCCCGCGCTCGCCATCTCCGCAAGGGGACTGACCAAGACCTATGCGGCCTCCAAGAAGATGCCTGCCAAGCAGGCGCTGAAAGGCGTCGATCTTGCCATACCACGGGGGTCGGTCTTTGGCCTCCTGGGTCCAAACGGGGCCGGCAAGTCGACCTTCATCAACATTCTGGCAGGCCTGGTGAACAAGACGTCCGGGGCGGTGAGCGTCTGGGGCATCGACGCCGACCGGAATCCGCGCGAGGCGCGGGCGGCCCTCGGCGTGGTGCCGCAGGAAATCAACATGGATCCTTTCTTTACGCCCCGTGAGACGCTGGAGCTGATGGCGGGGTTCTATGGCGTGCCGCCCTCCGAGCGGCGCACCGACGAGATCCTCGATGCGCTCGGCCTTGGCGACAAGAAGCATGCTTACGTGCGCCAGCTGTCCGGCGGGATGAAGCGGCGCCTGATGGTGGCCAAGGCGATGGTGCATTCCCCGCCCATCCTCATTCTCGACGAGCCCACGGCGGGCGTCGATGTCGAACTGCGCCGGTCGCTGTGGGAGTATGTGCGCAAGCTCAACGCACAGGGCGTCACCATCGTGCTGACCACCCACTATCTCGAGGAAGCGCAGGAGATGTGCGACGAGATCGCCATCATCAATCATGGGCAGGTCATCGCCTGTGAGCCAACGCACAGGCTGCTGCGCCGTCTCAACCACAAGACGCTTGTGGTGCGCCCGGAGCAGGCATTGAGCGCCGTGCCCGAGGCGCTTGCAGACCTCTCACCCACTATCCGCAAGGACGGGCAGCTCGCGATCACCTACAGGATCGGTGAACAGTCGATTGAAGGTCTTCTGAGCCGCCTGCGTGATGCCGAGATCGGTATCGGCGATCTCGCGACGGAGGAGCCCGACCTCGAGGATGTTTTCGTGTCTCTGACGAGCGCCTGACAGCCTTGGCGGGACGCGCCGTTCCGGGCGACGTGGATGAAACGCGCCCGGTGACCTGCGCCCTCAGCTGGCCCCTTGCAATCGCATGGCTGGCGGGCCCCTCAACCGGGCGGCCATTTTGCCTGCCGCTCCTTTGAGCCTGACCCCCGCGCAAATTGGCAAAAACATAGGCCTCCATTAACTGCTGCAGCGCTAATTGCAGATTGCTAGCTGAGGGTCTCCTGCATGTTCAATCTGCGCATTCGTTCCCTGGCTCTCGTGCTCGGCGGCGTCGTATGTATGGTGTTTGCCGGATCGGCCGGCGTGCAGCACTTTGCGTCGTCGCAGATGGCGATCAACAGCGAGACTTACGGCCAGATCGTCCGCGCGAAGGATCTCGTGGCGGACGTGCTGCCCCAGCCCGCCCATCTCATCGAGGCCTACCTCGAGGCCACGCTGGCAAAGAACAGCCCGCAGTCTGCAGCCGACCACAAGCAGAGGCTTGCCAGGCTCAAGCAGGCGTACAACGCACGCCACGCCTTCTGGTCGAACAAGTCGGGCTGGTCGGACAAGTCGGGCTGGCCGGATAACGCGAGCGCCGATGCGGAGCTCTACAATCTCATCGCCGTCGAATCGCATGCGGAAGCGGAGACGTTCTGGTCCGCCGTCGAGCAGCGCCTGATGCCAGCAATCGAGGCCGGCGATGTGGCAGCCGTGGAAGCTGCCTATGGCGAGGTTGCGTCAGCCTACACAGCGCATCGCAAGCATGTGGATGCGATCTTTGCGGGGGCGGTGGCGCTGCAGGCTCGCCTCGAGGAGAAGGCCCGTTCCGACTCTGCCCAGTTCAGCATCATCCAGTATGCAATGATCGCTGCGGCTCTGGCGATCACGATCGGAGGGTTCTACCTGCTTTTCATCCGCGTGATCAGGCCCGTCTCAGGCCTCACCGGGGTCATGGAGCAGCTTGCGCGCGGCCAGCTCAATGTCCGGGTCGAAGGCGCCGACCGCAAGGACGAAATCGGCGGGATGATCCGCGCCCTCGATGTTTTCCGCCAGAACCTTGCCGACATGGAAGCGCTCCGCGCCAGGCAGGTCGAAGATGCTGCGCGGGCCGAGAACATGCGTCGCAAGTCGATGCAGGCCATGGCTGCGACCGTCGAACTGGAAGCGGGCTCGGCGGTGAGCCATGTGGGCGAGCAGGCTGGTCGCATGACGCAGCTCGCGGCGACGATGACCGCCTCTGTCGGCAATGTGACCGAGCAATGCCAGGGTGTGGCGTCCGCGGCCCAGCAGGCCATCATGAGCGCCACAAGCATGATGGCTGCAACTGAACAGTTTTCGGCCTCGATCGGAGAGGTGTCCGAGCAGCTCGGCCGCGCCCGCCTGGTGACATCGGCCACGGTCGAGACCAGCGAGCGCACGCGCCTGGCCGTCAGCAACCTTGCAGACGCCATCGGCAAGATCGGCGATGTGGCGAACATCATCTCGGCGATTGCCGACCAGACCAATCTTCTTGCGCTCAATGCGACGATCGAGGCCGCCCGCGCGGGCGAGGCTGGACGCGGCTTTTCCGTCGTGGCTGCGGAAGTCAAATCCCTGTCGAGCCAGACTGCCAGGTCGACGGAGGAGATCCGCAGGCACGTTGCCGGCATTCAGGATGTCATGCGCGAGACCACGACGGTGGTCTCGGAGATCGGGCGCCAGATCGCATCTGTCGATGAAGGGTCGATGGTCATTGCTGCGGCGATGGAAGAACAGAGCGCGACAATTCTCGAGATCTTGCGGCACGTTTCTGAAACGGCCAAGGCGGCGGAATATGTCTCGGACTCAGTCGCTGTGGTTCTCACCGAAGCTGCGCGGACAGGCGAGGGTGTACGCTCGCTGAGTTCGACGGTTGGCGATGTCGACGAGTCCATTGCTCGCCTGCGCGCTGTGATCGTGCGGGTCGTTCGGACGTCCACCCTGGACGTCAATCGCCGCGCCGATGAACGCTTCGACGTCGGGATCAGCGGCGAACTCGTTGAAAGCCGGCAGAAGGTCACCATCGAGAACCTGTCGCGAGGCGGCGCGCTGCTTGGTGAAGGCGCTGACCTGCGGAGCGGTGCGACGGGACGCCTCAAGGTTGCCGACCAGCAAGTGCCGTTCCGTGTTCTGGGGCAGGACAGCTCGGGCACGCACGTGCAGTTCGAAGGCGCCCGGCCGCCCAGTTTCGAACAGACCCTGTCGCGCCTCACAGCTGGATCAGCGCCCCGGAGGACTGGCTAGCGGCCATTCTTTCACGACGTGCGTTCCGGCGGGTGGGCATGGGCAAGCGTTGTGCGCGTGGGTAGGAAGATCGCCAGCATAGCCGCCAGGATTGTTCCATGACTGAGAAAGACGGGGACGGGCCCAGGGGCCGCGTGCTTATCATCGCCGGGTCTGACTCGGGCGGCGGGGCGGGCATCCAGGCCGACATCAAGACGGTGACGGCGCTTGGCGGTTATGCGGCGACGGCTGTCACGGCGCTGACGATCCAGAATACGCTTGGGGTCAGCGGCGTAGTGGCGACCCCTCCGAAGGCTGTGCGCGCGCAGATGGAGGCGGTGCTAAGGGATATCGGCGCCGATGTGTTGAAGACGGGCATGCTGGGCGACAAGCTGCTCGTCGAGACGATCGCCGAAGCGTTTGGTGATTTCGCGCCGAAGACTGCGCGCGTCATCGATCCCGTCATGGTTGCGAGCTCGGGCGATATCCTGTTGCCGAAGGAGGCTGTGGACGCCGTTCGCCAGCTGATGGTGCCGCATGCAGCGCTCGTGACGCCGAATGCGCCTGAGGCCGAGGTTCTCACGGGCAAGGCGGTCGATACGCTGGACGGACAGCGCCGTGCCGCCGAGAAGCTGCTCGACATGGGCGCCATCGCCGCGCTGGTGAAAGGCGCGCATGTCGGCGGCGATGTCATCGTCGATGTGCTGGCGACCCAGTCGGGCGAGCATTTCTTCGACGGTCCCCGCATTGTCACCAGGGCGACCCACGGCACGGGCTGCACGCTTGCGTCCGGCATCGCTGCCGGACTTGCGCGGGGACTGACGCTTGTCGATGCGGTCGCGCTGGCGCGCGCCTATCTGGTCGAGGCGATCGTGCGGGCGCCGGGGTTCGGGCAGGGCAATGGTCCGGTCGACCATGGCTGGCCATCACGTGACCCGGAAGCATTCGCGATCATGTTTGCGAAGTGGCGGCCGGCAACACTCTGACGCCAGAAAGCAGAAGGGCGCGCCTGTAAGGCACGCCCTTTCAAAGACTGTGAAGCTTCTACGTCAGTTCAGGCTGGCGGTCTGGATGGCGTCATCCTCGAACGCCCACCGGATCTGCATGCTGGCGCCGGCGAGTGTGGCCGTGCGTGGTGCAAAGCGCATCTGCTCGACCGTGGCCTTGGCTGAACGCCGGAACGCCTCAGACGAGCATGCACCCACCCGGATCGCGTCCGGCTGGCCGGCTGTGGACACTGCGAATGTCACCTCGCAGGCGCCCTCCAGCGCGCGGGACCCAGCATAAGCCGGGTAGCGCAGATCGGGTTCAGCTACGGGTTTCACCTCGGAATTGATGGTGATTGCATAACTGCGGGCCTCTTTCGAGACCGGCTCCTGGGCCAGCGCGGACGGCAAAAGGCTCGCCGCCCCAACCCCTAGAATCGCATGTATCAGTTTCATGACACTAATGTGACAGATCAATGACGGGCCGTCTATGCCCCCAGCGTCTTTTTGTGGGGACATCAAAAATCGACCCACTGGGCCAACGCGATGCGTCGCAGATGATCCCGCAGGTGCGGGCGCCCGAGAAGCTGCGCCAGGTGCTGAGGCCGGACGAGGTCGCGCGCCAGATCGGTCGACCATTCTGGGCACCGTACCAATTACGGGTCTCGTCTATGCGGTATCAGAAACGAACGCCCCCAGGATCACAAGGGCCTCGGGACATCGCTTACGGTCGAGTGGCGGCAGCCAATGACGCGCGCGTAGCTTGCGCTTTTCCCGCCGCCTTGATCGGGTAAATCTCGCGCTGGCGAGACGCCAGCCTGGTTGGAAAGCGTGCAGATCGGCGTCGCGCTTGGGGGCCGGTCGGCGCGCGACTTCATTGATCTCGTGAAGAGCTGAGGGATCCTCGACCCCCGCCTGTTCACAATCGGACCTCATGCGCCATGTCGAAGCCGGCCGCCTTCGCCGCCTTGACCAGCTTCTTGTCGAAGCTGGCGAACCCCTCGCAATGCGCTGACCGCGTGGGATGCAGTGCGTCGGCGAAATCCATGCCGCGCGCGACAAGGTCGAGGGCCGCCGCCAGCATCGCTCCATCCTCGACTGTCACGGTTGGCAACCCGGCGAAGGCTCGCATGGCGCGTGCAACCTGAGCCGGCGGATAACCATAGACGCTGCGGAGCACCCAGTCGGCCTCCAACAACACGGTTATTGATGCGAACACGGCTTCGCCGTTGATCAACGCGCGGGCGCGGGCCGACTGCCTGGGGTGATCGCCCGTGAGGTAGCGGACAATGACGTTCGTATCAATCGCGAGCATGACGGCGCTTCGCTTCGGCGAGGATGCCTGCGTCCATTTCTTCGATCGTTTTCGGCTTGCCGCTGTAGGGCAGGGACGCGAACACGTCATCGGGCCGTGTTTCAGCGAAGGCCGGCGCAGGTTTCAGCAGCACACCTTCCGGCGTATCCTCGACCACCAGCCGGGTGCCCGCGCCCCAGTCCCGCCGCTGGCGGATGGCGCTCGGCAGGACGACTTGCCCCTTGGTGGAGACCGTGGTGGTCAGCTTTTCCGCCGTGGCCATCGGCCATATCCTTTCAAGTAAGACAAATGTAAGATATCCCGGCAGTCGTCACCTTTCAAGGCCCGCAAAGGCGCCGCCAGTCGTTCGACAGGCGCTCGCTCGAACTTAGGGCAGGGTGCGCAGCAGGATCGTCCGGAACACGTTCGTGGGAACTGACAACTCAACTTGGGTCGCCGGAAACCATCGCGGCGTGCGGGGTTTCGATCAAGCAGTCGCCTTCGCCCAGACAGATTCCGCCCGTGTACGGAACAGCCTCAGCATCGGCCTGCTGATCATGTGACGTTGCAGGTCGAAGGCGTTGTCGATCGCAGCGTGCGTCGTGAGGAAGCGCTCAGCGGAGGGGATGGATTTGAACCCCTGCATCATTGCGCCCGACGTCTTGGAGGTCCTGGGCAAGGCCGAGCTGAACTGTTTGCAGGCCTGTCCGCGCCGCGGGGTGCACATCACGACGCGGGTGGAGGCCGACCGGGTCAAGCTGATCGGACGCGCGCGCACCGTCATCGCGGGCATGTTCACGCCTGGCTGGCTGTCTGGAAAAGCAATAAAGATCAAGTATCTAGGTTTGGCGTGCTTGCCGAGGTGAGGGGCTGGGGGTATGTCGCCGTCTCGTTTGGCGGAGCCTCCCCATGGCCGTATCGACCTATCTCGAATTCGAAAAACAGCTCGCCGATCTCGAGAAGAAGATCGCCGAGCTGGAATCCACGGGCGGTGCGGCGGTCGGTGAGGAGGTCGGCAAGCTGCGCGAGAAGGCGCACAAGCAGCTTGAGCACATCTATTCCCATCTCAATGCGTGGCAGAAGACGCAGGTCGCGCGTCATCCGGACCGGCCGCACTTTCTCGATTATGTCGCGGGGCTGTTCGACGAATTCGTCGAGCTCGCTGGCGACCGGAAGTTCATGAATGACGACGCCATCCTTGGCGGCCTTGCGCGTTTCCGTGGGCGACCGGTCGTCGTCATCGGCCATGAGAAGGGCCGCGATACGCAGACGCGCCTCAAGCACAATTTTGGAATGGGAAAGCCGGAGGGCTATCGCAAGGCCGTTCGCCTCATTGAACTGGCTGGCCGGTTTGGTCTTCCGGTGGTGGCGCTGGTGGATACCTCGGGTGCGTTTCCTGGCAAGGGCGGGGAAGAGCGCGGCCAGGCTGAGGCGCTGGCGCGCGCCATCGAGGCGTGCCTGACGCTGGATACGCCGATGATCTCGGTCATCGTCGGCGAGGGCGGATCAGGCGGCGCAGTCGCACTGGCCTCCGGCAACAAGGTGCTGATGATGGAGCACGCCGTCTACTCGGTGATTTCGCCCGAGGGTGCCGCTTCAATCCTTTTCCACGACGCCAAGCGCGCCAAGGACACGGCCGAAGCCATGAAGATCACGGCGCAGGATCTCGAGAAATTCCGGATCGTGGATGCGGTGGTGAAGGAGCCCATGGGCGGCGCGCACCGCGATCCCAAGGTCGCGATCGAGAAGGTCGGCGATGCCATCGAAGCGGCGCTCGTCACGCTCGACGGCATGTCGGCCGATGACCTGCGCGCCCAGCGCAAGGAACGCTTCTACGCCATCGGGCGCGAAGGTCTGGCTTAGGCTGGCGCAGTCAACTCAATCGGTGGCGCCTGGCCACGCCCTCACGCGCGGCCGACCCTTTCGGCGCGGTGAAGTCCAGGTGGGCGCAAGCTCCGAGATCAGGCTCTTTCTCTGAGCTCCTGGCCTTCTGGATTTCCCAGGCATGGCGGATCGGGTTGCGCATCGAGGCCCAGATGGCGATGCGGGCGATCATCACCGCGACCTTCCTCTTCCATGTATCGGCGGGGTTCTGCTTCGCGACGTTGACGCTGTTCAGTCTGCGTGACCTGCAGATGAGGCTGATGCTGATGGGCCCCATCATTTCAGTCGGTGGCGTGAGCGCGCTTACTGGGCCGCTTGCGGCGCAGCGCTTAGCGAGGCGGGTGGGTCAGGGGGCCGCAGTCATGGCTGGCTTCGTGATGGCGTCGCGCGGGACGATGATGCTGCTATCAGCGGCCATGCTGCCGGAATGGTCAGTGGTGTTCATGGTGTTGCAGCAACTGCTGGGCGACGCCGGAACGATGGTCTTCACCATTCTCTCGGTGAGCCTTCATCAGCCTCTGCTTCCCGAAGATCAGCTGGCGCGGGCCAACGGCCTGCGATGACAGTGCTGATCCTTCTGGCGGTATACGCGGCCAAGACGGTGGGGGTCTCGAACACCGTGATCATCGGCGCGGGCGTGTCACGCATCGGCGTAGCGCCGCTGCTGACGCGCAGCCTGCTCGAACGACGCACGGAGCGTGATGGGCGCGCTGCGCGGGCGATCAACTGAGATCTTCGGAGAGAAAAACGGGCGCCCCGCGAGGAGCGCCCGTCCATTCCCGATACGAGGGGTGGGGTCAGCTGACCTTGTAGACCAGCGAGAAGCGCAGGGCGCTGTCGGTGTCCTCGAAGCCTACCGGCGGATTGGTGTCGTAGCGAACGTCGTACGACACGCGGCCGTTCAGGTTGCTCATGAGTTCGAATGTGAGCGCGAGCGAGTTGACGAGCTGGGTGGATGTGTCGGCGTAGATCACATCGGTGTCGTTGGTGAGCTGCGTCGTTGCGTTCAAGGCTTGCGAGAAGCGCGAACCGAAGGAGGCGCCGAAGGACTCCTCCGACGCGCCTGTGAGGCGGATCTCGTCGACGCGGTAGCCCGGGCCGGCGGACAGCGTCCAGTTGGTCGGCTCCGAGACGATGAACTTGTAGGCCACGCCGGCGCCGACGAAGTAGCGGTTTTCGAATCCGGAAAACTCGTCGCGCTCGAAGGTCGCGCGGCCATAGATCGACATGCGCTCGTCGAGGACCAGGGGAATCGCTTCGGGTTAATTTGAGGCCTGTCGGATCAGCGCTTCCATGTAGTCGTGGTTGAGGGCGGCGAGGGTTCGGCGGTTTTTCAGGCTGTGCTTGTCTTTGGGTTTTCGGATCATGTT
>Ga0247832_1002190_pt1 | contig 30866 bp, 33 predicted proteins | sample LaCruzMarch2015__10_FD_192407 | JGI IMG/M metagenome (GOLD analysis project Ga0247832, IMG submission 192407) | Freshwater microbial communities from meromictic Lake La Cruz, Castile-La Mancha, Spain - LaCruzMarch2015_4m | ecosystem: Environmental > Aquatic > Freshwater > Lake | place: Spain... | reverse complement strand
AAAAATAGTTTTGGGGAAGAGTTAATGATGAATCGTTTTCATCCAAGTAATTTTGATAAATGGACAAATTGGGGTTTTGATATCTTTTAAAAATTGATTTTATAATTTATAATTTTTTATTTTTTTATATATAATTAAAAATGTATAAATTACGGGATTGGATAAATGAAGATTATCTTTGTTGGTATAATTTATCAGAAAACCTAAATGCAATACATTTATTAGAAGAAAATCAGGATAAAGTTGATTGGGATTATTTATCCGAAAATTCAAATGCAATACATTTATTAGAAAAAAATCAAGATAAAATTAATTGGACTTGGTTATCTAAAAATTCTTTTGCAATTAATTTACTTGAAAAAAAATTTGACAAAATTGATTGGTATTTTTTATCAGGAAATCCATATGCAATAGAATTACTTGAAAAAAATTTTGATAAAATTAATTGGAGAATTTTATCAGGAAATTTTTCAGCAATAAATTTATTAGAAAAAAATTTTGATAAAATTAATTGGAATAATTTATCACTAAATTCTAATGCAATACATATATTAGAAAAAAATCAAGATAAGATAGATTGGAAATATTTATCAAAAAATCCAAATGCAATGAGATTACTTGAAAAAAATCAAGAAAAAATTTATTGGAGATATTTATCATTAAATCCAAATGCTATTCATTTATTAGAAAAAAATCAAGATAAAATTGATTGGGAATATTTATCATTAAATCCGAATGGAATAGAATTACTTGAACAAAATCAAGATAAGATAGATTGGGAATATTTATCATTAAATTCAAATGCAATTTCGTTACTCAGACAAAATCAAGATAAGATAGATTGGAATAATTTATCACAAAATCCAAGTATATTTGAAATAGACTATAATTTTTTAAGAGATAAATTAAAAAATAGTTTTGGAGAAGAATTAATGATGAATCGATTTCATCCAAAGAATTTTGATAAATGGACTGATTGGGGATTTGATAATGAAAAAACAGAATATTTTTAAACCTTTGTACAATTAAAAAACCGATTTTAATAAATAAAATACTTAAAAACAATAATTAATTTTATTAACAATGAATATTAAGAAGTCTATATTGATTTGTTCATTAGAGGTGTGAATTATTATAACAGTAATCGATTAAGCTATATACAAAATAATTATTTTTTACCTACAAAACGTCATATATATTTTACATTTTGTTTATTTTTTCGTCGTTAATTTGGTATTTTAAATGTGCAAAGATATAAAATTGATTTTTGAAATATACTATTATAAAAAATATTATAAAAAAATAAATATGTATAAATTACAAGAATTAATTAAAGAAGATAATCTTGATTGGTCAAATTTATCATTAAACTGTAATGCAATATCTTTATTAGAAAAAAATATAGATAAAATTAATTGGAAATTATTATCAAGAAATTCATTTGCAATAAATTTATTAGAGAAAAATATAGAAAAAATTAATTGGGAAGGGTTATCAATTAATTCTTCTGCAATAAGATTACTTGAAAGAAATTTTGATAAAATTAATTGGAGAAATTTATCAAAAAATTCTAATGCAATTCATTTATTAGAAAAAAATCAAGATAAAATTGATTGGTCATTTTTATGTACAAATCCAAATGCAATTCATTTATTAGAAAAAAATCAAGATAAGATAGATTGGGAATATTTATCAGGAAATTTGAATGCTATTCATCTACTTGAACAAAATCAAGATAAAATTTATTGGGATAATTTATCAAGAAATCCTAATGCAATTCATTTATTAGAAAAAAATAAAGATAAAATTAATTGGGAATATTTATCATTAAATTGTAATGCAATTGATTTACTTAAAAAAAATAAAGATAAAATTCATTGGGAAATTTTATCAGAAAATTCATTAGCAATAAATTTACTTGAACAAAATATTGATAAGATTGATTGGTTTTATTTATCATTAAATTCAAATGCTATTCATTTATTAGAAAAAAATCAAAATAAAATTAATTGGAAATTAATATCATTAAATTCTAATATATTTAAAATAGATTATGATTTTTTAAGAAATCGACTAAAAAATAGTTTTGGAGAAGAGTTGATGATGAACAGATTTCATCCAAAAAATTTTCATAAATGGACTGATTGGGGATTTGATATCTATTAAAAATTGATTTTAAAATATAACTTTATTATATTTATTTATAATTATTTATAATTAATATTTTTCATGTATAAATTACGTAATTGGATAGATAATCAAGATAATTTAAATTGGGAATATTTATCATTAAATTCTAATGCAATTAATTTACTCGAACAAAATTTTGATAAAATTAATTGGTTATATTTATCTTTAAATCCATCTGCAATAGATTTATTAACAAAAAATCAAAATAAGATTGATTGGGTTCATTTATCAATAAATCCATCTGCTATTGATTTATTAACAAAAAATCAAAATAAGATTGATTGGTATTATTTATCAAAGAATTCTTCTGCAATAGGATTACTAGAAAAAAATATAGATAAGATTAATTGGAGATATTTATCAGAAAATCCTTCCGCTATTCCTTTATTAGAATTATATTATGATAAAATTGATTGGATTTATTTATCAAGAAATCCTTCAGCAATTCATTTACTTGAACAAAATATTGATAAAATTGATTGGAATATGTTATCAATGAATTCTTCTGCAATTCATTTACTTGAAAAAAATCAAGATAAAATTAATTGGGAATATTTATCATATAATACATCTTCAATTAGTTTAATTGAAAAAAATCAAGATAAAATTAATTGGGTTTTTTTATCAAATAATCCTAATGCAATACATTTATTAGAAAAAAATAAGATAAAATTTGTTGGGAATATTTATCAAATAATCCTAATGCAATAAATTTATTAGGAAAAAAAAAAGATAGATTTGTCATATTTATCATTAAATCCATTTGCAATAAATCTATTAGAAACAAATCAAGATAAAATTAATTGGGTTTTTTTATCAAATAATCCTAATGAAATAAATATATCCAATCAAGATAAAATTGATTGGATATATTTATCAAGTAATCCTAATGCAATAAATATATTAAAAAAAAATCAAGATAAAATTGATTAGGCCCAGTGCTGCTAGTCAAAAAATATATTTTATAAAAATATAAATAAATTAAAATTTGACTAACAATACATCTCCTAAAATTGATTAGAAATTATTATCAGAAAATCCAAATATATTTGAAATAGATTATGATTTTTTAAGAGATAGATTAAAAAATAGTTTTGGAGAAGAATTAATGATGAATCGATTTCATCCAAAGAATTTTGAAAAATGGTCTGATTGGGGATTTGATATATTTTAAACCTTTCCGTACAATAGTAACTTAATGTTTTATTAGAATTTCGTTACCTTTTCACATTTAAACCGCATCAATTTATTAAATTTATTGGAACTATATGAAAAATAATTTTTTATACACGATTTGTTTGAAAATGTAAAAAAAATGATTATAAATTTATAATTTTATAGTATTATACATAATTATAAATGTACAAATTACTTGATTGGATAGATATTAATAAAATTGATTTAACTAAATTATCATTAAATCCAAATGCAATAATTCTATTAGAAAAATATATAAATGAGATTAATTGGTCATATTTATCAGAAAATCCGAATGCAATATCATTACTTGAAAGAAATCAAGATAAAATTGATTGGAGTATGTTATCATTAAATCCTAGTGCAATAACTTTACTTGAAAGAAATCAAGATAAAATTGATTGGAGTATGTTATCATTAAATCCTAATGCAATAACTTTACTTGAACAAAATCAAGATAAAATTGATTGGACTATGTTATCATTAAATCCTAATGCAATAAATTTACTTGAACAAAATCAAGATAAAATTAATTTTAATTATTTATCAAAAAATTCATTAGCAATATCTTTACTTGAACAAAATCAAGATAAAATTAATTGGATTATTTTATCAATGAACCCCAATGCTATACATCTATTAGAAAAAAATCAAGATAAAATTAATTGGTTTTCATTATCAAAAAATCCATCTGCAATTTCTTTAATTGAAAAAAATTTAAATAAAATTTTTTGGTTCTATTTATCAGGAAATCCATATGCAATAAATTTATTAAAAAAAAATCTAGATAAAGTTGATTGGATATGTTTATCAGAAAATCATAATGCAATATCTTTACTTAAACAAAATCAAGATAAAATTAATTGGAAATTATTATCTAAAAATCCAAATATATTTGAAATAGATTATGATTTTTTAAGAAACAGATTAAAAAATAGTTTTGGAGAAGAATTAATGATGAACAGATTTCATCCAAGTAATTTTGACAAATGGTCTGATTGGGGATTTGAGATTTTTTAAAAATTGATTTTAAAATTATAATTTTTATTTCTTAATTATATAATTAAATGTATAAATTGCGGAATTGGGTTAATATAGATAATATTGATTGGTCATACTTATCATTAAATCCATATGCAATAGATTTATTAGAAAAAAATTTTGATAAAATTGATTGGTCATATTTATCTGAAAATCCAAATGCGATACATTTATTAGAAAAAAATTTTGATAAAATAGATTGGTCATATTTATCATTAAATCCATGTGCAATAGATTTATTAGAAAAAAATATAGATAAAATTGATTGGATATATTTATCAAAGAATTCAAATGCAATACATATATTAGAAAAAAATCAAAATAAAATTAATTTAATTTTTTTATCAAATAATCCAAATGCAATAAATATATTAAAAAAAAATATTGATAAAGTTAATTGGATTTTTTTATCAAATAATTCAAATGCAATAAATATATTAAAAAAAAATCAAGATAAAATTAATTGGTCATATTTATCATTAAATCCATGTGCAATAGATTTATTAGAAAAAAATCAAGATAAAATTAATTGGTCATATTTATCAGAAAATCCATCAGCTATAGGTCTATTAGAAAAAAATATGGATAAGATTGATTGGGAATATTTATCAAAAAATTATTCTGCAATAGATTTATTAGAACAAAATCAAGATAAAATTAATTGGAAATTTTTATCAGAAAATCATAATATATTTGAAATAGATTATGATTTTTTAAGAGATAAATTAAAAAATAGTTTTGGAGAAGAATTAATGATGAATAGATTTCATCCACGAAATTTTGATAAATGGTCTGATTGGGGATTCGAAATTATTTGATATATTTTAAAAATTGATTATTATATTTTTTTATAATTAATTCATATATTATTTATAAATAATGTACAAGTTTAATAATTTTATTAATAAATCTTTTCTTAATTGGGATTTATTATCAAAAAATCCAAATGCTATTTATTTACTTAGACAAAATATTGATAAAATTAATTGGATATATTTATCATTAAATTCTTCTGCAATTGATTTACTAGAAGAAAATATAAATGAAATTGATTGGTTTTGTTTATCATATAATATTTCTGCAATAGGATTACTTGAAAAAAATTTAGATAAAATTAATTGGTTATGTTTATCACAAAATCCAAATGCTATAAATATATTAGAAAGAAATATTGATAAAATTGATTGGGTTTCTTTATCAAGAAATCCATCAGCAATATTTTTGCTTGAAAAAAATTTAGATAAAATTAATTGGAATAATCTATCATTTAATATAAATGCTATTCATTTATTAGAAAGAAATTTAGATAAAATTAATTGGAATATTTTATCATTAAATCAAAATGCTATTCATATAATTGAAAAAAATTTAGATAAAATAAATTGGGAATATTTATCAGAAAATAAAAATGCTATTCATTTACTCGAAAAAAATTTAGATAAAATTAATTGGAATTATTTATCATATAATCCAAATGCTATAGATATATTAGAAAGAAATTTAGATAAAATAAATTGGCTTTATCTATCAAAAAATCCTAATGCTATAGATTTATTAAAAAAAAATCAAGATAAAATTAATTGGGAATATTTATCATTAAATCCAAATATATTTGAAATAGATTATGATTTTTTAAGAGAAAAATTAAAAAATAGTTTTGGAGAAGAATTAATGATGAACCGATTTCATCCAAGTAATTTTGATAAATGGACAAATTGGGGGTTTGATATATTTTAAAAATTGATTTTATAATTTTTAATTTTTATTTTTTTATAATTAATCAAATATGTATAAATTGCGGTTTTGGATTTGCGAAGATAATCTAAATTGGTCATATTTATCAGAAAATCCATCAGCTATATGTTTATTAGAAAAAAAATTAGATAAAATTAATTGGAGATTTTTATCAGAAAATCCAAATGCAATAGAATTATTAGAAAAAAATTTTAATAAGATTAAATGGAATTTTTTATCAGGAAATCCAAATGCAATACATTTACTTGAAAAAAATCTTGATAAAATTAACTGGTTACATTTATCTTTAAATCCAAATGCAATACATTTATTAGAAAAAAATTTAGATAAAATAGATTGGTCATATTTATCAGAAAATCCAAATGCTATACATTTATTAGAAAAAAATCAAGATAAAATTGATTGGAATTGGTTATCAATAAATTCAAATGCTATCAATCTATTGGAAAAAAATTTAAATAAAATTGATTGGAATATTTTATCATTAAATCCTTCTGCGATAAATTTACTTGAAAAAAATCAAGATAAAATTAATTGGTCATATTTATGTGTAAATCCTAATGGAATAGAATTGCTTGAAAAAAATATTGATAGAATTAATTGGAATATTTTATCAAAAAATCCAAATGCAATTTCTTTACTCAAACAAAATCAAGATAAAATTAATTGGAAATATTTATCATTAAATCCAAATATATTTGAAATAGATTATGATTATTTGAGAGATCGTTTAAAAAATAGTTTTGGTGAAGAATTAATGATGAATCGATTTCATCCAAGTAATTTTGAAAAATGGACAAATTGGGGTTTTGACATCTTTTAAAAATTGATTTTATAATTTTTAATTTTTATTTCTTAATTATATAATTAAATGTATAAATTGCGAAACTGGATTAATATAAATAATCTTGATTGGTCATATTTATCAGGAAATCCAAATGCAATAGATTTACTAGAAAAAAATCAAGATAAAATTGATTGGTTATATTTATCAGAAAATCCAAATGCAATACATTTATTAGAACAAAATCAAGATAAAATTTATTGGAGATATTTATCACAAAATCCAAATGCAATACATTTATTAGAACAAAATCTAGATAAAATTAATTGGTATTATTTATCAAAGAATCCAAACACAATAGGATTACATGAAAAAAATTTAGATAAACTTGATTGGATATATTTATCAAGAAACCCTAGTGCAATAAGATTACTTGAAAAAAATCAGGATAAAATTGATTGGGATTATTTATCAGAAAATTCATCTGCAATAAATTTATTAGAAAAAAATATAGATAAAATTAATTGGTCATTATTATCTTTTAATCCTTCAACAATAGATTTATTAACAAAAAATCAAGATAAAATTGATTGGGATTATTTATCATTAAATTCTAATGCAATAAATTTATTACAACAAAATATAGATAAAATTAATTGGAATAATTTATCAAGAAACCCTTTTGCAATAGAATTACTTGAAAAAAATCTTGATAAGATTAATTGGAATTATTTATCAGAAAACCCAAATGCAATTTCTTTATTAGAAAAAAATCAGGATAAAATTAATTGGGAATTAATATCATTAAATCCTAATATATTTGAAATAGATTACAATTTTTTAAGAAATAGATTAAAAAATAGTTTTGGAGAAGAATTAATGATGAACCGATTCCATCCAAGTAATTTTAATAAATGGACTGATTGGGGATTCGAAATTTTTTGATATCTTTTAAAAATTGATTTTAAATTTATAATTTTTATTTTTTTATGATTAATCAAATATGTATAAATTGCGGTCTTGGATTAATGAAAATAATTTAAATTGGTCATTTTTATCAGAAAATCCAAATGCAATAAATTTATTAGAAAAAAATTTAGATAAAATTGATTGGTCATATTTATCAGAAAATTCAAATGCTATACATTTATTAGAAAAAAAATTTGATAAAATTGATTGGAATTGGTTATCAATAAATCCAAATGCTATTAATTTATTAGAAAAAAATTTAGATAAAATTAATTGGAAAATTTTATCATTTAATCCTTTTGCAATAGAACTACTTAAAAAAAATCAAGATAAAATTGATTGGATATATTTATCATTAAATCATAATGCAATAAGTTTACTTGAAAAAAATATAGATAAAATTAATTGGAATGTTTTATCAAAAAATCCAAATGCAATCCATTTATTAGAAAAAAACCAAGATAAAATTAATTGGATTTCATTATCAAAAAATCCAAATGCAATTTATTTATTAGAAAAAAATATAGATAAGATAGATTGGAATAATTTATCAAGAAATTCTAATGCAATAAGATTACTTGAAAAAAATATTGATAAGATTAATTGGAAATATTTATCATTAAACCCAAATGCAATTCATTTACTTGAAAAAAATCAAGATAAAATTAATTGGGATAATTTATCACAAAATCCAAATATATTTGAAATAGATTATAATTTTTTAAGGAATCGATTAAAAAATAGTTTTGGTGAAGAATTAATGATGAACAGATTTCATCCAAGTAATTTTGAAAAATGGACTGAATGGGGTTTTGATATTTTTTAAAAATTGATTTTATAATTTATAATTTTTATTTTTTTATAATGATTAAAAAATGTATAAGTTACGAAATTGGATTAAGGAAGATAATCTTCATTTGCCATATTTATCAGATAATTTAAATGCGATAGATTTATTAGAAAAAAATATTGATAAAATTAATTGGAATTATTTATCAGGAAATCCAAATGCTATATATTTATTAGAAAAAAATAAAGATAAAATTAATTGGTATTGGTTATCTAAAAATTCATCCGGAATACGATTACTTGAAAAAAATTTAGATAAAATTTATTGGAGAAATTTATCATTAAATCCTAGTGCAATAGAATTACTTAAACAAAATCAAGATAAAATTTGTTGGGAATATTTATCATTAAATCCAAATTCAATTAATTATCTTGAAAAAAATCAAGATAATATTGATTGGGAATTTTTATCAGAAAATCCATCTGCTATTTATTTATTAGAACAAAATTTAGATAAAATTGATTGGGATATTTTATCTAAAAACCCTTCAGCAATTCATTTACTTGAAAAAAATCAAGATAAAATTTATTGGGAATTTTTATCAGAAAATTCATCTGCTATTCATTTATTAGAACAAAATTTAGATAAAATTGATTGGTATTATTTATCAAAAAACCCTTCAGCAATTCATTTACTTGAACAAAATCAAGATAAAATTTATTGGAGTAATTTATCATTAAACCCAAATGCAATATCTTTATTAGAAAAAAATTTAGATAAAATTGATTGGTATTATTTATCAAAAAATCCAAATATATTTGAAATAAATTATGATTATTTAAGAGACCGATTAAAAAATAGTTTTGGTGAAGAATTAATGATGAACCGATTTCATCCAAAGAATTTTGAAAAATGGACTGATTGGGGTTTTGAAATCTTTTAAAAATTGATTTTATAAAAATAAAAATTTTTATTTTTATAAATCATAAAAAATGTATAAATTACGAAATTGGATAAATGAAAATAATTTAAATTGGTTATATTTATCATTGAATTTATATGCAATAGATTTATTAGAAAAAAATTTTGATAAAATTGATTGGGCATATTTATCAGAAAATCAAAATGCAATACATTTATTAGAAAAAAATAAAGATAAAATTGATTGGATTTGGTTATCAATAAATCCAAATGCTATTCATTTATTAGAACAAAATATTGATAAAGTTAATTGGTTTTTTTTATCAGGAAATCCATCTGCAATAGGATTACTTAAAAAAAATATTGATAAAATTAATTGGAAAATGTTATCATTAAACCCTAATGCAATAGATTTATTAGAAAAAAAATCTGATAAAATTAATTGGTCATATTTATCGAGAAATCCTTCAGCAATAAATTTACTTGAAAAAAATATAGATAAAATTGATTGGAATAATTTATCTTTAAATCCAAATGCATTGAGATTACTCGAAAAAAATACTGATAAAATTTCTTGGGATTATTTATCATTAAATCCTAATGGAATAGAAATACTTGAACAAAATAAAGATAAGATTGATTGGAAATGTTTATCATTAAATCATAATGCTATAAGTCTATTAGAAAAAAATCAAGATAAAATATATTGGAAATATTTATCAAAAAACCCAAATATATTTGAAATAGATTATGATTTTTTGAGAGATCGATTAAAAAATAGTTTTGGTGAAGGATTAATGATGAACCGATTTCATCCAAAGAATTTTGATAAATGGACTGGATGGGGATTCGAAATTTTTTGACATCTTTTAAAAATTGATTTTAAAAAATTTATAATTTGATTTTTTAATAATTAATCAAAAAATGTATAAATTACGTAATTGGATAGATGAAGATAATTTAAATTGGTCACATTTATCAGAAAATCCAAATGCAATAAATTTATTAGAAAAAAATTTTGATAAAATAGATTGGTCATATTTATCTGAAAATCCAAATGCTATACATTTATTAGAAAAAAATCAAGATAAAATTCATTGGAATTGGTTATCATTCAATATAAATGCTATAAATCTATTAGAAAAAAAACAAGATAAAATTAAGTGGATTTTTTTATCATTAAATCCTAATGCAATAGAATTACTTGAACAAAATCAAGATAAAATTATTTGGAATAATTTATCAAGAAACCCTAATGCAATAAGATTACTTGAACAAAATCAAGATAAAATTGATTGGGATATTTTATCATTAAATTCTTCTGCAATAAAATTACTTGAACAAAATCAAGATAAAATTAGATGGAATTTTTTATCAGAGAATTCATCAGCAATAAATTTATTAGAACAAAATACTGATAAAATTAATTGGAATTTTTTATCATTAAATTTGAATGCAATAAATTTATTAGAAAAAAATCAAGATAAAATTAATTGGAATAATTTATCAAAAAATCCTAATGCAATAGGATTACTTGAAAAAAATTTAGATAATATTAATTGGAATTATTTATCATTAAATCTAAATGCTATTCATCTATTAGAAAAAAATCAAGATAAAATTGATTGGGAATATTTATCATTAAATCCAAATATATTTAAAATAGATTATGATTTTTTGAGGAATCGACTAAAAAATAGTTTTGGTGAAGAATTAATGATGAACTTATTCCATCCAAAGAATTTTGATAAATGGACTGGATGGGGTTTTGATATCTTTTAAAATATGTATAAATTAAGAATTTGGATTAATATTAATTATATTAATTGGGATTTTTTATAAAGAAATCCATCAACAATAGATATAAAAATAATTATTAAAATTTTGGTAGAATTATAAAATGTGATGACTATATTACTAAGTAAATATATTATTAAATTAAAAATGATAGTAAATTTACTGAGTATTAATATTATCATATATTAGTTAATTTATCATATATTAGTTAATTTATCATAGTTAAAAAAAATTTAATGACTACATATTTACCTCAAGAAATATATAAGATAATTGAATCCTATCTGGGTGAAGGATCTTTTATAGTAATTTTGAGAGGTAATACACCTTTATCAACTAGATTATGTGACTTAGCATGTTTTAATCTAAAACCCTATTTTTTTGATAGATCTCATCTATCAAAAAATCCAAATTTAGTCTATTTATTAGAAAAAGGTCTCAATGACATTGATTGGAGTTTAATATCAAAAGATATATATACAATAGATTACAATTTTTTAAGAGATCGACCCCAAAATATATTGAGAAAACCTATTATTTTATTAGAAAAAAAAGTTGATAAAATTAATTGGGATAAATCACCTGATTTATTTACCTTTTTCTTTTAACAACTTTGCACAATTAAAACGCCGAATTAACAGAGAAAAATAATATAAATTAGTAAAAATTTGATTATAACCCATCGTGTAATAAGTAAAAAAGAATTATTTTGCATATAGCTTAACCGATTATCATCGTAATAATTCAGACCTCTAATAAACTAATCAATATAGACTTCTTACTATTCATTGTTAATATAATTTATTATTTTAAGTATTTTATTAAAATCGGTGTTTTAATTGTACAAAGGTGTAAAAAATGATTTTAAAATTATAAATTTATTTTTTTATTGATTCATAAAAAAATATAAATTGTGTAATTGGATTAACAAAGATAATTTTGATTGGTCTTTTTTATCAGGAAATTCATTAGCAATAACTTTACTTGAAAATAACCAAGATAAGATTTATTAGGAAAAATTATCAGGGAATTCTTTGGCAATATTATTACTTGAAAAAAATATTGATAAAATTGATTGGCATTATTTATCACAAAATTCTAATGCAATACATATATTAGAAAAAAATATAGATAATGGAGCTGTTGTATAAATCAGTTATCAATGTTTTATCGGTAAATATTTTTTGTTATTTTATTAAAATACCAACTAAAAATAAAAATTTGTTTTTTATTTTTTTAATAAATTAATATTAAATTTATATATATTTTTTAATATATTGTATTATTATTGTTAAGATAATGTTAAACTACTAATAATTTTAATATTTTTAAAAAATATTATTAAAAAATTTAAAAAATATTTATTGTTTAATTATTTTTTATTTAAAAAATATTCAATAAAATTTAAAAATAAATAAAATTACTAAAAAATAAAAAACAAATTTTAAATTTTAATTGATAATTTTATAAAATAATATTTTAACTTAATCAATGATTTATTGTATAGTAAATTATACAACAGCCTTAATATTGATTGGAAATATTTATCATTAAATCCAAATGCAATTAATTTATTAAAAAAAAATCAAGATAAAATCAATTGGTCATATTTATCCGAAAATCCAAATGGAATATGTTTGCTACAACAAAATCAAGATAAAATTGATTGGAATAATTTATCAACTAATTATAATGCAATAGAATTAATTGAAAAAAATTTAGATAAAATTGATTGGCAATCTTTATCATTAAACCCAAATGCAATAGAAATATTAAAAAAAAATCAAGATAAAATTGATTGGGGATTTTTATCAAGCAATCCAAATATATTTGAAATAGATTATGATTTTCTGAGAAATAAACTAAAAAATAGTTTTGGAGAAGAATTAATGATGAATCGATTTCATCCAAGGAATTTTGATAAATGGACAAATTGGGGTTTTGATATCTTTTAAAAATTGATTTTAAAAAAACAAAAATTTTTATTTTTTAAATAATTCATCAAATATGTATAAATTGCGATCTTGGATTAATGAAAATAATCTAAATTGGTCATATTTATCAGAAAATTTAAATGCAATAGATTTATTAGAAAAAAATAAAGATAATATTCATTGGGCATTTTTATCAGAAAATCCAAATGCCATGAATTTATTGGAAAAAAATAAAGATAAAATTAATTGGATTTGGTTATCTAAAAATTCATCTGCAATAAAATTACTTGAAAAAAATTTTGATAAAATTAATTGGATGCAATTAACAGATAATAGTTGTGCAATAAATTTATTATAAAAAAATATTGATAAAATTAATTGGAAATATTTATCACTAAATCCTAATGCAATAGATTTATTAACAAGAAATCAAGATAAAATTTGTTGGTATTTATTATCATTAAACCCTAATGCAATAGGATTACTAGAACAAAATCAAGATAAAATTGATTGGAATTTTTTATCAAATAATCCTTCAGCAATTAATTTACTTGAAAAAAATCAAGATAAAATTGTTTGGAGAAATTTATCATTAAATCCAAATGCTATTCATTTATTAGAAAAAAATTTAGATAAAATTGATTGGACTCTTTTATCAAGAAATCCAAATGCAATAGATATATTAAAAAAAAAATCAAGATAAAATTTATTGGAATAGTTTATCAAGTAATCCTAATGCAATACAATTACTTGAAAAAAATCAGGATAAAATTAATTGGCATTATATATCAAAAAATCCAAATATATTTGAAATAGATTATGATTTTTTAAGGAATCGACTAAAAAATAGTTTTGGTGAAGAATTAATGATGAATCGATTTCATCCACGAAATTTTGAAAAATGGACAAATTGGGGATTTGATATCTTTTAAAAATTGATTTTATGAATTTATAATATTTATTTTATTTTTAATCATCAAATATGTATAAATTGCGAAGTTGGATAGATATTGATAAAATTGATTGGGATTTTTTATCATTAAATTTTAATGCAATTGATTTACTTGAAAAAAATAAAGATAAAATTGATTGGCTTTCTTTATCAGAAAATCCATCTGCAAATGATTTATTAAGATTAAATCAAAATAAAATTAATTGGCATCAACTTTCAAGAAATTCTTCTGCAATAAATTTATTAGAACAAAATCAAGATAAAATTAATTGGAATCATCTATCATTAAACTCTAATGCAATTAATTTATTAATGAAAAATCAAGATAAAATTTATTGGAGAAATTTATCATTAAATCCATCTGCTATTTATTTATTAGAATTATATCCTAATAAAATTGATTGGTTTTATTTATCAAAAAATCCTTCAGCAATTCATTTATTAGAACAAAATCAAGATAAAATTAATTGGACAATGTTATCTATGAATACTTCTGCAATAGATTTATTAACGAGAAATCAAGATAAAGTTAATTGGGAATATTTATCACATAACACATCTGCAATAAGTTTAATTGAACAAAATTTAGATAAAATTGATTGGGATAATTTATCAGAAAATTCATCTGCAATTGATTTATTACAAAAAAATCAAGATAAGATTAATTTTTATTATTTATCATTTAATAAAAATATATTTGAAATAGATTATGATTATTTGAGAGATCGTTTAAAAAATAGTTTTGGAGAAGAATTAATGATGAACCGATTTCATCCACGAAATTTTGATAAATGGACTGATTGGGGATTTGATATCTTTTAAAAATTGATTTTTTAAAATATAGTATAAAAAATTATTATAAATATATAAATATGTATAAATTACTTAATTGGATAGATATCAATAAACTTAGTTGGCAATATTTATCAGAAAATACATCAGCGATAATTTTACTTGAAAATAATCAAGATAAAATTGATTGGAATTACTTATCAACTAATACTTCAACAATTTATTTATTAAAAAAAAATAAAAATAAACTTAATTGGTATTCTTTATCATTGAACCCTTTAGCAATAAATTTACTTGAAAAAAATCAAGATAAAATTAATTGGAATTTCTTATCAGCAAATCCTTCAGCAATAGAATTACTTGAAAAAAATCAAGATAAAATTAATTGGATTTTTTTATCAAGAAATTCATCTGCAATAGATATATTAAAAAAAAATTTTGATAAAATTAATTGGTTATGTTTATCCAAAAATCCATCAGCAATAGATTTATTAGAGAAAAATTTAGATAAAATTAATTGGGAATATTTATCATCAAATACATCAGCAATAGATTTACTTGAACAAAATTTTGAAAAGATCAATTGGAGAATTTTATCAGGAAATCCTTCTGCAATAAAATTATTAGAAAAAAATCAAGATAAAATTAATTGGCAATTATTGTCATTAAATCCTAATGCAATAGAATTACTTGAAAAAAATATAGATAAGATTGATTGGAAATATTTATCATTAAATCCAAATGCAATAAATATATTAAAAAATAATCAAGATAAAATCGATTGGGAATTATTATCAACAAATCCAAATATATTTGAAATAGATTATGATTTTTTGAGGAATCGACTAAAAAATAGTTTTGGAGAAGAATTAATGATGAACTTATTTCATCCGCGAAATTTTGATAAATGGACAAATTGGGGATTTGATATCTTTTAAAAATTGATTTTAAAAATTATAATTTTTATTTTTTGGTTGATTAATCAAAAATGTATAAATTACTGTATTGGATTTGTGAAGATAATATTAATTTCACAAATTTATCATTAAATCCAAATTCTATTGATTTATTAGAAAAAAATCAAGATAAAATTAATTGGATTTTATTATCAAAAAATCCAAATGCAATAAGATTACTTGAACAAAATATAGATAAAATTGATTGGATTAATTTATCAAGAAATCCAAATGCAATAAATTTACTTGAAAAAAATATAGATAAAATTAATTGGAGTATGTTATCATTAAATCATAATGCAATAAGATTACTTGAAAAAATCAAGATAAGATAGATTGGAAATTTTTATCAAAAAATCCATCAGCAATTGGATTACTTGAAAAAAATAATTGGAATTTTTATCAACAAATACTTCTGCTATAGAATTATTAACAAAAAATATAGATAAAATTAATTGGAATTGTTTATCAAAAAATTCAAATGCTATCCATCTATTAGAAAAAAATCAAGATAAAATTAATTGGATATCATTCGGGCTGTTGTATAATTCAATATACAATAAATCATTGATTAAGTTAAAAAAATATTTTATAAAATTATCAATTAAAATTTAAAATTTGTTTTTTATTTTTTAGTAATTTTATTTATTTTTAAATTTTATTGAATATTTTTTAAATAAAAAAAATAATTAAACAATAAATATTTTTTTAATTTTTTTTAAAAATATTTTTAAAGAATATTAATTATTAGTAGTTAATATTATCTTAACAATAATAATACAATATATTAAAAATATATATAAATTTAATATTAATTTATTAAAAAAATAAAAAACAAATTTTTATTTTTAGTTGGTATTTTAATAAAATAACAAAAAATATGTACCAATAAAACATTGATAACTGAATTATGCAACAGCTCCATTATCAAAAAAATCATTTGCAATTGAATTAATTGAAAAAAATTTAAATAAAATTGTTTGGTTTTTTTTATCAGAAAATCCACATGAAATAGGATTACTTGAAAAAAATAAAGATAAGATTGATTGGAAATATTTATCATTAAATCCAAATGCAATAAATATATTAAAAAATAATCAAGATAAAATCGATTGGGAATTATTATCAACAAATTCAAATATATTTGAAATAGATTATGATTTTTTGAGGAATCGACTAAAAAATAGTTTTGGAGAAGAATTAATGATGAACTTATTTCATCTTCAAAATTTTGAAAAATGGAATGATTGGGGATTCGAAATTATTTGATATCTTTTAAAAATTGATTTTTTTTAAAATTTCAATTTAATTTTTTATAAATGATTTAAAAATGTATAAATTGCGAAATTGGATTAATAAAAATAATTTAAATTTAATAAATTTATCATTAAATCCAAATGCAATTAATTTATTAGAACAAAATCAAGATAAAATAGATTGGAAATATTTGTCAGAAAATCCAAATGCAATGGGATTACTTGAAAAAAATTTAGATAAAATTGATTGGTTTCATTTATCAATAAATCCAAATGCTATAAATCTATTAGAACAAAATTTAGATAAAATTAATTGGAGCATGTTATCATTAAATCCAAATGCAATTTCATTACTTGAAAAAAATCAAAATAAAATTAATTGGTTATATTTATCAAAAAATCCAAATGCAATAAGATTACTTGAACAAAATCAAGATAAAATTGAATGGAATTTTTTATCAAAAAATCCATCAGCAATAAGATTACTTGAACAAAATCAAGATAATATTAATTGGGAATTATTATCAGCAAATCCATCTGCAATAGATTTGCTTAATCAAAATTTTGACAATATTGATTGGGATTTTTTATCAGAAAATCCATCAGCTATAGATTTATTAGAAAAAAATATTGATAAAATTAATTGGTATTATTTATCATTAAATTCAAATGCTATAGATTTATTAGAAAAAAATCAAGATAAAATTAGTTGGATATTATTATCAAAAAATCATAATATATTTGAAATAGATTATGATTTTTTGAGGAATCGACTAAAAAATAGTTTTGGAGAAGAATTAATGATGAATCGATTTCATCCAAAGAATTTTGATAAATGGACTGATTGGGGATTTGATATCTTTTAAAAATTGATTTTATAATTTATAATTTTTATTTTTTGATTATATAATAAAAAAATGTACAAATTACTTGATTGGATTAGTGAAGATAATATTAATTGGTTATATTTATCAATAAATCCATATGCAATAGATTTATTAGAAAAAAATCAAGATAAAATTAATTGGAATTATCTATCAGAAAATCCAAATGCAATTTACTTACTTGAAAAAAATATAGATAAAATTGATTGGATTCATTTATCAAAAAATCCAAATGCAATACATTTACTTGAAAAAAATATAGATAAAATTGATTGGATTAATTTATCAAGAAATCCTTCTGCAATAAATTTATTAACAAAAAATCAAGATAAAATTGATTGGTTATATTTATCAGAAAATCTAAATGCAATAGAATTACTTGAAAAAAATCAAGATAAAATTAATTGGTCATTTTTGTCAAAAAATCCATCAGCAATAGGATTACTTGAAAAAAATCAAGATAAGATAGATTGGACATTTTTATCAGAAAATCCTAGTGCAATAAATTTATTAAAACAAAATTTTAATAAAATTGATTGGTTATATTTATCAAAAAATCCAAATGCAATTCATTTATTAGAAAATAATAAGAATAAAATTAATTTGATATCATTGTCAAAAAATCCATCAATTGAAAATTTTTTAGATAAAAATATTTTGTTTTATTTATCAGAACAAAATCTTGATAAAATTGATTGGATATCTTTATCAGGTAATCCTTCATCAATATCTATACTCAAAGAATATAAAAATAAAATTAATTGGGATATTTTATTGCAAAATCCAAATATATTTGAAATAGATTATGATTATTTGAGAGATAAATTAAAAAATACATATGGTGAAGAATTAATGATGAACCGATTTCATCCAAAGAATTTTGAAAAATGGACTGATTGGGGTTTTGATATCTTTTAAAAATTGATTTTTTTTAAATTTCAATTTAATTTTTTTTAGTATAATTTATAAAAAATGTATAAATTACGATATTGGATAAATGAAGATTATCTTTTTTATATGTATATATCATTACATCCTTTTGCAATAAATTTATTAAAAGATAAACAAGATAAAATTGATTGGATTTTATTATCAAGAAATGCATCAGCAATGTATTTAATTGAACAAAATCAAGATAAAATTAATTGGGATGATTTATCATCAAATTCTTCTGCAATATATTTACTTGAAAAAAATCAAGATAAAATTAATTGGAATAATTTATCAAGTAATCATTTAGCAATAGAATTACTTAAAAAAAATCAAGATAAAATAAATTGGCACAGATTATCAAGAAATGTATATGCAATAGATTTACTTGAACAAAATTTAGATAAAATTAATTGGAATAATTTATCAGAAAATATAAATGCTATTAATATATCAGAAAAAAATCAAGATAAAATTAACTGGGAATATTTATCATCAAATCCAAATGCAATAGATTTATTAACAAAAAATTTAGATAAAATTAATTGGATTAATTTATCAAGAAATCCAAATGCAATAGATTTATTAACAAAAAATCAAGATAAAATTAATTGGCCAATATTATCTTTAAATCCTTCAGCAATAGATTTATTAACAAAAAATGAAGATAAAATTGATTGGGAATATTTATCATTAAATAAAAATGCAATTAATTTAATTGAAAAAAATATAGATAAGATTGATTGGATCAATTTATCAAAAAATCCAAGTGCTATTTATTTATTAGAAAAAAATTTAGATAAAATAAATTGGATTTATTTATCATTAAATGATAATATATTTGAAATAGACTATGATTTTTTAAGGAATCGGTTAAAAAATAGTTTTGGTGAAGAATTAATGATGAATCGATTTCATCCACGAAATTTTGATAAATGGACTGATTGGGGATTTGATATCTTTTAAAAATTGATTTTAAAAGATATATGTATAAAAAATTATTATAAATATATAAATATGTATAAATTACTTAATTGGATAGATATTAATAACCTTAGTTGGAATTTTTTATCAGAAAATATATTAGCAATAACTTTACTTGAAAATAATCAAGATAATATTTATTGGGATTATTTATCAACTAATACTTCAGCAATTTATTTATTAGAAAAAAATAAAGATAAACTTGATTGGAATTATTTATCAACAAATACTTCAGCTATTAATTTATTATATAATAATAAAGATAAAATTAATTGGAATTTCTTATCAACAAATTCATATGCAATAGAATTACTTGAACAAAATATTGATAAAGTTGATTGGTTTTTTCTATCAAAAAATTCATCAGCAATAAATTTATTAAAAAAAAATATAGATAAAATTAATTGGTTATTTTTATCAGGGAATTCATCGGCAATAGATTTATTAAAACAAAATCTTGATAAAATTAATTGGAATTTTTTATCAGGAAATACATCAGCTATAGATTTATTAGAAAAAAATTTTGAAAAGATTAATTGGAGAATTTTATCGGGAAATACTTCTGCAATAAAATTATTAGAAAAAAACCAAGATAAAATTGATTGGAGATTATTGTCATTAAATCTTAATGCAATTCATCTACTTGAAAAAAATATAGATAAGATTGATTGGGTCTATTTATCATCAAACCCTAATGCTATTCATTTATTAGAAAAAAATAAAGATAAAATCGATTGGGAATATTTATCAAGCAATCCAAATATATTTGAAATAGATTATGATTTTTTGAGGGATAGACTAAAAAATAGTTTTGGAGAAGAATTAATGATGAACTTATTTCATCCACGAAATTTTGATAAATGGACTGATTGGGGTTTTGATATCTTTTAAAAATTGATTTTAAATTTATAATTTTTAATTTTTTAATCATTAACAAAAAAATGTATAAATTGCGAAATTGGATAGATCAAGATAAACTTGATTGGTCATATTTATCACTAAATCCATATGCATCTGATTTACTTGAAAAAAATCAAGATAAAATTAATTGGTTTTGGTTATCAAAAAATTCTTCTGCAATTTATTTACTTGAAAAAAATATTGATAATATTAATTTAATAAATTTATTAAATGACCAAGATAAAATCAATTTGAAATATTTATCATTATATTCAAATACTATTAATTTATTAGAAAATAAAATTAATTTTGAATATTTATCAGAAAATCCTTCAGCAATATTTTTATTAGAAAAAAAATTTAATAAGATTAATTGGAAATATTTATCAAGAAATCCAAATGCAATAGGATTATTAGAAAAAAATTTTAGTAAGATTAATTGGAAATATTTGTCACATAATCCAAATGCAATTTCATTACTTGAAAAAAATAAAGATAAGATAGATTGGAAGTTATTATCAGGAAATCCAAATGCAATTTCATTACTTGAAAAAAATCAAGATAAAATTTGTTGGATAACTTTATCATTAAATCCTAATGCAATAGTTTTACTTGAAAAAAATCAAGATAAGATACATTGGGAATTATTATCAGGAAATTTAAATGCAATAGAATTTCTTCAAAAAAATATTGATAAGATTAATTGGAAGTTTTTATCAAGAAATCCTAATGCAATATGTTTACTACAACAAAATCTTGATAAAATTAATTGGTCATATTTATCAGGAAATTCTAATGCAATAGAATTGCTTGAGAAAAATATGGATAAGATTGATTGGTACTATTTGTCAGAAAATCCAAATGCAATAGACATATTAAAAAATAATAAAAATAAAATTAATTGGAATAATTTATCAAAAAATTTAAATATATTTGAAATAGATTATGATTATTTAAGAGATCGATTAAAAAATAGTTTTGGTGAAGAATTAATGATGAACAGATTTCATCTTCAAAATTTTGAAAAATGGGCTGATTGGGGATTTGATATATTTTAAAAATTGATTTTATAATTTATAATTTTTATTTTTTTAATAATTAACCAAAAAATGTATAAATTGCGGTATTGGATAAATGAAGATAATCTTGATTGGTCACATTTATCATTAAATCCTTTAGCATATAATCTACTTGAAAAAAATCAAGATAAAATATATTGGAGATCTTTATCTAAAAATACTTCGGCAATAGGATTACTTGAAAAAAATCAAGATAAAATTGAATGGAATCATTTATCATTAAATTCTTCTGCTATAGATTTATTAACAAAAAATGAAGATAAAATTAATTTTAAATATTTATCAAAAAATCATAATGCAATAGATTTATTAAAAAAAAATATTGATAAAGTTGATTGGGAATATTTATCAATAAATCCAAATGCTATAGATTTATTAGAACAAAATAAAAATAAAATTAAATGGAATTTTTTATCAGGAAATTCAAATGCTATAAATATATTAAAAAAAAATTTTGATAAAATTAATTGGAATCATTTATCATTAAATCCTTCTGCTATAGATTTATTAATAGAAAATCAAGATAAAATACATTGGAAATATCTATCAAGAAATCCAAATGCAATAAATATATTAAAAAAAAATATTAATAAAATTGATTGGGGGTTTTTATCACTAAATCAAAATGCAATAGATTTATTAGAAAAAAATCAAGATAAAATTGATTGGGAATTATTATCATTAAATCCAAATGCTATAGATTTATTAGAAAAAAATCTCGATAAAATTGATTGGTTTTATTTATCAGAAAATCCAAATGCAATAGATATATTAAAAAAAAATCAAGACAAAATTAATTGGGAATTATTTTCACGTAATCCAAGTATATTTGAAATAGATTATGATTTTTTAAGAGAAAAAATAAAAAATAGTTTTGGAGAAGAATTAATGATGAACCGATTCCATCCAAGGAATTTTGAAAAATGGACTGATTGGGGATTTGAAATTATTTGATATATTTTAAAAATTGATTTTGAATTTATAATTTTTATTTTTTTTAATCATTAACCAAAAAATGTATAAGTTACATAATTGGATTAATATAGATAATCTTGATTGGTCATATTTATCATTAAATCCATATGCAATAGATTTATTAGAAAAAAATCAAGATAAGATTTATTGGGAATATTTATCAGAAAATCCAAATTCAATAAATATATTAAAAAAAAATTTAGATAAAATTTGTTGGATACGTTTATCAAGAAATCCTAATGCAATAAATATATTAAAAAATAATCAAGATAAAATTAATTGGATGGCGTTGTCAAAAAATCCAAATGCAATAAATATATTAAAAAAAAATATAGATAAAATTGATTGGTTTTTTTTATCAATGAATCCAAATGCAATAGATATATTAAAAAATAATTTAGATAAAATTAATTGGACAATATTATCAAAAAATCCATCAGCAATAGATTTATTAGAAAAAAATCAAGATAAAATTAATTGGGTTTTTTTATCAGGAAATCATTCTGCAATAAGATTACTTGAAAAAAATCAAGATAAAATTAATTGGTTTATTTTATCAAGAAATCCTTCAGCAATAGATTTATTAACAAAAAATAAAGATAAAATTGATTGGTTTTATTTATCTCAAAATCCAAATGCAATAGAATTACTTAAAAAAAATCTTAACAAAGTTAATTGGAAATATTTATTGTTAAATACTTTTACAATAGATATATTAAAAGAAAATCAAGATAAAATTGATTGGAAATTATTATCAACAAATCCAAATATATTTGAAATAGATTATGATTATTTAAGAAATAGATTAAAAAATAGTTTTGGTGAAGAATTAATGATGAATCGATTTCATCCAAGGAATTTTGAAAAATGGACTGATTGGGGATTTGATATATTTTAAAAATTGATTTTTAAATTTTTAATTTATAATAATTTATAAATTACAAGATTGGATTAATATTAATAAAATTTGTTGGAAATGTTTATCATTAAATCCTAATTTAATGGAATTACTTGAAAAAAAATCAAGATAAATATTGATTTGTATAACTTATTATCAAATAAAAATGCAATTGATTTACTTGAAAAAAATCAAGACAAAATTGATTGGGATAATTTATCAATGAATCCAAATATATTTATAATATTTACAAATCTATAAATATATTTAATTTTTTTTATAATAAATTGTAGTGTCTATAATAGATTTATTATAATAGGGATGTTGTATAATTCAATATACAATAAATTATTGAGTAAGTTAATATTATTTTATAAAATATCAATTAAAATTTGTTTTTTATAGTTAATATTATCTTAACAATAATACAATATATTAAAAATATATATAAATTTAATAAATTAACAAAAAATATTTACCAATAAAACATTGATAACTGAATTATACAACAACATCAATATATTCTTTAAGTTTGTGGATTAGTACAATGTTTTCCACAAAATCCTCCATATTTATTTTTTCCAAGAGATAAACAATATCCAGGTTTTGTTTTTAATTTAACACCACATTCATGAGATTGTTTATTTGGATTAATATTAATAAAATTTATATTTTTGGAATTATTTACTTTTTTTTCAAATATATTAATTCCTTTTATTGGAATATAATTGCTATGTACTGGTAGAAATCCACCATTTTTTCTACAAATTGGACAAATATTTTTATGAGAATAATTATTATGATTATTATTTGAATTTTTAATTTCTTTATACCAATCAAATATACAATCATAGCAAAATATATGTGATGGATGACATATAAGAGAAACTATTTTATCATTTTCGATATCTTCTAAACATATATTACATTTACATAATATATTATTAAGTGATGAAATATTAATAAATTTTGCAGACATCCTTTATATTTATAAATATATAATTATTACTATAAATATAAATAATCAAATTTTTATTAATTATCAAAAATAAAATTGAATATTTTTTTATAATATTTTTATTATATTTATTAAGAAATATAATAAAAATGGAAGAAGTTAATGAACTAAGTATTTTGAAAGATTTAAAATCTATTACTAAAAATGCAAGAGAAACGCAAAAATCTGAATTAAGTAATAGAATTATTATTGGAAGAGAAGATGCAATTGAACATATTACACAAAATGCAGTTAATCTTATGAAAGAATCAGCAATTAATGGTAAAGATCGGGCAATTATATATACTTTTAATTGGGTTGAATCACCAACAGATACACATGATAAAGATGGTAATCAAACTATGTTTAAAGGAAATATTCGATTACTTGACCTCGTAACAAAGGGTAAAATTGATTTTTTGAATGATTTAAATAAATATTTTAATAAATTTAGTGAAAATGAAGAATATCACTCTGGAGTCTATAAGACAAAAGATAATAAATGGAATATTTATGTATCTTGGTCTGATGAAGATGAATATCATAAAGATGATATTTTATACGGAGGTCTAACAAAAAGTGAATATAAAATAAATCAATTTAAAAAGTCAGTAAATAAGAAAAGAAAATCTAAAATTTAGATAATTTAGGACTGTTACAATATTATTTTATAAAATTATTAATTAAAAATTTGTTTTTTATTTTTAAATTTTATAAAAATATTAATTATTAATAGTTAACATTATTTTAAAAATAAATAATGCAATATATCAAAAATAGTTACTAATAAAACATTTATAACTGAATTATGCAACAACTACTTTATAAGAAATAATAAATTTTTAAAAAATTAAATAAAAATGAATAAAATATAATAAAGATTATACTTTATATGAATAGAATAAATGTCGCAAATAAGTAGATTAACTAAAGAAGCACTTTTAATGAAGAAAGAATATATAGATAATGTATCTGTTGATTCAAAAAATGGTAGTTTATTTGAATATGAAGCAACTATAATTGGTCCAATTGGAACACCATATGAAGGTGGTATATTTAAATTAAGTATTTCTATAACAAAAGATTATCCATTTAAACCTCCTCTTGTTATTTTTAATACAAAAATTTATCATCCAAATATTAATAGTTCTGGAAGTATATGTTTAGATATATTAAAAACAAACTGGACTCCTGCATTAACAATATCAAAAATTTTAATATCAATATGTTCTTTATTATCAGAACCTAATCCAAATGATCCATTAGTACCAGAAATTGCAAATTTATTAAAAACAAATCCAGAACAATATTTAAAAACTGCCAAGGAATGGACATTAATATTTGCATCTTAATATTTAACTTAAATCATTCAGTTTATAGAATTTATTGTTATTTTTGTAAAAATCATAGACTTTTGTAAAAATCTATGCAAGACAATTAAGGATTTACATATTTAAAAATTATATCAAATAACAAATTAAAATATATTTATTTACAATAATCAAATATTTTTTTAAAAATAGTTTATTCATTTTTATTTATATTTAAAGACTATTATTATAAAATAATGATTAAAAAGTATAAATTTATTTAAAAAAAAATTATTAATAAACTTAATATATACTTAAAATTTTATTGAATACTCTTTTTAAAATATTTTTAAAAAGAGTATTCAATAAAAAATAATCTTTTATTTTACATTAATTAATATTATTGTAAAAATCCTTAAATGTTTGGCATTTATTCTACAGTAGGAGTTGTTATGTTATTCAAAGTTGTTATGTTATTTAAATTTAAATTTATTTTAATAAATTATTATATTTTCATTGTTAAATTATCAATAAAAATATAAGTAAAATAAATAAAATATAATTTTTGACTAGCAGAATTGGCATATTCTATATCTCCAATAATTTTTTTATTTTAATTAATAGTATAATTGTACCTAATCTCTTATTATTTTTAATATTAAAAAATTAATAAAATAATTTTTTAATATACTATATTAAAGTAATTTATATAATATATAAATATGAATCATAATATAGAAAATAATATAAATGAATATATATACGAATTTCCACTAAATACAGCTGAAAATAATATTTATTATACAATAGAAAATATTATTGAAGATATATTTATAAATACAAATATATTAAATATAAATAATATTAATAATGATTTTATACAATTAAATATAGATATAGATATTTTTGGTGATAATTTAGATGAAGAAAAATATAATTTTAAAAATTGTAAAGAAATAAATGAAAAAATTGGAAAATCAAATAAAATTAAAAAAGGTTGTAATAAAATAAATGAAGATTGCTTAATTTGTTTAGAAAAATATAAAGAAAAAGAATTATATAGAGAATTACCAAAATGTAATCATTATTTTCATAAAAAATGTATAGATAAATGGTTAAAATCAAATGCAGTATGTCCAATATGTAGAAATAATATAATTAATATATAATTAATATATAATTAATATATAATTAATATATAATTAATATATAAAAATATTTTATAAAAAATATTTTTATATAATATATAATATATAATGCTTGATAAATTTTTAGCTGAACTAATTGGTACATTCATTTTCTTATCAGTAATAATTACTTCAGGACATGCTACTTCAAGGTGTGCTGATTCTTTTGTTTGGATTAAAATAGGTTTAGCTCTATCTGTAGTTATTCTTTTAGTAGGTGCACTTTCAGGAGGACAATTAAATCCAGCAGTATCAGTAATGCTTTATTTAAATAAAGATATAAATTTACAACAATTAATTTTATATATAATTGCTCAAATAATTGGTGCTATATTAGCATATTTTTACTATATCTATTTAAAAACATATTATAAAAATTCATTATAAAATATTTAACTAAAGATATTATTTTTTTTTTTTATATTATCTAGTGAAAAATTACTGTATAACGTTGATGTATTATTGTTTATAAATTTTTCATCAATCTTTTTTGATGTAGTAAATATTCCAGCTATAATATTTTTTTCATTTTCTGATAATTTTTTCGTAGGATAACTAATATTATATATTACATATAAATCACCTTTATATTTTGTATTTTTAATCGGCATACCTTTATTTTTAAAAATATTATATGAATTTTTTTGTATAATATTTTCTTCTCTATATATTAATTTTTCACCATCTATTAAATCAATATTTAATTCTGAACCAATTAATGAATCTCCAAATGTTATATTATGAGTATATATTAAATCTTTATTATATCTTTTAAAGATAGTATCATTTTCTTCTTTAATTATAAAAATAACATCACAATTATCTTCATCTAATTTTTCATCACCTTCATTTTCAAAAATTTTATTATCACCATCACATGTTCCAGGTTCAATTATTAATAGAAATTGTTTATCATTAATTTTTGTACAACTTCCGTTACAATCATTGCATTTATTATCAATAATTTTTTTTTTACCATTACATGTATTACATTGTGTTTGAATTCTTTGTATCATACCTGGTCCAATCATTCTATTAATCATTTTAATACCACTTCCTGAACAATCATTACATGTTTTTACATTTAAACCTCCGTAACCACTACATTTTTTACATAGATTTTTAATCTTTATTGTAATTTTTTTTTTTGTCCCTAAATATAAATCTTTTAATGATACTGGAATATTTATGATCTTTGGTTCAGATTTTCTATGACTATTTCCTCCAAAAAAATTACTTTCATGAAATTGATTTCCAAAAGGAAAACGACTTCCTCCTCCAAAAAACATTTTGAAAATATCTTCTGGTGAATTAAATTCACCATGACCCATATTACCTTCATTTTTAAGACCTTCTTCACCATATTTATCATAAATTTCTTTTTTAGAAGAATCACTTAAAACTTGATATGCTTCAGATATTTCTTTAAATTTTTGTTCTGCTAATTCTTTATCATTAATATTTTTATCAGGATGCCATTTTACTGCAAGTTTTTTATATGATCTTTTAATTTCTTCTTCAGACGCATTTTTATCAACACCCAATATATTATAATAATCAGTCATACTTACAGAAATATATTGTTTATTTTTTAAGTATTATTTTTAATAATTTATTAAAAATTAATGATTCAGTTTTTATTAATATTTAAAATAATTTTTTAAATTATTAGTCGTTATATTAAATTATTGATAAAAATATTCTAGGTCATATATAACTTTAAAAATTGATTAATCAAATATCTAATAAAAAAAATTTAATATATAATTAAAAACAATGAACTTTATGAATACTATTAATGAAAATTATTTAATTTTAAATGAGATTTTTACTAAAATAAACTTTTTTTATATGACTAATCATATTATTAGTTTTTATTTTGATAATATAATATTATTAAATTTAATAGTATATATAATAATTAGAGAAATTAATTTTTCATATAAAATCAAAAAAATAGTTAAATTTGATAAATCTTTAGATAATTGTGAGAAATCTAATTATATTAAACAAGATTTTGAAGAACAAAATAATATGAAACATTTAGAAGAAAGGTTAAAGATTTTTGAACAAAATAATGTAACACATTTAGAAGAAAGGTTACAGATTTTTGAACAAAATAATGTAACACATTTAGAAGAAAGGTTACAGATTTTTGAAGAACAAAATAATGTAACACATTTAGAAGAAAGGTTACAGATTTTTGAAGAACAAAATAATGTAACACATTTAGAAGAAAGGTTACAGATTTTTGAAGAACAAAATAATATGAAACATTTAGAAGAAAGGTTAAAGATTTTTGAACAAAATAATGTAACACATAGAAATAACTATAATATTTTTTCTATTGTTCCGATTGGAATAAATAGTTTACTTGATATAAATTCTAAAAAAATTAAAATAGGAGCTAATCCTTCTGACCCTTTTACTAATGCTAATAACCCTATTAATATAAAAATAGGTAATCAAAGATTACCTTATTTATCAGATATTAATACGTCTATTGATTCTAAAAAATTATATTCTGATTTTTTAGAACAATTTAGAAATATAGAACTTATAGAGATAGAATTTAGTCATACTGAACATGATCCTATTTTTGAATATATCAAAATAATGATAAATACATTTGAAAATTTTGAAATTATTTTTAGTTGTACTACGTTATATAGTAATTATGAAACTTTTTTTAATATATTAATGACATCATATAACTATAATAAAATAACATTGTATATAAAAAATAATTTAAATGTGAATAATCAAACATGTAATGCTTTATATGTAACACAACCTTATATAAATAAATTAAAAGATCATTGTATTGAAAATAATATAGAAATTCAAACTAATATTGGTATATAGAATATCTATTTTTTAAGTATTATTTATAATTTATTAAAAATTAATAAATCAGTAAATTTAAAGATTTTTATTGATATTTTGGATGGTTTTATAAAATTCTATAAAGTTATTTATTTTATTACTAAAGGATTTTAATATACTTAAATTCTTAAGTTACTAGCGTTGATATTGAGATTATAGATAACTTTAAAAATTGATTAATCAAATATCTAATAAAAAAAATTTAATATATAAATAAAAAAGATGAATTTTATAGACATTATTAATAAAAACTATTTAACTTTGAATGAGATTTTAACTAAAATAAACTTTTTTTATATAACTAATCATATTATTAGTTTTTATTTTGATAATATAATATTATTAAATTTAATAATATTATTATTATTATATATAATAATTAGAGAAATTAATTTTTCATATAAAATCAAAAAAATAGTTAAATTTGATAAATCTTTAGATAATTGTGAGAAATCTAATTATATTAAACAAGATTTTGAAGAACAAAATAATGTAACACATT
>Ga0247832_1002185_pt1 | contig 30904 bp, 27 predicted proteins | sample LaCruzMarch2015__10_FD_192407 | JGI IMG/M metagenome (GOLD analysis project Ga0247832, IMG submission 192407) | Freshwater microbial communities from meromictic Lake La Cruz, Castile-La Mancha, Spain - LaCruzMarch2015_4m | ecosystem: Environmental > Aquatic > Freshwater > Lake | place: Spain... | reverse complement strand
AGTACCCCCCCCCCCCCTTAACATCACATAGACTCGCATCTACACCCACAAATTCTAAAATAACAGCATTATAACCTATAATTCAACAAATACAATGAAAACGACAACATCCGCAAAGAACAAAAGGTTCTGAACCACAAAACTCGTCATTTAATTTAGAATCAATATCACCTAGCCCAGACAAAACAATTTTATCAGAAGATTTTAAAAAAAAGAGTTTGAACAAGTTATAGGTGACATTGTCGCACAATACACAAATGCAGTATTTCTATAATATTAAAGATAGATACTAAAAAAATACTAAAATAAAAACTGAAACAAAAAACATATACATAGACAAGTACATGTAATGGCATAACCTATACTAAATCAAAAAATACAATTTCGTTTATTTATAATGATTTTAAAAAAATAGTTATTGCCACCTGAATACACAACTAAATCACATACATTCGCTACCTATTTCAACTGAAATATCCAACTAATTATATTATATATAACGCCTAAAAATATTTATTTTTTAAATACACAACATATTATTACTAAATGACTTATAATTATTTCATTCATATTTAAATATGAATCTTATATCACTACAAAAGAGATGAAACAAAATTTTTATATTTGGACTAATTATAGATAGAATAAACTAAAAAGCAAAGTCCTATTACAAAAATCTGAATACAAATAATGGTTTCTTATAATTTTTCTCAGGAAAATTATATTCTATTTTTTTATCAATTTCAATAAAATCTAAAAATCCTTTATGAATACCTCCATCTTTAACATATTTATTAGTAATTTCTTTGAATTCTTTAATGAAAGAATTATTTGAATTATATAAATCTATAATTTCATTATTTATATTAAAGTTTTTTAATTTATTTATAATATCTAAAACTATTTTTAATCTTTCCATTTTAGTATAACAATTATTATTATCTAATTCTTCCATATATTATAAATAATTATTTATTATTTTATAATAAAATTATAATGTTTTATAAATATTCTATAGATCAGTTGATATAAAAGAATCTAATAAATAAAGATAAATTTTGTAATTCTTGGAAGACTCTAATAGTTTCTTATAATCTAATAACCTAGGCATACAATTGCATGAATGTCTTAATATTGTTAATTTTGTTTTTTGTTTAATATTTTATTTATAATTTCTATATGAGATTATTTTCTAATTTATTGTAAAGTTATAAATATATATTACATATTAATTTATTTTTATTATCAGTAGTAAAATAATAAATTAAAAACTCTATTATAATAATTATTATAAATCATAAGATTTATAATCAATAAATCTTTTATTATCAATAATATCACTTATTAAGTCTTGATTAATTCTTTGAATTAAATTATAAGGATTATTGTTTTTTGTAATTTTAAAACATTTTATTAAATTATTAGAAGAAATAATATTTTTTATATCATTAATTATGTTATTAGAATATGTATTATCACCACTTGCTATTAAAATATTAATATCTGGATATGTATTAAAAATTTGTTTAAATAATTTAATATTTATATTATTATCATCAGTTGTTAAATTCATTAAAAATATATTATTAAAATTATTATTTTTTTTTATTTTTAATAATAATTTTATAATTAATGGAAGTTTTATATTTTTATTTTTATTATTATTAATAAATTTATCTGTATCAATAGATGGTTTATCCATTATTACTAATAAATTATTTAAATTATTATTATCATTTTCAAAATCATTTTCAAATGATAATAATAATCTATTTGTTTTATAAAAAATAGACCGACTTATTAAATTAATATTATTAATTTTTTTCCAAAAATTAATTTCAGAATGAATTTCTGAATCATATTTATATAATTTTAAATTATATTCAGTTATTATATTAGTAAACATTTAATATATATTTTACTATATATTAAATATTTAATAAATCATTTTTTTTTAATAATTATTTTAATGTATATTAACTTTTTTATTTTATCATATACTAATTTAATTATATCAATTAGATTTATAAAAAGATAAATTATTACAAAATTAAGTTGATAGAATTAAAAATTAATTGATATACCTAAAGAAGAATAATTTGTAATAAAATATTAAATTATAGTATAGAATTTAGTAGAAAAATTTTAAATGATAATATTCTTAAAGAATTATTGCAAATTATAAAAAAACAAATTTTTTAGAGATTTAGTTTTTTTGAATAAGCTTGAATTAATATATTATAATAATATAATAATTATCTAAATTATATATAATGGATTTTGAAAAAAAATATTTAAATCAAAAAGGTGGGAGTAATGATAACTTAACTCCTACATAAATTAATAAGAATAATTTTAGCGCTAAACTTAAAAATATGGATACCGAATTTACAATTATACACGACCTTAATAATAATAACAACAATATATGGGAGTTGCAAAAAAAGAAATCTTCCCATACATATAAAATAACAATACATAAATTTACAGATAACACATATACTGAATTAAAGGCTCATCTTGAAGAAATACAGTCGAAAGAATGAACATTTAACTTTGAACACCGTATAACAGTAATATCATCCAAAAATCAACCACACTCATCTACAGACTCATCATCTGTAAACAGTATTAAAACTATTATGCCGCCACAAGCCAATGAAAAACATCACATAATTTAGATATAACCCAAAAATTAGATATAAACCGAATTTATCCAAATATTAGTAGTGAAAGAAATGACGTATCACCACCCCAATCTAATATCAATAAGTAGATGCCTGCCTACATAATTCGCTTCAAATAAACTAATGATTAACTTACTAGAGCAATTTAAATTCTAATAAGGCCATACAGTATACAATGGAAATTCTAGAACTAATATAAAATCTTGGTTGTACTTCTTGTCTTAAAAACAAGTTCTAGAACCAAGATAAAATCTTGGTTGTACCTCTTGGATATACATAACAATAAAATATAAATTATTAAAAAAAATACTCTAAAAATTAAGTAATAAATTAAAAACTCTATTATTAATATAATAATGAATTTTGAAGAAAAATATTTAAAATATAAAAACAAATATTTAAATCAAAAAGGTGGTACAAATGATACTTTTTATACAATAGCTTTCACAGAATATGACACTCTAAAACAAAATTTTAATCTAGCCCTAGAGTCAATTACTAAAGACGCACAATCGCCAAAATTAATAGATACAAATGAGTTTACAAATAGTAATGCTGTTATTACTATAAAATTGAATATAATAGATTCTCCAGAAGCCGCATTTAAATGGACAATAACACATAATAGAAAAGAATATATAATACAAACAAAACCTACATGGAATGCATTGTATGCATCTAATATTTATGATAAATTTTTTTTAAAAACTGGACTGATTGACCCGAGGTTCCAACAAGTCACGCCACGTTACAATGTCCCTCCACCTATAGATCCTATATTTCCCATGCCATCTACACCTAATCTATTATATATTTTAACGGATGAACTTAAAAGTCTGTCTATAAATGAACTTAAACGTCTGCCTATAAATCATTCAAATGTAGTTGATAATAGTGAACGTAATTATATTTTAATTACAAAATCAGACGATAGTACATTAAAAATTAAAATAAACCATGTTACCTATAGCATAACATGTAATGACATTTCAAGTGTCTTAACAGGTCAATTATTATTCAAAATAATATTATATATAAACATATACGGTTATACAACCACCTCACTAACACATATATATAGTGACGATGAAGGTGTGAACGCACGTATACAGTCACAAGTAGAAACCGCACCACTGGTCAATTCCGATAAACCAGTTAAACCTAATTGGTCATTTTTTAATCCATTTAAAAAATAAAAATGAATCATATTTATATAATTTTAAATTATATTCATTTATTATATTAGTAAACATTTAATATATATTTTACTATATATTAAATATTTAATAAATCATTTTTTTTAATAATTATTTAATTCATATTAACTTTTTTATTTTATCATATACTAATTTAATTATATCAATTAGATTTATAAAAAGATAAATTATTACAAAATTTAGTTGATATAATTAAAAAAATAATTAATATACCTAAAGAATAAATTATAATAAAATATTAAATTATAGTATAGGATTTAGTAGAAAAATTTTAAATAATAATATTCTTAAAGAATTATTGCAAATTATAAAAAAACAAATTTTTTAGAGATTTAGTTTTTTTGAATAAGCTTGAATTATTATATTATAATAATATAATAATTATCTAAATTATATATAATGGATTTTGAAAAAAAATATTTAAAATATAAAAACAAATATTTAAATCAAAAAGGTGGTGGTAATAATACTATCCCGGAACAAGAAACATTAAGATTAATGTTTACCCCACTCATAAATAAAATTTTGGATGATTTGAAATCGCTAGAATCAACAAACCCAGAAAATATTACAAAGACGGATGGTATGTTTGATATAACATTGCTTATATATAATAATCCACCAAAAAGTTATTTATGGAACATAACATATGATGGTAAAACCTATAAGTACTCACAACCTTCTGACCCCCCATTTAATCCTTTTAATAATTTTTATAAAGACATTAACCCAGAACCCTATGAATACAATGAACAAACGCCACGTAGGCCTGGCCCTATAGTGAATATATTTAAGCCACTATCAGATGATCAATTAAAGGCTTTAACGGTTGTACTTAACAAATTGGAGAGACAAAAGGAACATGTAGTTGATAGTGAAAGTAATTCTGTTAAAATTAAAAGATCAGAAGAGGCTTTATTAGAGTTTATAATAAATAATGTTACCTATAAAATAAGATTTATTGGTAAGCCGTCAACTGTCTTAACATATACATTATTAAAAAACATAATAATACATATAAACAGCAACGGTTATAAAACAACCGCATTCAACCCTTTAATTTATGACGATGTGACCGTAATGATAAACTCAACATTAGAAACCACAAAACCGGTCAATTTCGATAAACCAGTTAAGCCTACGTCTAATTGGCCATTTTTTAATCCATTTAGAAAATAAAAATGAATCATATTTATATAATTTTAAATATTCAGTTATTATATTAGTAAACATTTAATATATGTTTTACTATATATTAAATATTTAATAAATCATTTTTTTTTAATAATTATTTTAATGTATATTAGATAAACAACATATTATTAGAATAATGATAAAATAAAGTTTATTATCAATAAAATATTATTAAATTAACCAATTATGTGGTAAACAAATATGAGTAAAATAATCATTATAATTATTTAAATTTTCAATAATAATACCAGGATTATTTAAATTTTTATTAGGTTTTAGATTATTTGTCCATGCATGAATAATTGTTGGATTAATTTTATTTGCTCTATAAATAACTGCAACATGATCTCAAAGACACCTTAATAAAAATAAATTATTTTTATTGAGGACCTTGATTATTAGAATCTTTATATTTTTTTAATAATAATGTAGAAGTTCTAGAACCAAGATAAAATATTGGTTGTACAACTGTTATAAGTTCTAGAACCAAGATAAAATCTTGGTTGTACAACTTCTGTTATAAGTTCTAGAACCAAGATAAAATCTTGGTTGTACAATTTTATATACATTATTAATAATAATTTTTTCTAATTTATTTTGTTTTTCTAAATATTTAAACTCTATATATGTTACTCAGGATATTTAAAATTAGGATTATAAGATCCTGAAATTAACAGATTATTTATTCTTCTCATTAAATTAATAACTCCTACACAATTTATTAATTTTTGATTAATTCTTTGAACTAAATAATATTTTGTATATAATTAAGTGTATATTATTTAATTTTTTTGCAATATGCTTGAATTAATATATTATAATAATATAATAATTATCTAAATTATATTATATATAATGGATTTTAAAAAAAAATATTTAAAATATAAAAATAAATATTTAAATCAAAAAGGCGGTAGTAATGATGCATTAAATAATAATACAAAAACTAATAATATAATTAAATTTAGTAATAATCTTATGACAAATGGCCAATTTACAATTACAAGTAAACTTGACGCTAACAATAAATTGGAGCTAAAGCCAATTAATTCTTCCCATACATATAAAATAACAATAAATAATTTTACAGATAAAACATATAGTGATTTAATGAGTCTTCTTGAAAAAATAAAGTCACGTTTAGGAAAATTTTCGGATGAAAATGATGATATAACAGTAGACTCATTCATCCCTCCACTGTCACAATCATCTAATGACCAACAACCACCTGTAGAAACTATTAAAATTCATAGTCCGCCACAGAATTACAATGAAACAACATCTACTTCACTAAAAGATACTTTAAATATAACTCGTATTTATCCAAATCCAATTATTAATACTACAATAGTATCACCCTCATCCAATTTAAATAACTGAATGCTTGACTACCTAAAGCGATTTAAATAAACTAATGATTTACTACCTAAATCGATTTAAATAAACTAATGATTGACTACCTAGAGTGATTCAAATTCTAAGAAGTCAACAAAGTATATAATGGAAGTTCTACCTTATGTTATATAGATCATTAATAATAATTTTTTCTAATTTATTTTGTTTTTCTAAATATTTAAACCATATATATGTTCTTCCTGGATATTTAAAATTAGGATTATAAGATCCTGGAATTAAAAGATTATTTATTCTTATTAAATTAATAACTCCTACACAATTTATTGATTTTTTTTTTATAAAATTTTTATTTGGTATAATTGTATTAATTGAATAACTAGGTTCTTCTATATATCTCATATCATCATTATTATTCCACCAAATATATTTAGTACCAATTAAACTAGATATAAAATCTAATTATTTTTTAACATTATTAAATATAATAAAATATTATAATAATAATAATAATAATAAATTTCAATTATTTTACAATTATATATTTATTTTTTTGCTAATAAACATAAAATGTATAATTTTTATTTTATCAAAAACTAATTTATAAATAATTTTTAATTATATTTGAAAAGAGTATTAGTTATAAACTTATTAGATTTTTTATATATGTATAAAAAATATTTAATATTACTTTTAAATTTGTAATAGGTAACTATATTACTTTTAAATTTAGATTTTATCATAAGTAATTTTTGATTGCATTTATACAGTATTAATAAAATAATTTATTTTATTATTTCTATGTAAACAATTAAAATAAAAATATTAAAGTATTTTTATTTTAATTATTTAAAATTAAAGTTTTTATTAATAAGATATAAATTTTTATAGATATTATACTACGTTTTTTTATTAATAAAATCTAAATTATCATAATAAATGTCAAGTATATCAAAATTAGATTTATTATTAATTGAAAAATATAAACAAATGATTAATTTAAATAATATTATTTCTGATACAAATAATAATACAACAATATTAGGTAATTTAACTATATTATCTAATTTATATGTTAATAATAGTTTTGTTGGTAATAATAATTTATCAGCAAATTCATTTATTAATATATCTGGTAATGCAGTTATTGAAAATGGTTGTTCTTTATTATCAGATATAAATGTGTTAGGTTCTGGAATAATTAATAATAGTAATATATCTAATAATTTATATGTTTCAAATAGTACAGTATTTTTTAATAATTTAACATTAACTTCTGATATTGTTGTACCATTAAATATGAATATTAATAATTCATTAACAAGTGATAATATTAATATATTAGGAGATGTTATTATTAATAATAATTGTACAACTAATAATTTATTTATAAATGGAAATGCAACAATATTAAATAATTCAACTATTAATAGTTATTTAATAGTTTCTAGTTCTAGTATTATTAATAATTTAAATATAACATCATTAAATGTATTAGGTAATACAACAATATTAGGTAATGCAACATCATTATCATTAGTTCAAAATAATGGTAATACTATAATAAATAATAATTTAACTATTACATCAAATATAAATACATCTACTTTAATTACTAATATACTTACTAATAATAATGATTTAGTGGTTAATAATGATGGTATCATGATTGGTGGATTATCAATTAATTCTAATTTAACTGTTTCAGGATATACAGTTTTAAACTCATCTATTATAAATAATAATTTAAATGTATCAAATACAAGTATTATTAATTCTTTACAAACTAATAATTTAAATATTAATAATAATGGAATATTTAATAATAATTCTAATATATTAAATAATATATATATAAATAAAAATACTATTAATAATAGTACATGTATATTTAATAATAATGTTACTATTAATTCATTATTAAATGTCAATAATTTAAATATAAATCAATTAAATATATTAGGACAAATAACATCTAAATTACCAAATTATATTTCTAATTTAGATGCTGCTAATAATGGAGTGCCATTATGGGGATTATATAGAACTGGAGGAATGGTTAAAATAAGATTAGATCTCAATCCAATTTATATTGAATTAATTGGACCAAGTACAATATTAACATATTTAAATAATTCATATATTGATCCTGGTATTAATGCAGTACCTACTGTAAATATTTATTCAGATGAAGTTATATCAACATATATTACATCTATAGTTTCAAGTGATTTAGGACAAGTATTAATTACACCTATTTTAATATCAAATAGTATAATAACAATATCTACAACAATTATGGATACTTCATTAACTAGAAATTATATTATAACGTATTTATCTAGTAGTAATTATAATGTTACACAATCAACTATAATAAGAAATGTTAATGTATTAGCAATACCTACAATTACTAATTTTGCATTATCTTCAGATCAAAATACAATAACATTTAATATAAATGGTATATATAGTTATTCAACATATTTAATTACATTAAATAGTACTAATATAGTAAATGAAACTATATTTACAACTAATTCAATTGATACAAGTAAATTAAATTCTAATTTAAATTATATTTTAACAATAAATTTAAAAGCTTTAGATAATTCATTAATAAATAATAATACATTTACTTTTACAATAGATAAATTACCACCAGTATTAGGTATTAGTAATCCATATGGGATAATAATAAATGGTGTTTTTAATATTTATACAAGTGTTAATGCATATGATCTTCCCTCAAATAATCCAATAGTATTAAATGCATCAAATATAGTATCAATAATAGATATGAATAATAATATAATACCAATACCAAGTAATGGATTAATTAATTCAAGTGTATATAATATATATAATATAACATATAATATGACTGATTTAATAGGTAATAATACAATTACTACTTTAGTTCTTAATATTTCACCATCAACAATATCTGCTTATGGATTTAGTAATTTTAAAGATACTAATTTAAATCTAAGCACAGGATATTATATATCTTATGATAATTTAAATATTTTTCCTCAATTAAAAAATTCAATAGTTTGGACACTTGAATTTTGGTTATATACAATGGGTCCATATGGTGTATGGCCATATACATCACCTTATTCACCTACAGATATTAGATATGTTGGACCTGATCCTGGATTAACTATTCCTACAACAAACACAGCATATGGTAATAATGGTGGTATAGGATTTGTAACAATTTTAGCGTTATATAATAACATAGAATATTCAAATATTCAAATTCATAGAGAACCATATTTTAAAGCAAATACTCAAATTTTTATAACTTGGGAAGATAGATCAACTACAGGCATTCTATTCAATTTTGATAATTTAAATGATATTACTTCTTATCAATATAATAATTGGGAACATTATGTTATTCAATATGATGGAACTAATATTAAATTATTTATCGATGGACATCAAATTTTATTATCAAATATTACCGTACCAATAAATGCTAAATTAGGCTATAGTTCAAGTACATTATCTAATAATGATAAAATAAATTTAGGTACTGGATGGAATAAATATTATCCAGGATATATATCTCAATTAAAAATAAGTAATTGTATCAGATATACAGGAACTGATTTTATACCTCCTAGAAATATATATACTATAGATTCTAATACTATATTTTTATTAGGAGATAATTATACTGATGTTATTAGTAATAATGTAGGAACTATTGTTAGTAGTGATAACTCTTTATCTCGTTATGTTATAACTAGGAATTTAGTAGATATTAATAGTTCATATTTAATTTATCAATTTCCTGGAGGAAGATTAACTAATAATTATTGGAGTTGTCATAATAATACTATAGGTGCTTCATGGTCTAATATGAGGAATTTTAGTTCATTATATAATCCAAATCAAAATTTTAGTAATGGTATGAGTATAGCGGTTAATTTATATATTAATTCAACTAATGTAGGAATATTTTATTATGGTTCTGATCCATCAAATCTTTCAAATAGTTTATATATTAAATATACTACAGGTGATTTTAGTATAACATGTAATGGTGTAACAAGTTCAATTGGAGTAGTAAATAATACAAATACCTCTGGACATAATTTAATTAAAAATGACGGTTCTAATAATTATAATTTCTTAGTTAACAAATCTAGAATGTTATTTATATTTTATCCTAATGGATATATGCATTTATGGATTGATCAATATAGATTCACACCAGCATTAGGTATTAATGTTGGATTTAATAATAATTTTAATAAAACTGGTTTATGGTTAGGAGCATTAGGTGGAAGTAACTTTACTGGTGTTATAAGTAATTTAAGAATTTATAATAAACCAATGAATTGGGATCAAGTATATGCAATATAAATATATTTAACCATTTTTTAAAGATTTTAACTTTATTTTTTGATAATAATTATCAAACATTTCATTTATTGTTATAGATATATCTTCATCTAATAAGGATAATATAATAGATTCTATATTTGAATCAAATATGTCTGAATTAATTACTAATTTCATAGTTTCTGTTTTTGGTAATCCAATTGAATACTCCGTATCCTCTATAATAGCCGGTGTATTTTTTTTTGTAATTATGTTGTTATCTTGTAACCATTGTAGTGCTATTTGTCCAATTTTATGTTTTGTAATATTGTTTTTATTAGATAAACATATAATATTATTATTAGTAGTATGATCAGCCCCCATATATTTATCATAAGATATACAATCTATTATTAGTTTTATAATATTACTTACAGTTTGTGCAGACAATGGGCATCTTTTATTTACATTATTCATTTTAATTGGTTGTGATAAACTTATTTTATTTATTATATCTAATAATACAGAACTAGGAGATGTTTCTGATAATTTTGTTATATTTTTATCCATTATTACAGGTAATCTAAATATTATTGATTTCTCATTAATATCTAATATTCTGTTTTCTGCGACTGCTTTAATTAATCCATAAATATATGGATCAGATATTTGTATAGTATTCTTATCAGGAATACTAACTAAATCATTAGACCATTCATTCTCTGAGTGGCCATCTTTATTTACATAAACTGTAGATAAATGTATATATACAATACTAAGGGCTTTTGATAATGTTGCTAATGTTGTTGCTAATATAATTGACCAATGGTCATCTATATTAATAACACTATTTGAATTTAAAGATTTATCCTTTGTTAGATAAGAAGCTTTTACAATATTTGAATCTTTATCAGCAGCTGTATTAATAATATAAAATTGTTTGTTACTTAATATTTGTTTTAGTTGTTTAATCATTTCTAAAAAAGAATTATAATAAAGACTAGTAACCTTACTATTAAAATCAATATCAAAACAAAAAGTATTTGTATAAGTGTCTGTTTTTTTACATTCTCTAGTTGTATAAATAATAAAATAGTCCTTATTATCTTTTAATAATTGTATTAAAGCTTTACCTATAGTTCCCGTACCACCAGTTAATATTATAATTTTACAGTGTTCAATAATGTTAGTTAGTTTAACTGTCAATTCTTGTGGAATTGGTTGTGGCGGTGGATCTGGTAGTTTACTTTTGCTTGGATCTGGTAGTCTACGTGATAGGATAGGTATTGGTGGTTTACGTGATAATGGGGTAGTTGTTGTTTTAGCACCTCCGATATTATTTAATAATTCTAAATATTTATTTTTATATTTCATATATTTAATTAAATTAAGATCCATATATATAATAATAGAAATTATAATTATTTTTATAAATTTTGTCCATATAATATTTTTTCATATTTATATTTTTGATCACTATTTATTATTTGTGTTAATGAAATAGTAAATGAAAAATCTAAACCATTTAAATCATATATATTTCCTAAAAAATCTAGTAATTCAATATCTAATTTTTTTATATTAGTAGGTTGTCTAAATTTATATTCATAATTAATATATCCATCAATTTTAGAATTAGATATACAATTTGTAAAATAAATTTTTGTTAATAATATTTTATTAAAAAAATTAATATATCCCCAATTATTTATTTTTAAATATGCATAACTATGATTATTTAAATTAAATATCCTAGGTGCATTTATTATTTGTGTATTTAAATTATTAAAATTAGATGAATATAAAAAAATATTTGATTTATTTTCTAAATTTAATTGAGGAATTCTAAATCCTAAACAATATCCTAATGAAGGATAACCAATATTTTTAATATCAATAGTTTTATTTAATAAATAATTATTAGTATTATTAATATTAAAATCAATTTCAAATGTTATATTATCAAAAATAGTTGTATTAGTAGTATTTATTAATGTAGAAAATGTTCCTGTATTATAAAAATAAAACCCATTAATTGAATTACTAATATTTATAGTATTTGTTATAGTATTTAAATTTATATTTAAATTATATAATTGTTTATCAGTAATGGTGGGGGTGATAATTGTATTAATATAATATATAGAATTAAAATTTAATAATAATATATCTAAATAACCACTACCGGTACTATTTAGTGTTAAATTAGGATAACTTGAAATATATAGTTTAAAGAAATCTATTTTAAAATTATTAAAATCATAATAAGTATTATTTAAATTAATATTATCAATTCTTATATTTGATGGATATCTTATATCATATATATTAAGATTAAAAGTATTTACTATAAAATAAATAAAATTTTCTATTTTATTAGTATTAAAATAATTAGTAATAAAATTTTGAATTTGTAATATAAATCCATATAAACTAAACCATCCTAAATTAATTGTTAATGTAATTGTATTAAATTTTATAATACCATTAGTATTATTATAAATATCAATATAAATAGTTACTATATTTGTTAAATAAAAAAAATAAATATATTTTTCACTATTATAAATAGAATTATTAGGTGTAATATTATTAATCATATTAACATTTATTAATGAATTAAAAGTATTATTAATATCAGTAGTAATATTTGTAATATTACTAGATATTCCATCTGATAAATATATTTTAATCCCATCTGGATCATTTAATTTATTTGGTAAATGAATTATAAACCAATTATTATTTTTATTACTACTAATTGAAGTATACATTAAATTATTTATAATAGAATTATTTATGTAAAAACTTGAAATTTTCATTGAAATAATATTTTTATATTCATTATCTAAGTCAATTTGAAATTTACTTTCACTAGGATATAAATGTATATTTCTATATACTGAATCAATATTTATTAATATATCTTCCATATTATACTATAATATAAAATTAATTTATAATTTTATATTATAAAAATTATATTTAAAGTTTTTATTATATTTTATATAATTATGAGTACTGATGATTTAATAATATTAATTTCAAAATATTTATTATTTAATGAATATAAAAATATATCATTTTTAAATAACTATATAAATAAATCATTATTTTTTAATATACCTTTATATATTAAATTAGAATATTTAAATAATAATTTAGAAGAATATCCTTCAGAATTAATAAAAATATTAAATCCTTTTAAATTATATAAAATACCTAAAATAAAAATTAAAAGATATTTTATAGGAGATTATATAGATTTTTTAGATAAATCATATTTTATAAATAGTAATATAGTTAGAGGAATTGATAAATATAATAGACCTTTTATTAGTATTTTATATAATAAAGAAAAATCATTAATTACAACATTGTTTCAAAGATATACAGATGATAAATATAGATGGGTAACAGGAGGACCAAATATTTGTAATGGTATGACAATTATAATTAATTTTGATTTAATTAATTCTAATAATGATGATGCATTTATATTATTAAATCAAATAAAGTCTTTTACTTAATTATTAATAATTAAATCAAATAAAGTCTTTTACTTAATTATTAATAATTAAATCAAATAAAGTCTTTTACTTAATTATTAATAATTGATATTTTTTGAATTATTTTATTATTATAATTAAATAAATTATAATATTTTTTATTAGTAATTATTAATTTTACAATTAAATAAGTATAATTAATATCATTAAAATTATCTTTTAATTCAATAATATTATCATCATTATAAATATCAATATAACAATAGCTTTTTATTTTATGATTATAACCGATACCTTTATATTTAACATTATCAAATATAATATTAATATCTGAATCTATAGTTGTATTATCATTTGAAATTAAATCTTTATAATTAATATTTTCAATATTATATATTATATTTTTATCACTGTTTTCACGAATATTTATACATTCTACATTATATATATGTGGTTTATATTTATTTATAATTTTATCAATAGGTTTATAATTTTTTATAATATAAAATTCAAGTCTATGAATTTTAAATAATTCAAATAAACATTTATTAGTTAATTTATTATAATAAAAATCATCATATATAAAAATATTTTCATCATAATATTTTTTTGTAATAGTATAAAACAAATGTTTATTAATTATATTATTGTCAATAGTTTCAATTAATATATTAATAAAATTATCATCATAGTATAATATTTTAATATCCTTTAGATTATGACCTTCTCTAATTAAATATCTTTTAAAAGTATTAATTTCATCATTATAATTATGTTGTATAATATCTAATTTATTTTCATAATCAAATAATTGAATAATATTTGATTTCATTGATTCTGGAACAATTAATATTTGTAAGTTACTTTTATTTAAATTAATTTTAGTTATTTTATAATTATCATTTATATTTAATTGAGTACTATTATAAGGTACATATCCTATTTTTTTATTATCTAATGTATATACCCCTATTGCATCAGATGATATTTTATTATTTGGATTTAATAATAATTTTATTTGATCATTTAATTTAATATTTTTTATATTATCTAAAAAACTATATACTCCATCTAATTGTATTGAATTCATATAATATATATTATAATTATATGAATTTATATTTTTATAAATGTTTGTATAGTTTAAAAAAATAAATTAAAGTTTAAAAGAATATCCACATTCTATACATTTAACAAATGTAGTTGGTGCTTCATCTCCTGATCTTGTTTGTTTTTGTGTTACTATACAATTAGCTGTTTTACATTTAGAACAGGTAAATGCATTTGATCCAACTATACTATTATTATAATCTTCCATTTTTTTTTTATTAATTATTTTTTCATATTTTAATGGATTAAGTTCATCTGGTGATAATGAAGCTATTTCTAATGGATCTATAGTATTATTTAATAATGCATTAATTAAAAATTTAGATTCGTCATTATTTAAATATACATATAATTCATCAATTTTTGAATCATATATATCTTGAAGTAAAAATAATATATCATTATCTTCTGTACATTTTTTTGCAAAATTATAAATACTTTTTTCAATATTAATTCCAATTTCATCATTATTAATTATAATTTCATCATTATTAATTATAATTTCATCATTATTAATTATAATTTCATCATTATTAATTATAATTTCATCATTATTAATTATAATTTCATTATTATTTATTCCAATTTTTTCATTTAATAAAGATTTAAATTTGGTTTTATTATTAGTTCTAATATCATCACTAATATCCATAATTATTAATATAAACATAGTTTTAAATTCAAATAAATTAATTATCAATATTTTTTTTTATTAAATAATATAATGTATAATCTATAACCCATTTTTGAAAGGGTATAATATTTCCATTTTTACTAATTGATATTAGATTATTATAATTTATTCTATCTATTTCAATTGACTTAAATCTATTTTTAATTTCATCATTTATAATCATATTTTTATTATTCATATTATTATTTATTATTAATGAATTAAATGTATTATATTTATTCATATAAAATGTATCATTTATATTATTATTATTATTATTAATAATAATATTAATATTATTAAAATATTCTATATTATAGAATGAAGGTTTATATATTTTAGAATTAATATCAATTGGACCAAATATATTTTTATATAAAAAAGAATAATAAGGTATTTCTTTAATATACAATTCTAATAATTTTTTTTCATTATTTGTTAAAATTGTTCCAAATCCTCTCATATGATTTTTAATTAAAATTTCAAATGGATCTTTATTACCATGCATATATTTATAATCAATATTCATATATGTTAAATGTGAAATAACACATAATGTTGTCATATATAAATTAGTTCCATCATAATATGCTCTTACACAAGGTAGATGAAATTTAGATACTATTCCAAAAAAATCCTCTGTTTTAATTTGAAATAATTCTAATGGATGTTTTAAATATTGAGATATTATATTATATTTATATGATGATTCAATATAAATATTATTATTTTTTGATTTATTTATAATATATATTTTAAAATCATCATTATTTATAAATATATCATTATAAATATTAACATTATTATTTGTTTTTTTTATATGTTCTTCTAATTTTATACTCATTAAATTTTTATAAATTGGTTTAAAAATTTCTATTATTTCACTTGAATTAATATTATTTTTAATATATTGAATCTTATTAGAATCTGTATAATCTTTAATTATAATATTATCAATAATATATTTTTCAGTAATAAATAAATAATTAATTTTATTTAATACTAATTTTATATTTTCATGAGTAGAAAACTCATTAGAACAAATACCTTTATTATTTAAATGTATATAAAATGAATTTAAATTATTTTTAATATCATTAAAAAATAATTTAATATTATCAAGATATTCATAAATATCTTTTGTTTTAAACATAATATCAACATCTGATTTACTATAATATTCATCAAAATAATCATTAAAATTACTTACTAAATTATTATTTTTAAATAATGACATTAAAGGATGTCTTTTTTGAATACATGCTGTCATTGTACTGCCAGTTATTGCAATATTATATTTATTAAAATCTATATTTTTAAAAATATCCATTTTATCATCTCCGCTACAAAAAATATTTAATCTATATTTAAATTCTTCTAAATTACATATACCTTTATTATATATTTCTAAAGAATTATAATCTATCATTCCACATAAATTATTTGATAAATTTAAATATTTATCATCAATTAATAAAGTCATATATGGATTTAATTTAGGATATGTATGACTAAATGGATATACTGGTAATAATGATGCTGTATGTATATCAAATATATTATTATCTGTTGTTTTAATAAAAATATTTTTTTTTATTTCTTCTATATAAAATCTTATAAATGCATAACTTATTAAATATCTAAATAATGGTCCAAATAATAATATATCATTTATCATTATTGATAGTATATATTTATTATTTAAAACTAAATGACAATATTTTTTTGAAACTAATAAATTACTAAATAATAATATTTTTTCATTATTATTACTAATATCAAATAATTTATTAATATTTTCTTTTGTTAAAGAATTATTATCATAATTAGATATTATATAATTTTTAAATATATTTAATGAATAAGTATTTATATCATTAAAATCATTAATTTCTATTTCTTTTAAATAATCATTTTTATTATTATTAGTTATATTATTTTGTATTTTATTATTTGAATTATATATTAATTTTTTTATAATAATAGCTATTGATGGATTATCTAATCTATCTAATTTAAAAGTAAACATTCTATTTATAAAATTTTTTGTAAAATTTAGATTACAATTATAAAAATTTTGCCAATATAAATTTTCATTTAAATTAGTAATTATAGAAATTAAATTATTATGAAAATTAAAATAGTTATTCATTATTTTAATTTTTATAATATCTTCAATTGAATTTTTGTTATCATATTGTTTTAAATATGATAAAAAATTATTAAAAGATATTGTAAATATTGGTAATATTAAATTTTTTTCTTGTAATTTATAATCAAATATATTATATCTTTCTAAAAATATATTTGATAATACGACTAAATTATTATAATGATTTTTATTATTTAAAATTCTATTAGTAACTTTATACAATATTAAATTATTAGACTCTTTATCAAAAATATCTTTATCGATTATATTATTATAAAAATCTGATGAAATTAAATTTTCATTCTTTTTTATAATAATATAAATATCAGAATAATATTTTGTTATATTATCACATGTTAATATAATATTATTATTATTATTATCTGTATAATTAATGACATTATGATAATTTATAAATGGATTTTGAATAGTAGCCATTATTTAATAATAATATAATTAAATAATTTATATAATTATCAATTTTTTTTATACTTATTAGTAAAATATAATAAAATTAATATTATAAAAAGTAATAATACTAATATATTTAATTTATATTTATTCCAAAAATAAACAATAAAAGATAGTAAAGAATGTAAATGTAGATAATCACCTATAACACATTGTGTTTTTCTATTAATTAAGTCATAAATATTTTCAATTGAATTATCAATAGGTGAACAATAATATTGTTCAAATATCATTGGAACAATTATATAATTTTTAAAAATTTTATTTGATAAAAATCTATCATAATGAATATTATTAATATAATCATTATAATTATTTAATATTTTTAACATAGATATTTTATTTAAACAATATGCATGAGTAGAACATGGATTATATTCTAATATATTTTTATTTTTATTATTTTTAAAATTAAAAATAATATTTTCATTCTCTAATGAAAAATAACCTAAATAAAATATATCCCATTTATTATAAGTCATAAAATTAATAGAATCATTTAATAAATCTAAATTATAAAATATACTAGGTCTAATATCATCTTCAAATATTAAAATATTATTATATCCTAAATTATATGCATTTTTAATAAGATTAATATGAGATTCAAAACAACCATATCTACCGCCTTTTAGTGATTTATCTACAAAATAAAATTCAACATTTTTAATATTTAATTTATTAAAAGTATTATTAGCTGATATATCTATCTTTTCTATATTTTAAATTAATACAATATATTTTATCAAAAAAATTATATAACATTATTTATTATAATTAATTATATATAATATTATTAATATTATTAAAATTAATAATATTAATATATTTAAATTATATTTATTCCAAATATAAATAATAAATGATAATACAGAATTAATATGCAAATAATCACATGTAACACATTGTGTTTTTCTACATATTAATTCATACATATTTTCAATTGAATTATCAATAGATGAACAATAATATTGTTCAAATATCATTGGAACAATTATATAATTTTTAAAAATTTTATTTGATAAAAATTTATCATAATGAATATTATCAATATAATCATTATAATTATTTAATATTTTTAACATTGATATTTTATTTAAACAATATGCATGAGCACCACATGGATTATATTCTAATATATTTTTATTTTTATTATTTTTAAAATTAAAAATAATATTTTCATCATCTAGTACAAAATAACCTAAATAAAATATATCCCATTTATTATAAGTCATAAAATTAATAGAATCATTTAATAAATCTAAATTATAAAATATACTAGGTCTAATATCATCTTCAAATATTAAAATATTATTATATCCTAAATTATATGCATTTTTAATAAGATTAATATGAGATTCAAAACAACCATATCTACCGCCTTTTGGTGATTTATCTACAAAATAAAATTCAACATTTTTAATATTTAATTTATTAAAAGTATTAGTAGCAGATATATATCTATCTTTTCTATATTTTAAATTAATACAATATATTTTATCAAAAAAATTATATAACATTATTTATTATTATAATTTATATATAATTAAAATAAATAACATAATAATTAAAATTATAATAATAATAATTAATTTTTTATAATTATTAAATATATTAATAATATATGATATATTTGAATTAATATTAAGATAATCACCGCAAAAACATTGTGATTTTCTTAATATTAATTCATCTATTCCATGAATAGAATTATCTATATCATAACACCAATATTGCTCAAATAACATAGGAGTTGCACAATAATTATTAAATATGTTTTTATTACTTAAAAACATATCATAATGAGTATTATTAATATAATTTTTATATAAATTTAAAATTTTTAACATAGATAATTTGTTTAAACAATATGCATGTGTTGCTCCTGGATTATATTTAATAATATTATTACTAATATTTATATGAGATGTAATAATATTTTCTGATATATATTTTTTATTACTAATAATATATCCTAAATAAAATATATCCCACTTATTATTTTTCATAAAATTAATTGAATTAGTTAATAAATCTAAATTATAAAAATTACTAGGTCTAATATCATCTTCAAATATTAAAATATTATTATATCCTAATTTATATGCTTTTTTAATAAGATTAATATGAGATTCAAAACATCCATATCTTCCACCTTTTGGTGATTTATCTACAAAATAAAATTCAACATTTTTAATATTTAATTCATTAAAAGTTTTATTAGCAGATATATATCTATCTTTTCTATAATTTAAATTAATACAAAATATTTTATCAAAAAAATTATAAGACATTATATATATAATAATATTTTATTTAATAATATATTTTTTCATAAATATTATTATTATTAATTATATAATCATTATCTATCATATATTTTAAAGATTTATCAAATAATTCAAATGTCAATTCAAATATATTTATATTATTTTTAATTTTATCATATAATTCTAAATATGTATAATTATTTATTTTTAAAATTGAATTTATATTTGTACATATAATTGTATTTCTATTATGACATAATTTTATTAAATTTTTTTCTTCAAATAAATTTATATTATTTGATAAATTTGTAAATATTTCTATTAAATTAGTATTATTAATTTTATTATCACTTAATTTAATAATATTAGTTTCTTTAATTAAAATACCTGATAATAACATGGAATCAATAATATTTTTTTTATTATATTTATTATAATTTTTAAATATATTATTATTATAAATATCATCATATGATAATTTATTATCATTTACTAATTCTAATATAATAAATTGAATAGGTAACATTATTATAATCTGATCATTAAAAGTTATATTTATTTCACCATAATCTAATATAAAATTAAGTATTTTATTATTATTATTTTTATAATTATTATCAAAGTCAACTAAATATTGTGTAAATAATGAATATTTACTTAAATTATTAATAATATCACTACAAAGTGTACTATTTGATTGATTTAAATTCCATGATTCATATGAAGTTATTAATATATTATTATTTATATAATTAATATTATCATTATTAAAATTATTATTTATTACATTTGAATATAAAATATCTGATAAAATTTTAGAAATTTTATATATATATACATCTTTAAATTTTATTTTTAAATAATCACTTATGATATTTTCAAATAAAATATCATTTTTAATATCACTACTATTTATATATATTGATAATAATCTTTTTATTAATAATTCATAATATTGTTTAATAATTAAATCTGTATTTTTAAAAAATGATATAATATTTATTATTTCTTTTATTTCATCTATATTTTTTATAATAATTAAATCATTTAAATATATTATTATTTTATCTATAATATTATTATTTATATTAATATCAAATAATTTTTGTTTAATAGTTATATTACTAAGTTTATAATAAATATTATCTAATTCATATTTATTAATATTATTTATAAATTTAATAATATTAATCATTGAAATAATATTTTCATCATCAATTTGATCTATTAATAATAAAACACTATCATAAATATGTTTTATAATTGTATTATCAGTATTTATTTTATAATTATTTATTATTTTGTATAATATTTTATTAGTATTATTTATCACTAATTCAATTTCATAAACACTATTATTATTTAATATAACACAAAAATATTCTAATATTAATTCATATATGTATTCATTATTTATTAAATATAAATATTTTTTTATTTTACTTAAATAATTAATATTATTATTTAATATATATATATTTCTAATATTTAAAGGTATTATATTATTATATTTATTATTATTTTTCAATAAAAAATTTTTAAAACTAATTTCTATATATTTATTTAATTTATTATAAAGAGAAAAGGTATCAATAATACTAACTTTTTTTATAAAAGTAATTAATTTATTTATATTAGATTGATATTTAAAATCTAATTCAATGATATAACTTTCAATTTTGTAATATATTATACTATCAAATAAAATATATTCATTTATTAATTCTAAATAATTTATTAATATTTTATTATTATTAGGAACTATATTATTTAATAATATACATTTATTATATATATTTTTTAATAATTCAATAAATTTTATTAAACAAAAATTATTTTTTTTTATTAATAATCTTAAATTATTTTTTATACTAACTATATAATTTTTTAATCTTTCATAAATTAATAATATAATATCATTTAAATTATTAGTAAAATATACTATTTGATTTATATAATCAGGTATTACTAATATATTATTATTATTAATAAAATTTTCAAGAAATAATTCTATCTTATATAAAATATTTTCAGGAGTATCAAATATAATATTATTTGATATAATATTATATTTATTAAAATCAAAATCTTTTAATATGATATTATTATTATTATTATTTTTAATAGTATTAAATACTTTTAATCTATAATTAGATAAATCTGATTCAATATCCATTTTAATAATTAAAAATAAATATTATAATTTAAATATAAATCAATTTTTTTTTATAATTACTTATTTAATAACTATAAATAAGGTTGTAATTTTATAATAGGTTCATCTATTAATTATTTTATTAAATACGTTGATTGATTAGTAGGAATTTCATCTTTTTTTATATTTTATATATTTTAACATATATATTATATATTTAATAAGGAATATATCTAGGTATATCATAATCATATAATTTTACTTTAAAATCTCCTTTAGTTACATCAGTTCCAGGAATAAAAATAATTTGGTTATCTTCAATTTCTTTACCATTATTAATTTTAATTGGAATTTTAATATTATTATCATTTAAATTACTTTGAACATAATATTCATATTGATTAGATTTTGGAAAAGTTTGCCTACCAAATAAATTATAAAATGTTTCTGTTAAATCTCTTAATACAACACCTACTAATTGATAATGTTCAGGATAGCCTCTAGTTGGATAATTTAAATTTTTTTTAACATAGTCATATGGATATAAATATTCAGGTATTCTTCTTTCGGGTGGTGAAAAATTATCATATAATACATTTTTATCTCTTTGTTTGATAAAATTATGTTTTTCTATATCTATATCATCATTAATATCATTATTATTATTATTATTATCAATATTATTAATATTATTATTTAAACTATTTAATTTATTTATTATTTTTTTATTAAGTTTATCTATTAAAGTATCAGAATATTTATAATCAGTATCATTAATATATTTATATTTATTATTATTAATATACCATAATAATAAAATAATAATTAATAAAATAATAAGTAATAAATGTTTAATTGGTAATTGTAAATTAATATTATATTCCATATAATATTAATAGAAAATAAAATAATTAATAAATATAATTATTTTCTATTAATTATTAATTCTATTAGATTATTTTTTATTGGTTTAATATCTTTAATATCAATATTTAATAATTTAATAATTTCATTAATTTCACTGATTTTTAATTTATTTAATGTAGTTTTATTATATTTAATTGGTGGTATAATAGTATTTTGTTCTATAATTAATTCCTTAGAATTATTTGTATTATTTTGTTCTATAATTAATTCCTTAGAATTATTTGTATCACTTTGTTCTATAATTAATTCCTTAGAATTATTTGTATTATTTTGTTCTATAATTAATTCCTTAGAATTATTTGTATCACTTTGTTCTATAATTAATTCCTTAGAATTATTTGTAATATTAATATCATTATATATAACTTCTTTTATATTTTTATAATATGAAATATTATGTTTATTTTTTAATATAATATCAATAATATTATTATATTTATTAAAAATTTTTATTAATTCATTATTTTTATTTTCCATAATTGGTTCCCACATATTTTTAAATTTAAAAAATAAAAAAGTATTTTTATCAAAATTTAAAAATTTATTATATAATACATTAATATTTTGTATATTATCATCAGTATATACAAATACTATAATATTTATATCTAAAATATTAACTATATATTGTAACACATCGATATCAGGCTCTAATTTAAATCTTTCTCTAAAATCATTTTTAGATAATTTATTTATTGTATTGGATAATTTTCTTTTGCTATAATTATCTAATAAATAATTTTTAAAATTATTAATAATAGTATTTTCATCTAACTCATATGGAATCATAAAATTATTATCATATAATGTTAAAAAAGATGACCAAAAACTAATATTATATTGAATTGGTATATCATTATTATTAGTAAATTTAGTAATACCATAACGAAAAAAAGTATTTGGAAAAAAATTAAAAATTAAATTATAATTAAAAGTATTTTTATCAGTTACAATATTATCATTTTTTAAATATTTTAATATTAAATCATATGTTATAATTTGATTTTGATTCATTAATTATTAATTCAGCAATATCTTTAAATATAAAAAATATCAATTTTTATATTTAAAATATTTATTATTTATAATATAAATTAAATTATGGATATTAAAATAAATAATTTTAATAATTTTATAAAAGATATTATTGATTATAATGATAATATTAATTTAAAATATTTTAAATATATTAATTATAAATATTATGTAGATAATAATTACAACATAGAAGATCATATAGGTATAAATAATAATGATAATACAAATAGTAGTATTATTTTTTATATTAATAATGAAAAAAAATATTCTGATTTTGAAATACTTGGTATATATGATAATATTAATAATATTTGGATTTGGGGATGGGTATTGCCAGCTATAAATAATAAATATATAATAAATTCAAAATATTTATTAGAGTATGGTTTAAAAATTGATATAAATAATATTCCTGAACTGTTGTTTATAAAAACATTATTAACTAATTCTAGAATATTAATAGGGTCTTCAATAGAATTAGAAATTAATATGGCAATTGTTTTATATTTATTAAAAAATAAAATTTTATTTATTTATAAATATAAAAATAAAAATATTACATCATATTACTTAATAAAGAATTTATATTAAAAATAAATAAAGAATTTATATTAAAAATAAATAAAGAATTTATATTAAAAATAAATAAAGAATTTATATTAAAAATAAATAAAGAATTTATATTAAAAATAAATTTAATAAGTTTCGTAATATTTTTTATAAATATTATTTTAATATGATAATAATTAGATTAGTATTATTATTATTTTTATTATTATTTATTAAATATTATCCAAAATTAACTAACTATTCATTAGATACAAAATTTAATTTTTATAGATCATTAATTTGTTTATATTTATCAATTAATTCATTAGATATTATAATTAATAATATTTTTTCATTTAATAAAATAACATCATATAATAATAATGAAATTAATGATCATATTTGTTGGTTTAAATCATATATCATATTAGATTTATTATATATGATATATAGTAAAAATAAAAGAATTGATTTATATCTTCATCATATATTTTGTTTAATTACTTTTATTATAATAGAATATTATAATAGTTATAGTTTATTGTATTCATTTTTGTTGTTAACTGAATGTATTAGTATTGTTAGTGGTATAGATTCAATGTATTTAGAAGATAAAAATTATGAAAAATCAAAAAAATATAAACAAATAAGAATTAATATAATCAAATATATTAGAAGGCCTATGTGGATAATATGTATATTATTATTGTTATTTAATAAAAATAATATGATTTTTACTATATTTTTAATAAATTTAGTAGGTTGTATATTATTCTTATGTTTAGATATATATTGGGAAAATAAATGTTATAAAATAATAAATAAAAATATTTAAAAAAGTATTTTTATATTATTTTAATAATGACAAATATTCCTGAAAAACATGAATTTAATGCTGAAATATCTAAATTGATGAAAATAATTATTCACAATTTTTATTCTTCAAAAGATATATTTTTAAGAGAATTAATTTCAAATTCTTCTGATGCTATAGATAAAGCTAGATTTAATAGTCTTGAATCAAATGAATTATTTACACCTAAAATTAAAATTTATAGTGATGATATTAATAAAACTTTAACAATTGAAGATAATGGTATTGGTATGACAAAAAATGAGGTTATTAATTGTTTAGGAACTATTGCAAAATCTGGAACTGAAGAATTTGTTTCTAATATGCTTAATAATAATAAACAAAATATTGATCTTATTGGACAATTTGGAATTGGATTTTATTCAGTATTCTTAGTTGCTGATAATGTTAAAGTAGTTACTAAACATTTAGAAGGTGATAGTAATTATGCAATTGTATGGGAATCAGATTCAAATTCAGGATATTCTATTAATATTGAACCTAATGATGATGATAATTTTGAACATGGAACAAAAATTATTTTACAATTAAATGAAGAAAATTTTGAATATTTAGATCAATCTAAATTGATTGATATAATTAAAAAACATTCTGGTTATGTTCATCATCCTATTTTCTTATTACAAAAAATAAAAATTATTAAAAATATTAATAATGATACTGATAATAATAAAGATAGTAATGATGATGATTATGAAGATAATTCAGATGATGAATTAGATATGGATAAATTAGCAGCCGAACTCAAACCTATTAATGAATCTAAGGATGAATCTAATGAGGAATCTAATGATGAATCTAAGGATGAATCTAATGAGGAATCTAATGATGAATCTAAGGATGAACCTAATGATGAATCTAAAGATGAACCTAATGATGAATCTAAGGATGAACCTAATGATGAATCTAAGGATGAACCTAATGAGGAATCTAAGGATGAATCTAAGGATGAATCTAAGGATGAACCTAATGAGGAATCTAAGGATGAACCTAATGAGGAATCTAAGGATGAACCTAATGAGGAATATAAAGTACCAGAACCAGAAGAATTTAAATATGAATTTATTGAAATTAATTCAAAACCAATTTGGAGTAAAGATCCAAAAGAAGTAACAGAGGATGAATATTTAAATTTTTATAAATCATTAACTAGTAATAATGATAGTTATATAACATATAAACATTTTAGAGCAGAAGGTGATGTTGAATTTTCAGCAATTTTATTTGTACCTAATAAAGCACCCTTTGATATGTTTGATGCAAAAAAAGATAATAATAATATAAAATTATATGTTAAAAAAGTTTTAATTACTGATAATTGTAAAGATTTATATCCAACATTTTTAAATTTCGTAGTTGGTATTGTAGATAGTCAAGATTTACCATTAAATGCAAGTAGAGAACTTTTACAACAAAGTAAAATTATTAAAAAAATTAATAAAGTATTAGTAAAAAAGACTTTAGAAATGTTTAAAGATTTATCTGATAATACTGAAAAATATAATGATTTTTATAATAATTATAATAAAAATATTAAATTAGCAATTAATGAAGATCCTTCTAATAAATCAAAATTAGTAGATTTATTAAGATTTCAGTCTTCGAAAAGAGAAAATATTAGTTTACAAGAGTATATTGATAATATGAAAGAAAATCAAAAAGGTATTTATTATGTTGTTGGAAATACATTTGAAAATGTAAAAAATTCAGTATTTATAGAAAAACTTGTTAAAAATGATTATGAGGTTATATTAATGTATGATCCAATAGATGAATATATAATGCAACAAATGCATGATTATAATGAAAAAAAGTTTATTAATGTTATTAAAGATGATTTAAAATTATCAGATGATAAACCCGAAGAAAATACTGAACCTGATGAATCTATAAATGAAATTTGTAAAAAAATAAAAGAAGTATTAGATGATAAAATTACATCTGTAGTTGTATCATCAAAAATAGAATCTCATCCTGTTGTAATAACAAGTCCAATGGGTTGGTCAGCTAATATGGAAAGAATTGTAAAAGCACAAGCATTAAATAATAATACAGGTATTCCTAGTTTTATGATGAATCAAAGAACTATGGAAATTAATCCAAAACATAAGTTAATTAAAAAAATAGTTGAATTAAATTATGATAAAAATTATATTATTATGTTATATAATATGGGATTAATTGCAGGTGGGTATGAATTAACAGAAAGTAATATATTTTTGGATAGTTTATATAATCATATTTAATTTATAATTTTAAATATAAATCATCTTTATTAATTGCTTTTTCATCTTCTTTAATGTTAGGAATATTTATATTATTTATATTAAGTATATTATTAGTAGAAATATTAAAATATTTAATATTTTCTATATAATTAGATACTTGTTTTCCATATAATATTTGATTTAAATTAGTATCAATAATAAATGGTAATGAATCTTTTAAATTTTTATTATTTAGTATTGTTTGTATAACTTTTATTTCTTTTGGATCTTTACTATTATCAATATTAATAATTTTAAATAAATTATTAATATTATTATTATTTAATTGTTCTATTATTTTTATACAGTATATATATTTTTCAGAATAATAAATTATTTTCATATAATAATAATATGAAAATAATTTATTTATATAAAAAAAAATGATAATTTAATATTAAAAGGTAAAATGTTATATATATTAATGATGAAAATTAATAAAATAAATATAAAAATTATTAAACTAGATCATGAATTAAATGAGTCATTTTTACAATTTAATATTAGCGGTGATAATATTAATTATGTTATAATTAATACTTTAAGAAGAACAATATTTTCAGATATTCCAATTTATGCTTTTAGTGAAATAATTATTGATAGAACTTTAGCAGAAAATAGATCAGTTTTTCATAATAATTTTATAAATTTAGATTTAACTAATTTTACTGTTTGGGGTATTGAAAATAATATTGATTTTATTGATAATGATGATAATGATGATAATGATAATGATAATGATAATGATAATGATAATGATAATGATAATGATAATAATAATGATAATGATAATGATAATGATAATGATAATGATAATGATAATGATAATGATAATGAGTTTTTACCTCATCAAGATGAAAATAATAAATCTTCATTAAATGAGTTAACGATGTATGTTAATTATAAAAATAAAACAAATAATACTTTTACTATTACAACTGAACATGCTAAATTTTATTATAAACAAAATCAAATAGATTCTCCATATATAAATCCTAGTATTATAACAAAATTAAATCCTAATAGAGAAATATCTTTTTCTGCAATCACTAAAATTGGAACTGAAGAAAGAAATGGAACTATGTATAGTGCTGTTACTGTTTGTTTTTATAAAGAAATTAATAAAAATGAATTTGAATTTGAATTACAATCACGTGGTCAAATAACCGAATTACGTATTATACATGTAGCAATTATAAATATAAAAAAAAAATTAAGAAATTTTTCAAAACTAATTAAAAATAATAATGACATTAATGAAACTAATATTGGTGAAATTTTAATTAATAATGAAGATCATACATTAGGAAATTTAATAAGTAGAGGATTACAATTTCATGATAAAATTATTTTTGCAGGCTATAATAAACCACATCCATTAATTAAAACAATAAATTTACATTATAATAAAAAAAATAAAAATGATAATATTAAAGATATAATACAAGATGTTATACAATACAATATTGAACTTTATAATGAAATTTTACAACAAATAAAAAAAAAATGTAAAAGTTTTTAATAAATTATTCATTATGTTCAGATTCATTAGTAGTAGTATTATCATTATTATCAATGATAGATTGATAACGTTTAGGAACATCAATAAAATTAATAAATTTTTTAATAGATATATTTTGATTATTATCAATAATTTTATAATCAATATGTATAAATAATTTTTTATCTTTTTTTATTGGTATCATAAAATTAGGAATTATACCATGAAATGATTTAATAGTTCCTTTATAATGATAATCTTCATCTCCAAATATTTCAATATCAAATCCAATAGTATTTTTATTTATATTATTTATATCAAAAGTTGAAGAATCATATTTTTTTGATGATTTTAAATTTTCTCTAGAATTTATTATATATTCATCATTTGTTTCACATGATCTAGAATCTCTAAAAGTATTTGTATTATTTGTTTCACAAGATCTAGGATCTCTAAAAGTGGTTGTATTATTTGTTTCACAAGATCTAGAATCTCTAAAAGATGATATACAATTTTCTTTAGAAGTTATAATAGATATATTTGGAATATTTATTGCTAAAAAATTATATATTACTTTTTTTTTTTAATAACTCTATTCATATTTTTATCAAGTAATTCT
>Ga0247832_1002182_pt1 | contig 30953 bp, 29 predicted proteins | sample LaCruzMarch2015__10_FD_192407 | JGI IMG/M metagenome (GOLD analysis project Ga0247832, IMG submission 192407) | Freshwater microbial communities from meromictic Lake La Cruz, Castile-La Mancha, Spain - LaCruzMarch2015_4m | ecosystem: Environmental > Aquatic > Freshwater > Lake | place: Spain... | reverse complement strand
AAACTGGCCAAGCCCTGCACGTTGACGGCGGAGTGCTTGGGTAACCAGCGCGGTTTGCCCAGATCCACTTCGCCGCGCATGCCGCGAATTTGCGAGGTGAGCGGAGCCACGATCAGCAGGGCCCGGGGATCGTCGTCGCTGGGCACGGACAAAACCAAGACCGGCCTGTTTTTGGCGGCGATCCCCAAGTCGGCAAACCAGACCTCCCCCGGTTTGGGATCAATACGCACCGAGGGACTCCGTCCATGCCCCGGCTTGTTCACGCGCCGAGAGCAGGCGAGGGGGTGTGGTCAATTCGAAAGGCACACCGTTGTGCAGCTCGATCTGGGCCAGCAGCATGTTGAGCGCATCGCCGGGCTTGAGACCGAAGCGGTCGAGGATTTTCTCAGCCTTCTTGAGCCGGCGCGCCGGCACCCGGGCGCGGAAAAGAACGCTTTCAGTAGCCATGCTCAAATATGCTCGAAAATGCCCGTTTAAGTCAAGCTGGGTGCTCCCAAGATTTATCCACGAGCCGAAGCGAAGACGGGGCGCCACGGCGACCCACGAGACTAAGAGACCAAGAGCCGGAGTCCGCCGCGGCGGACGAAGACAGCGTGAGGCAGAGCCGAGGGCAAACCTGAAGCCGGAGGCTGCGGTGTGCGGTGTTCAGTGATTCAGTATTCAGGCGGAGGGAGTAGTCGGAGACCTCAGGGCTGAAAACTGGACACTGAGCACTGCGAACTCTGATCCCTCCTTGGGATCAGTCATATTTTTCGCAATCGGCGAAGGTTGCTGCAGCGGCGTCCTTGGGGGAGACGATGGGTTCGAGGCCGATTTCGATCGGCCAGTCGATGGCAAGTGAAGGGTCGTTCCAGCGCAGGGAGCGGTCTGCTTGGGGATTATAGGGTGCCGTGCAGGCGTAGCAGACGGTGGTGTTGTTCTCCAGCGCGAGAAATCCGTGGGCGAGGCCGGCCGGTAGAAAGAGGCGTTCGAGGCGGGTTGCGTCGAGATACCGGCCCTGCCATCGGCCGTAGGTGGGCGAAGAGCGGCGCAGATCGACGACGACATCATAGATGCGGCCGGAGGTCAGCCAGATGAGTTTGGACTGCGCGTGCTCGCCGCTCTGGTAGTGGAGTCCCCGCAGTGTGCCGCGCTGCGACGTGCTGCAGTTTTCCTGCGAGAAGATACTATCGTGCAGGCCGAGGGCACGGAGCGTTGCTAGGCTCCACGATTCGTAGAAGGCGCCTCGCGCATCCGTGTGGATTACGGGTTGCAGAAGCGAAACCCCCTGGATTTCGCCGCCGTGGGCAAGATGCATGGGAAGATGCGCGCGCTCAGGTTTGCGTGGAGGGCGCGGCCGACGTGGAGGGCGCAGCTGGACTTGGGTTCGGCGCGGCGGCTGGCGGTGCGGGGGTGTTGGGCAAGTATCTCGCGCGGATCGGTGCGAGGTTCTCGGGGGTGACCGCTCCATCAAAACCATTGTCGAAGCGCTCGTTGAGGAGAGCGCGATCCGGCGGGTGGGCTTTCATGGCATAAACTTTTTTTGCCTGAAATATTTTGTCCGGGTCGATTTCGACCAGAACGCTGTTTGCCGCATAAACAAACTGTTCCGTCGCCTTGGCGATGATGGTTAGTTCATTGTCGACCACGTGGTCGCGGTAACCCGGGTGGAAAAGAGATCCGCCATAGAGTTTTTTGGCCCAATCGGTCCGCACGATACCGTAGGAGGCAATGTGTCCCTGCCATTTCGCATCGTTGACGGCGCAAAGTCCTTTTCCCGACTTGTGGAGCACGTCCCGCGCCAGTTTGAGCCAAGCTCTGCCTGGATAGACGTCCTCCGCCAGATAAACGACATAAGTCGCCGAGAGGCGCGCCGCGGTGTCGTTGAAGGTTTTGACGAAGCCTTGCCGTTCGCGGTCCATCACGACGTAGACGTGGGTGCGCATTCCCGCCTGCTTGACCAGCAGCCGCGCGGTTTCGAGAGCGCGGGCCTCGGTAATACTCGGCATGATTACGACCGTCTCCACACCCTTGTCGATCGGCGCAGCATGCACGGCCGCGGCATCGATCAGGGTGATCGATGCGTCTTCCGCTTGCCGCCCGAACGGCGGGACCTTGGCTCGCTGCGAGGGCAGTGTCGCGGTGGCGTGGGCCGGTTCGCAGGCTCGCAAAGTTTCCAGACAGAGCGGGCTCACTGTCGGCGCGTGTGCTTTTTCCGACGGGCTGCGCAGGGCTGCGAGCAGGTCCGCTTGGTGGCCGTTGAGCCAGCGGTCGCCCTCTTCCGGCGGGACCGCACTGCGGGCCAGCGCCGGGTCGATGACCTCCTGCAGTGCTTCGTCCGACAGTTCGGACAGGTCGATCCCATGCGGGTCATGAAGGATGGCACGGAGCCATTGCGTCGTCTCCCGAGGGCGACCAACCAAGCCCTCGTAGGAAATGCGGTGAACCGGTCTTCCTTGAGTCGCGCGCAAGGCGGCGGCGTTGTAGGCCTCCCAGAGAGCGAGGCCGTAGGGCAGGGGAAAGTTGTTGCGCCGGGCCAACGAGGCGGCAACGGAGGCCGGATGGCGGTAAATATGGAGGATCACCGCATTGGGGATTAGATCGGCGAGTAAAGGGAAGAGAAAACAAAGCCGTGGCTCCTTGAGCGCCGAGACCTCACGGGTTTTCATGTCTTTGATCAACTCGACGAAGGCCGCCCGCTGCTGTGCGACCAAGCCAGGGCGGAGCAAAGCCGGGTCAAACTTCGCGATTTGATCCCAATCAAGGCCGACCGAATGCAGTAATTTGTCGCAGATGCGACGTATCTCTTTCCGCTCCCAGAATCCCTTGGGATTCTGCGGCCCGGCCGCCGCGGCGAAAGACGCGGGCAAACCGAAGTAAATTCCCGAGGCTTGCAAAAAGCCGGCCAGGCAGGAGGTGCCGGACCGGTGCATGCCGAGCACGATGATCTGTGTGGGGTGATCGCAGGTGGCCGGAGGCTGCGTCGGTTCGGCGAGATCCTCCGACGCTAGCCACGACTCATAACCGGGGCGCCAGTGATGGGTTATCGCCTGGAGCGCGTCTTGGCCGCGGAAAGCTGCCAACGCCGCCTCGGTGAAAGCGCCGAGATTCTTGCCGTCTTCAGCGAGGTGGATCATGAGGAATCCGTGAAGGAAACAAGGCGTGCAGTTATTTAAGGCGCAGATGTGCTTCGATAAAATCCCGCTCCAAGTCGAAGATTGGATACCGACTCAGCACATCCTCGAATCGCTGGTAGAACGGCAGATCCAGAGGAGTCGTGGTGTAGTCCAGGCGCACGACCTCGAGCCCGAGCAGTTGGAAATAAAGGATATAATGAGCCGCGGTGAGGCGATTGACCCACGCGCACCGTGCGCGTCTCTTGTGGTGTTTGAGGTAGAATTCCTCGACGACTTCGTCGGTGAACAAGAGGTGGGGCCATGGGAAAAAAATTTCGCGGTAACGGTGGGACGCTTTGGGGCCTCGGTGAAGATTTGCAATGAGCAGGAACTCGCCGCCCGCCGCCAGATGATCGCGGGCTTGCTTGAGCATCTCATAGGGATGCGTGACATGCTCCCAAACCGCCGAAGAGAAAATGAAATCAAACTTCCGGCCGCCGAGGCACTGCACGTCTTGGCTTAGGTCGGCTTTGAATAACTGTAGCGAGGTTGTCGGAGTGAGCTGTTGCCACTGGGGATATTCCGCCACGTCCACACCGACGCATTGGCAATCAAAATGCTCCGCGAGTTTGCTTAGGATCTCCGCTCGGCCGCAGCCTATTTCCAGAACGGACTTATCCTTTAAGCGGTAGGTTTTATCTAGCTGGGTGGCGCGGCGAAGGCCTCGGTCAACTAGCGCTACTGTGTCATAAACACGCGCTTTCTTGACGAGCCTGCGAGAGGCGTATTCCGCATTCAGTGCCTCAAAAAGCGCAAGATCAAATACCATGTGGTGAGTCTTTACAATGTGTGCTCTTCTGCGGAGCACTCATCCCCAAACGAAAAATGATATTGTCTTAACACGCCCTCGCGGTCAGAGACTAATGCAGCTGCTTTGCCAGCTCCCACATCTAGCGATAGCTTTACGTCTGTGTGATTAAGCCCATAGAAACTGACGAAGAGAGCGGACTGGGTATTCGGCACAGTGGAACTGATACTACACGAAGGGCTGAGTGTGGCATAACCTGTCGAGCGCCAGCCATTCAGCGGTTGCGAAGCGGCTCGGTAAAGTTGCGCGACGTGGGGGCTGTCCGAAATTATTGAATGAATTAACTTGCTTCCGCCGGATTTGCCCACGTAGCTCGCAGACCTTTGGGAGGTTTCGCCGCTGATTGGCTGAAGCTCCCATTCGGGAGCGAAGTGGGACCACAACCGTATGCTCATCCGTTCCGGGGTAGTAACGTGGTCGATTGTTACTAGAAATGACTTAACTCTGTAGATTACGTGCCTCTTGTGAGTGTATTGAATTGAACTGTGTCTGTAGCACCCTGTCATGAGCGCAAAAGGCTCCCTGTATCTGCATTGCGTTACTAACGACCCTTGAGGAAGGTTATCACGCTGGGTTGTATCCTCGCCCGACACTGATGTGACCTCGACTGTGTTATGCGCTCGCCGAGACCGGCAGAAAGTTCGCTCTTGGCCCCTCTTATAAGCATATTTGCCCGCGTCTTGAAGAATGTCTTGCCCCTCAAACCAAATTACAGAGAGATCGTCATCGTGCTTATGGGTGGTTGAGTTGAATGCTCCCATCATTAGCAGGTATGATGCATTATCAACGCGTCCACCTCCGTCGTCGCGGAATACTGCGTAGCCGCTATCGCTCCAGCTCTGTTCAGAAGCGACAAAGACACAGTTGTCAACGGCCTTTGGTGGTGATCCGTTGGAGTCGCCAATCGGAACACGACGTCCATCGGGAAGAAGAAAAAACCCGTCAATCTGCTCAACGGACTTAACTAAAGTCGGTAAATTGAAACGGTCGAACCAACCTGAACGACTCATTGTCTTCAGTCGCGCCAAAGCAAACGCGTGATACTCTGGCGAGTTCTCCTTGTGCACTAAAGATGTCGTGAATTGATGTTCCAATAACTTAGGAACAGCCCAGTCTAGGAAGCCCTCAATCCGCTCGTCATAGCTTTCGCCGCAACACGCCTTGAGTGCGGCGAGCCCGTGCAAATCAGCGAAAGTGTGGTTAGTGAAAGTATGATTACTACGATCCAACAAAAACTCGCAGTGCTTTTGCGCAAAGGAGTGGAGCACTGAAATGGATTGGGGAGTGGGATGCTCTTCAGTGTAGTCACGCCAGGCCGTCAGTATGTAGGCAAGGCGCATCGCCCGCTGTCCGACAACGTGGTCATACCACAAATACGGGCTCGATAGACTGTGACGTTCATGAAAAGCGTAATAATCTTCGATCACCTCTGTTGGTCTAACTAGCCAGTGCGGCTGGCGTGTTGCTTCGTATTTCAGCAGGTGGGCATCAAGCATGCGCCACATATGAAGGTGAGCACACCAATTTCGGTCATTGAAGGGGTCACAGGCCCAATCAAATGAGCGTGTGATTTCAACGCACTGAAGTGCTGGCGCACCGTGCGGATGAAAGCACACTGTCTCAGGGGCAACGTTGGTGACTCGACTTCGCTGCAAGTGAATTTGAGACGCTTTGATTCGGCTTGCATCGTCACTATGAACGGGTGACGCGTTCCTCATCCTCACGGGCTGTCTCACAGGCTTTGCGTCAGAGGGCGATCGAAGGGATAAGTTGTGGTACTCAGAACCGGCTACATTCCGCTGTGATAATGCGACTGCGGCCGCAACAATTTCAGGCACCATAGCGCGCGGTTCAGGCCCATGGACTCCGGGCCCATCATACAGCATTGTTATGATACGGCCGCTATCACTAGTACGAGCGTGAGGGTTTATCCCGAATGCTTCGCAAAAAGGTTGATAATGGTGCTTATAGTGAATCGTATCTTGTGCATTTTGCACCATAACGCACTTCGCGTTGCTATTTGCTCTGTAAGCTGATAACACCGAAAAGCGATTGTTTCGCGTGAGTCGCAGATCGGTAGTGTTTTTTCCTGGGAATGCCAACCGTAGAAGTGCGTCGACAAATCGCTTACCGTAGTTAAACACTTCAATTTGAGGGTTGATCGCCACTGCAGTAGCCAACCGCAGGTGCGAGGCAAGCATCATGCTCGCAAAGCCTCCGGCCGAAGAACCGTAACAGATAATATCTTGAGACTGGACTGCTAAGTGGGCCGCGACCTTTCTTACAAGTTCCGCGAGGGAGTCCATCCAGTCGTGTTGTTCAGTGCCGATATACCATCCGATTCGCAGCTGCTCGGGTGCGAGATATAAGGTGGGATCCGAGACGCAAAGGATCGTGCCCGGAAATTCCGTCTGCCAAGTCCAGCGGTGGAAAAGCGGTAGCCGGTAACGGCCGGGGTCGTGGGCGCCGGAAAGCAACACAAACAAACGGCTTTCTGATTTGCGGGTCAGAAGGCAGTCAAAGCGCCCCTCTTCAATAGTGACAGTAAACAGTCCGTCTCGTAATGGCTCGGAAGCGAGGGCGTTGAGGCTTTGGAAATTGCCCCAAGATGAAGGGAGTGTCTTTGGCATTCGTCGCTAAACAATGCGTTGTGCTGTCGATACCGTCGAAAGGTTGAATGCCTCTCGTAATAGGGCACTAGTTAGCTCATGGTCCACGGGGAATACGAAGTCAATGCGCCTTGCATCAAAAGTTTGCCTAAACTGACGGACAGATGACCATGAAAAACGCGCTTATACGTGGATTTCAACGATCGCATAGCTCGGCAGGCCTTGAGTAGTTAACACCGTAACCACAGACTGGGGCCAAAGATTGCAAACGCGCTCAACTGTAAAGCGCTGCTTATGCGACTTAGGAAGCAAGGCTTCGGGGTGAATCGGGACGGTAAGGATCAGTTGGTTTGTGGCAAGAGAAGTCAGCGTCTGCAACGCATCAGCTGTCTGACTTTCGGGCAAATAGGCGAGCGTTTGCAGGCAGGTGACGGTATGGGCGGTGAATGGGTGATGCTTGTGCTGCCGTGCTATATTATAAAAAGCAAGCGTCCAGTGAGGTGACAAATGCTGCAAAGACGAGTGCGGTTTGATGTCCAGCGCCAGAATGCTGTGGAATCTGCCAAAGCGGGCTGCCGCGTTGACAAATTGGCCTGCACCCGGGCCAACGTCAATCAGTGAGGCGCCGTCCTGTAACTTATTGTAGACGAGCGACCAGCGTTTATAATCAACAGCTCGCGTGTGGGGACGTCCAATCTTACCTGCGGATGCCAATTTGCCGTATTCCCCGTAGACCCATCGGATATGCGGCGTCATTTGCACGAATGACAGATCAAGAGTAGTCGGTGGCATGTTGGGGTCGTTGTTGGTCAGATTGCTGCTGATTTAGCCGTGGTGGACAGTTCGCCTTGTTGGCCAGCGAGTGATGGCGCCAGAGAAACTGAATTGAGAACGCGGTAGCGCAAGACCTGTGTAAAGGTTTTCGGCGGTGTGGCAGACGGTGGCCCACGAGCGCTCTCTAGTTGCCCAGATGCGAGCCGCAGCACCGAGATCTTTTCGCTTTCCACCGTCCTTGAGCAGTGTCGCGAGAGTTCGAGCCAAGTCGTCCACGTCGCCGCTCTTGAAAACAAGCCCGGTCTTTGCATGACTCACCATTTCCGCCAGTGCTTTGACGGAGGAAACAATGATGGCCTTGGCCATGCACATCGCCTCCAAGGGTTTGATTGGTGAGACGGTCTCGCACACAGCCAGCGGCTTTCGGGGGAACGCGGCGATATCGACCAGGGAATAATAGCCGGCCACGCAGTCATGGGGAATCCGCCCCGTGACGATGGTGATGTCCTGCAGGTCAAGCTCGGCAACAAGAGCCTGCAGGTCCCGCAGCGCGGCTCCATCCCCAACAAGCAAAAACTTGATATTTGTCATGCCCTGTTTCCGGAGCAGGTGCAGCGCACGTAACAAATCGTCTAAGCCTTCATAAGCGACGATGGAGCCGAGATAGCCGATGACAACATCATTCTGCTTGATGCCCAGCGAATCCGCCAAATCGCGGTCTCGCTCCGCTGGCCTAAACAGTTCGGGGTTCACTGCGTTGGGGAGAATGGAGATTTTCCCGGTAGAGGTTCCTCGCTGCACCAAGAGTTCTTTCAATCCCTCGGTGAGGGTTAGGACGGCATCGGCGGCGGCACAGGCTTGGCTCTCCATGGCGGCGGTGAAGGCGAAGTGCTCGGTTTGGTCCCATGAGGTTTCGCGCGATAATCTGGTGAGCTCCCATAATCCACGCACTTCATAGATCGCCGGAACGCCCAAACGGCGGGAGGCCAACACGGCCGCCAGGCCGTTGGGGAAATTGGAAGCTGCGTGAATGAGGCAACACCTGTGCTTTTGTGCGAGGCCCTGAACCTGCAGGGCAAAGAAGTCGACGTATTCGGCCAAGGTTGCGGCTGAGCGCCGCCAGCTCTGTGAGCAGCGTTCGTACCTAACGCCGTCAACTTCGTCGAAGAGGGGTATCGTGGCCGGCAACGGCGTGGAAATGTGTGCCTTGTGATCCGAGGGATAGCCCGGACGAGTGACGCCGATAACATTGAAGACCCCGCGATCATTGATGGCCTTGAGCAACCCTTGGGCCCGCGTGGCGTAGCCCCCAGAATTGTAAGGCAGCGAGTTGTGCAACAAGTAGAGGACGGTCGGCCGAACCTCATAGGGTGGTGCAGCTGCTTTGGAAGGCAACGGAAAGCCTCGCTGCCATAGGTTTATATCGCTTTGCAGCTTCCGCGAAAGTGCAAGTTCGGGAGGGGTTTGCATGCGGGCGTCGACTTCCTTAGTAAACTGCAGGGGCAGCTTCATTTCCCCGAGTTTGATCAACTGCGAGCGGACCGCCCCCACCAACTCGGCACTTGGGTGAGCGCGCCAGCTGAGCCATCCCAAAAGTGCGGAGAGGCGTGGCTGGGAGACTGTAAAACTTTCCTGCAAAAGTTCGAGGTCCTGCTCGGAAAGGCTCGCCTGGTTGACCCTGCTCAAAACTTTTTCTACATCCAAAAGCGTGGGGCGCGGTTTGCTGTTTGCCAGCGCGCTTAAGCTTTTTTTCAGAAGCTTAATGTCGGGCTTCTCATTGGGCGCGCGTCGTGTAGTTCGTGTGCTATTCGGCGTGACGCGAGCGTGGGCAAGCAAGGCTTCTGCGTGGCGCCGCCAAATCCGGTTGGGTGACAAGATGGGGGTTGCGGAGTCGGCGCGACCTGCGGCAAGAAATGCAAGGCGCGAAGACAGTGAATGGGAGTCACCCGCGGTAAACAGGGCGGAGCTTTTGCAGCCTTCCAGCTCTGCTAAGAAAAGATCGAAATCGGGAACGATAATGGGAAGGTCCAGACCTCGGGACTCGGCGAGCTTGAGTGGAGGAATCATGCGGCAGACGGCATTCGGTCGGCGCGGCAAAACGGCAACGTGCGTCTCGGCCAGTCTCGTGCGCGCCTCGTCCGGCGAGAGTCGGCCGAGGAACTGCACCTGCCCGTTGAGACCTCTGCTTTTGGCCCGTTCCTGCAGTTTCTCGCGCTCGGGGCCATCGCCGATGATGCGAGCGTGCACAATGGTGCCGCTCCGTTTCAATTCGGCCAGCGCCTCGATGAGAAGATCGAGCCCTTCATATTCCACCAGTGATCCGGCGTAGCCGACGGTGAAGACGTCGGGCTTGGGGCCGGCCATCTTCTTGGCGCGCTCCATCGTCTCAAGGTTCACGCAATTCGGGAGCAGTGCGATCTTGGCCGGATCAACATCCCATTCCTTCTTGATGTATTGGCCAAGCGCCTCGGATATAACAAAGACGCGGTCGGCTTCCTTGGTGACCAGGGCTTCGAGTTGCATGCCGAGCCGGTAGCGATCGGAGTGTTCATGATCTTCGATCTTGGCCGCACGCGTCATGTCCCACAGGCCACGCATTTCGTAGGCAAAAGGCAGGCCGAGTTGACGAGCCGCGATCAGCGCGGGCAGGGCATTGACATAATTCGATGCCGCATGGATGGCGGCCACGCGATCTTTTTTCGCCACCCGGGCGATGCTGTTTGCCGCTTGGGCAAAGTATTCATCGAGAGGCGCGGCCAAGGTGGGGGTGCGAATGTGGAGGTAATCCAGTCCCTCGTTATGGGTGGAGAGACGGTCCGGCAAACCGGTTCGGTCGGGACGATCCCACGGGTAGCCCGGGCGGGTGACGACAGTGACATTGCCGCCGGCCGCTTTGAGGGCGAGGTTCAGCTCGTGCGTGCGGTTGGTGTAGCCGCTGTTGTGGTAGGGCAGGCAGCTGGCGGCGACGTAAAGGAGTGCTCCGTCGGTCGGCTCGTAGGCCGGCTCGGCTTTTGCCGGCACGGCGGGAAGCTCTTGGGCGAGCTTGGCAAGTGTCTTGATTTCCTCGACGCGTTTCCCCTCGGATGCGGAAAAGACGCAAGTCGAGGCCGCGCCCTGAAGCAGAGTGAGCGGTTCGTGGATGTGACCGGCGTCGAACAGACGGAAGGCGAGCCACTTGGCCACAGTGGGTTGCGGGTTGATGTCATAAGCGGCGCGCCCGAGAATGGCGGCACGCCCCGGTTGGTTGAGCTTTTGGTAGTGCTTGGCCAGCGCCAGCAGGTGTCGGGCACGGGCGGCTGCGGCCGAACCGTGCTGATCGAGGGTTTGCTGCACGCCGGTGATGCCGTCGACCTCGAAGGCTGTCACGAGGGTAGGAAGGTCGAGCGCTTGGCGGCCGCGGAGAAAAAGCACCGCGGCGAGGGTCTGGCGCAAGGTGCGCCACCAGGTCGTTGGTGCATGGCCCGGCCACAAGGACGGGACGGGCGGCGCACCGGCAGAGCCGGCAGCCGGCTGCATCTCCAGACGGGCGGCGTGGGTTGCTGCGGCGGCCGCCCGCAGGGCTTGGACTTCGGCCTCCAGGTGCCGGACCTTCTCCCGCTCTTGCGCAAGTTGCTGCGTCGCCTTGTCGGTCGGCGTGGCTTCGTCGGCTTCGCGTGCCGGGCCGGCGTGCCGCGGCGCGACTGCGGCCTCGCGGTTGGGCTTGGAGCGGTATCGTTTTTTAGGCACGGGAGTGGGGCGGGGGAAAATTTAGAATGATGAATGATGAACGAAGAGCGAGGATCGGGGAGCCGGAGGTCGGAGGTCTCTCACGGAGACACGGAGAGCGCGGAGAGATGGAACGTGATAAGGCGGGAGCCGGAGATGGGAGCGAAACTGGCCACGGATGGGGGATGATGGCAGAGGATTTTTTGTGCCGATTGACATCGGCGCAAAAACTTCATTTCAGAGACGAGGCGTTTTCCCCAATTGTCAGGCGATGGCGGCGATCGGTTCGTGGGCGGCGGGCTGCTCGACGAGGCGGGGGAGAAGGTCCGCCATGCGGGCCGTGCGGTGGAGGATGCCGGTGACATCGATGACGGTCTTGCCCTCCAGCTTATCGGCGGTGATGGCGGTGAATGTCCGGTGCCCGACGAGGACGGCCACGATATCCGCATCGGCCACGGCTTCTTCCCAGTGGCAAAGCTCCATGGACTCCAGCGTGTGGGGCAACTCGGCGATGTGGGGTTCGACGGCGAGGAGACGGGCGTCGGGGCAGAGCTCACGCATCTCGCGGGCGATCTCCATGGCGGGGCTTTCGCGCAGGTCGTCGATATCCGGCTTGAAGGCCAGCCCGAGGAGGGCGACGCAGACGGGGCGCACGCCGTTGTGGCGGTCGTGCTCCTCCACCGCTTCCATGATCTGCCGGGCGACCCATTTGGGTTTGGCATTGTTGACTTCACGGGCGGTGCGGATGAGGCGGGATTGTTCCGGGGCGCTGTGCACGATGAACCACGGATCCACGGCAATGCAGTGGCCGCCGACGCCGGCGCCGGGCTGCATGATGTTCACGCGGGGGTGGTGATTGGCCAGACGGATGAGTTCCCGGACGTCGATCTGGAGGCGGTCGCAGATGATGGAGAGTTCGTTGGCAAAGGCGATGGCCGTGTCGCGCGAGGCATTCTCGGTGAGCTTGCACATTTCCGCGGTGCGGGCGTCGGTGAGGAGCAGTTCGCCTTCGACGAAAACGCGATAGACCTCGGCGGCGCGGTGGGCGCAGTCCGGCGTGAGGCCGCCGATGACGCGGTCGTTGCTGACCAGTTCTTTGACCACCTTGCCGGGCAGGACGCGCTCGGGGCAGTAGGCGACATGGACGTCGAGGGTTTCGGTGCAATCCGGCCCGGGGAACCGGAGGTCGGGGCGCTCCTGTTGCAACCAAAGGGCCAGCTTCTCGGTGGTGCCGACCGGGGAGGTGGATTCCAGGATGACGAGATCGCCCGGCTTGAGAACGGGGGCAACGGAGCGAGCAGCGGCCTCGATGTAATCGAGGTCGGGGACGTGGCCGTCTTTGAACGGGGTGGGCACGGCGATGAGGAAGGCGTCGGCCGGGCAGGGAGCGAAGGTGGGCGTCAACCGGTGGCTGCTCACGGCGGCATGCACGATGGCGTCGAGCTCCGGCTCGATGATGTGGATGCGTCCGGCGGCGATGGTGTGGACGACGCGGTGGTTGACGTCAACGCCGGTGACTCGAACGCCGCGGGCGGCGAACATGGCGGCGGTGGGCAGGCCGATGTAGCCGAGACCGATAACACAGACGTGGTGGGGTTGCATGGGAAGGGGATCCTTTCTTGTTCAGTTCAATTCAGTTGATCGCGGCGGTGGCGGATTCTGGCGTGGGTGAGAGAATGGTGGCAATGGCGCGGGCGATGCGGCGGGCGGCCTGGCCGTCGCCGTAGGGGTTGTGGGCGCGACTCATGCGGTCGTAGGCGACGGGGTCGGTGAGGAGACGCATGGCGGCACGATGGATGAGGTCTTCATCAGTGCCGACCAACTCGACGGTGCCGGCTTCGACGGCTTCGGGGCGCTCGGTGGTCTGGCGCATGACGAGGACGGGTTTGCCGAGCGAGGGGGCCTCCTCTTGAACACCGCCGGAATCGGTGAGAATGATGGTGCTGCGTTTCATCAGCCACACGAAGGGGAGGTAGTCCTGCGGTTCCATGAGGTGGATGTTGGTGCGGCCGGCCAGCATGGATTGGACGGGGCCGAGCACGTTGGGGTTCAGGTGCACGGGGTAGACGAAATCGGTGTCCGGGAAATCCGCGGCCAGGCGGCCGATGGCCCGGCAGATGGCGCGGAAGCCTTCGCCGAAGTTTTCGCGACGGTGGCCGGTGATGAGAACGAGGCGCGCGCCGGCCCGCAGGAAGGGGAAGCGCGCGGCGAGTTGCGAGGAAAGGCCGGCGTCGTTCTCCAACCGGGAAGCCACCTCGAGCAGGGCGTCGATGACGGTATTGCCGGTGACATAAATGCGGTCGGCGGGCACGTTTTCGCGGACCAGATTATCGCGGGCGGCGGGCGTGGGGGCAAAGTGGTGGCGGGTCAAGGTGGCGGTGAGTTGGCGGTTGGCTTCCTCGGGAAAAGGCGCGTGCAGATTGCCGGTGCGCAGCCCGGCTTCGACGTGGCCGACATCGATCTTGCGGTAGAAGGCCGCAAGGCTGGCGACAAAAGTCGTGGTCGTGTCGCCGTGCACCAGCACCAGGTCGGGCTGATACTTTTCGTAAACCGCACCGATGCGCAGCAGCACATCCGCGGTGAGCGAGTAGAGGTCTTGCCCGGGGCGCATGACATCGAGGTCGAAGTCGGGCCGGATGGCGAAGAGGTCCAGCACCTGATCGAGCATCTCGCGGTGTTGGGCGGTGACGCAGAGGCGCGTCTCCAGCCAGGGATGGCCGGAGATCGCTTGGATGACCGGAGCCATTTTGATGGCTTCAGGACGTGTGCCGAAGACTACGAGAACTCGCTTCACTAAGTGGGTTACTGATCCTGGGGGCTGAAGTTTACACGCTGGCCGCCGCGGTTGTCGTTGTAAATCGCAGCCTTGAAGGATTCTTTGTTTCCGTGGCGGCAGGGGCGGGAGCGGCCGGAGGCCGCGGTGTTCAGTGGTTCAGTGTTCAGGGGGAGGGCTGAAGAGACAGCCGAAGGGGTTCTGCTGAAAACTGAAAACTGAACACAGCTACGGCGTGACAAGCGGAAACCTGAGGGCTGAGCCGGAGTCGCAGACGTAGACAGCGTGAGGCCCGCGTCTGCGGGGCGAGGGCAAACCTGAGTTTAGATGTCGGGGGTCACGGAGGTTTTAACAGAAGGTAACAAAGTGAACGAAGGGGGAGCGGCCGGAGGCCGCGGTGTTCGGTGGTTCAGTGGTTCAGTGTTCAGGGGGAGGAGCGGGGAAAAGGCGGAAACCTGAGGGCGGAGACTTGAAACCTGAACCGGAACATAGTGCAGATAGGTCGCTTCAGCGATCAACTGATACCGGAACGAAGTGCAGATAGGTCGCCAGGGCGAACAAACCTGAAAGCAGAGGAGACTGCCGAATGAATCTTGCTGAACACTGAACACTGAACACTGCGCACGGCTACGGCGTAACAAATCACTGTTTGGAGCCGTAGGCCTGGTAGTGGGCGAAGCCTTCCTCGACGGAGCCAAAGCGGCGGAGTTGGCCATCGACCAAGACCGCGGTGGTTTCGCAGTGGGCTTTGATGTAGCCGGCATGGTGCGAGACCATGATGTAGGATTTATCGGCCCGCTTTTCGAAAAGCTCGTATTGGCAACGCTCGCGAAAGCGGCCGTCCCCCACGGCGATGACTTCATCAATGAGGTAGCAATCGAAGTCGATGATGAGCGAGAGAGCGAAAGCGAGCCTGGCCCGCATGCCGGAAGAATAGGTGCGCACGGGCTCGTGCAGGTAGCGCCCGAGTTCGGAGAAGTCCTTCACGAACGGAATCTTGTCTTCGATGCTGGTGTGGTAAATGCGGCAAATGAAGCGAAGGTTGTCCATGCCGCTCAGGTTACCCGCAAAGCTGCCGCCGAAGGCCAGGGGCCACGACACGCGCATGCCGTGCCGGATAACCCCGCTGTCGGGAGCCTCGATGCCGCCAATCAGGCGAATAAGGGTCGATTTGCCGGCCCCGTTACGGCCGAGAATGCCGACTTTCTCGCCCGGGGCGACCTGCAGATCGACCCGGTCGAGCACGGTGTGAAACCCGCCGCGCACGGGGTAGCGTTTGGTCAAGTTGAAGACTTCGAGCATAGGAAGACCGGGAGGAGATAGGCGGGCAGGGTGCTTACTCAGTCGGCGGTGATATGCTTGCCGAGCAAGCGGACGGAAACCAGGCCGAGCACGGTGAGGAGCAAATTGCACACGGCCATGTAAAACATGTCATAGTAGTAAGGAATAACCGGTCCGAAGTAGCCTTCGCGGAGGTATTCGATTCCGCTCACGAGTGGCGACCAGAGCAGGATCTCCCGGCCGGCGGCAGGAACAACGTAGGCGGGGAAAAACACGGCGGAGGTTAAAAAAAGCGCCAAAGAAAAAGGCTGCCATGCTTTTTGTAGCAGGGGGACACGCTGGATCATGCTGCCGACAAGCAAGGCCAGCCCGAAGCCGAACCAGGCGAGCATGAGCCAGGCAGCGGCGACCTGCAGTGGGTCCAAGGGCAGTGGGACGACATAGAAAAGAGCGCAGAGCAGAACAAGGCCCACCAGTGCCATGGTGGCACCCACCCCCTCGAGCAAAACGCGCGTGAAATAGAAATCCAAAACGGAGATGTGGCGGTGGTAGAGCAGGGAGCGGTTGGGCTCGATAGCGCCGCTGCAACGGCTGACGGCGCGGCGCCAAAGGGGAACGGTCAAATAGCTGACCAAGACAAAGGCGAAGATGGGTATCGCCTCGAAACTTTTTACGCGAATGAGGGTCCAGATCAAGGAGATGGTGAGGGCAAAAAGCATCGGCTCGACGAAGAGCCAAAGGAACCCGATGTTTTTGCGTCCGTAGCGGGTGAGAATCTCGCGCATGAGCAACGCGCCGATGACGCGCAACTGGGTGCGGAGGGGGGAGAGCAGCGAAGCGCAGGGCGCTTCGTTGCTCGAAGACGGGCGATGGGAGATGGAAGATGGCGAAGACACTGGCTTAAAGACTAAGAGACGAACGGTAAAAAGTGGGAATGTGGGAAAGTGGAAAAGTGGCAGATGTCGGGGGTGCGGCGCGGTTATTGCTTAAGTAGTTTTTCGTAATCCGCGTGCGATCCGATCCATGACCAAACGAAAACGCCACCTTCAAAGCGCCCGACACTGCGATAGCTTGATCCTGCTCGTGCCGACCATTTGCTTTTTCCGACTTTTTTAAAGTGCAGCGACGGGTGAAACGGTGTTGCACTCCACAACCGGAAGGCTTTGCGGGCGGACAACTTCACTTCGCGGGGAAGCGTGCGGTAGAGATCCCAAAACTCCGGCGTGGCCTTGCCCGGGAAACTCATTCGCCGTCGCGCAAGATGCTATCCAATGGGACCAAACGATCACCTTCCGCCGCGCGGGAGACCTCGCGGTCGATGAAGTCAAGTCGGCCAGTGGCAGCGTCAGCTTTCATGGCGCGATCCCATTCGTCGTCGGCGAAATCCATCAGGCCAGCCATCAGCTCCGCATATTCCTCCGCGGACAAGCGGGCGATCGCTTCTTTGATCTCAACAACGGTGCTCACAGAGGCCATTCTAGCAATAGGGGAGCTGACAGCAAGGGAAGCGTCTTTCACGGAGGGTTAACAGAAGGTAACAAAGTGAACAAAGGGCGGAGCAGCCGGAGGCTGCGGTGTTCGGTGTTCAGTGTTCAGGCGGAGGGAGGAGCGGCCGGAGGCCGTGGTAAAAAGTGGGAACCGGAGGCGCAGCCGTAGATAGGTCGCTTTAGCGATCAACTGATACCGGAGTCACGCTCGCGGGACGGAGACAGCGTGAGGCGAAGCCGAGGGCAATGTGGGAAAGTGGGAAGGGCAGAGGAAGCGTCAGGAATGCCTCAAAAGTTTCAAACGAGGGAAGTATCGGCGCAGATAGCCACGGTCGATGGCGGCCAGCCGATCGCATTGGACCTCAGCGTGCGCCGCGATGAGAAAGTCCGGCACGAGATGCGTGCTCGGACCGCCTTCTTGGCGATACTTCCAATGGATGCAGCCAGCCAAGTGGGCGGCGGCAGTTGAAATGTCATCGTAGCCAATAGCGAGCGCTTCAAGCTGCTTGAGCAATTGCGAAGGAGAGTTGCTTCCGGGCGACATCTCCGCAAAGACCACGGGACAAATCCAAAGCGAACCTTGCTCCGCTGCTTGGCGCAGAGCCGCTTCCCATGACTCGTAGCCGGGTTCCTTCCCACGGATGGCCAGAAGCACCGACGTGTCTATTGCTGTCCTCACTTGCGCCCCTTACGTCCTTTGGAGGGAAGATCCACCGCGCCGCGCAAGTCATCGAGAGCTTCGCGGCTGCTTCGCCCGATATAAGGGTTGCGCCAACTCTCGCGGAATTTATCCCAAGCATCGGGCGCGATGGCCTTGGTTGCCTTGAGAAAAGGGGCTTCCTTGTCGAATTCCAAACGGTCACCCGCACGGAGATCGAGCCTCCGTCGCAGTGCGATGGGGATCGTGATCTGGCCCTTACTGGTAAGCGTGGTTTGCATTACCAAAAAGTAAGGAATTTCCGATAGGAAGTCAAAGAAGAAGGAGTGGCAGGCGACGAGAGTCATGCGGCGGAGCCGCTGTGGCGGGTAACTGGTAAAAGGTGAAAGGTGGGAAGGTGTAAAGGCACGAAGAGAGGACTCTCACGGAGGGTCGCCGCGGCGACTAAACTGCGGGGATCACGGAGGTTTTAACAGAAGGTAACAAAGTGAACGAAGGGGGAGCGGCCGGAGGCCGCGGTGTTCGGTGTTCAGTGGTTCAGTGTTCAGGCGGAGGGAGGAGCAGGGAGAAGGCGGAGACTTGAGACCGGAGACCTGAGGGGGAAGAGAAGGCGGAGGGATCCGCCTTCGCGCGGCTTCGGCGTGACAAGCGGAGAACTGAGGGCTGAGAGCTGAAGAGACGGCCGAATGAATCTTCCTGAAAACTGAACACCGAACACTGAACACTGCGCAAGCGCTCGCGCTAAGCGAGAGGCGAGAGGTCAGCGGGACAGACGGCCTGCGACTTCTGCGCATGCGTGTTTGGCGATAGTCAGGGCGCGCTTGGCGAGTTCCCGGTCTGCGCTTTCACCCGGGTAGCGGAACTCGACGGCGTAGGACGCGAGTTCGTTCATCGCCGTGCGCCAAGCTTCCCACAAAGGTTCTCGATCGGTGACCAATCCGAGCAAATGCGCAAGATCATGAGAGCGCGGCACCTCGCGGCCGAGCACGACCAGCTTGGCCTTGAGCAATTTCTCAACCGCCTGCTGGGAGTGAAAGCATACTGCGTCATGATTGGGCTTCTTGCGCACCCGCATTTCGCGCTCGGCGGTGGCCAAATCGGCCAAGCCTTTGGCTAGCCACTCCTTAGCGAGGGGACTCATAGAGAATTTCACCGCGGCGGAAAATCTCGTGCAGGAAACTGTCGCCCAACTCGAGGCGCTTTTTGATTTTCCCCGGGGAGCGGACAATCAGATCGAGCGGGAAGGGAGCGGGGATCGCTTGGCGAATCTTGGCAGCCTGGAGGGCAGCCGGTCCGCGATGCGGCATGACGACAAGAAGATCGACATCGGAGCCGTCCTTGGACGTCCCGTCGGCTCGCGAACCGAAGAGGACCACTTGCTCGGGGCGGAACTTTCCGGCGAGTTCGCTGACAAAGCGGCCAATGGCTTTGCGTTGCGTCATGTTTTTTAAATTAGATGAATGCGCCGGTGGCAGCAAGGCTGCGGCAGGCGGGAGGCATGAGAGGGCGGAGACCGGAAACAGGGTAACTGGTTAAAGGTGAAAGGTGGGAAGGTGTGAAGGCACGAAGAGAGGACTCTCACGGAGGGTCGCCGCGGCGACTAAACTGCGGGGGGCACGGAGGTTTTAACAGAAGGTAACGAAGTGAACGAAGGGGGAGCGGCCGGAGGCCGCGGTGTTCAGTGGTTCAGTGGTTCAGTGTTCAGGCGGAGGGATCCGCCTTCGCGCGGAGCGGCTTCGGCGTGACAAGGCGGTGGGGCAGGCGGAGACCTGAGGGCTGAGCCGGAGTCGCAGACGTAGACAGCGTGAGGCCCGCGTCTGCGGGGCGAGGGCAAACCTGAGGGCGGGGGTCACGGAGGTTTTAACAGAAGGTAACAAAGTGAACGGAGGGGCGGACCCGGAACTTAAAACTTACAAACTTACAGACTTAAGACTTCGTGAGCGGGGAGCGGGGCGGCGGAGCAGCCAGTGGCTTGGGACCGTGGCTCGGTGCTTCGGTGTTTCGGGTGGAACGAAGACAGAATCAGTGTTTGGCTATGGCCTTTCTTACGGCTCGGTAGAGCGGAGGTTGGCCAAGACCAAGAGGCTTCTTAGCCGTATCCATGCAGTTGAAGACGTAATAAAAGCGCGGCTTGGCTCGGTTTTTCCAGGGGGCACGGCCGCCCCGGCCGTGTTGTCTGATCGTGACGGGCGGGACGCCCGTGCCCCTTGGCCACGTGCCAACTCGCTCACCAAATAGTTAGTCAACTCTCGCCCAGACGCGCCTCTGTGGCAGTGCCGGAAAGGGCAGAATGTTTTGCATGGTTACGGCTTAGGCAAAGGAAGGGCTGAGAAAGCGGCAAGGCAAATGGAGCACGGCTGTTGAAAGTGGCTCTCACGCCCCGAAGAGGAGCTTGGCCAGCGCAACCAAAGCTGCAATCTGCCCGATCCAGAAAAGGAGCATCCACTTGATGATCTCGGCCTTGATGTTTGCCCCGTCCTGCTTGGTCATGAGGCGCTTGGTCAGGTCCTCTTCCTGCTCCCGGAAAGCGATCTCTAGGCTCTCGGCGATAGCGCGTGCTTTGGGGGGTTCGATCTGTGCGGCCTCCAGAATTGAGAGAATTTTGGTCGTGCTCATGACAAGAAATTAGCCGTCGCTGTCGGCCCAGTCAATCGGCACTCGCTTCGCTAGAAGCGGTAGGGATGAGGGCGGGTAGCTGGTAAAAGGTTAAAGGTGGGAAGGTGTAAAGGCACGAAGAGAGGACTCTCACGGAGGGTCGCCGCGGCGACTAAACTGCGGGGGTCACGGAGGTTTTAACAGAAGGTAACAAAGTGAACGAAGGGCGGAACTGGAACTTAAGACTTACAGACTTAAGACTTAAAACTTCGTGAGCCGAAGGCGAACGAACAGAGACCGCAGAGCTGAAGAGATGGCCGAAGGTATTCGGCTGAAAACTGAACACCGAACACTGAACACTGCGGTAGCGCAGAGTCTGAACCTAAAACTTACAAACTTATAAACTTAAGACTCCCGCGCTCCGCGCGGAGCATCGATCCCGCTGAAAACTGAACACTGAAAACTCCCGCGCGGCGCGCGGGTCAATATTGATGTTCGCGGACGCCGGCGAGGAGCATGGAGAGGATGCCCCAGGCGACGAGACCGAGGACGAAGGTGGTGAGCACGCCGCGGAGGCGGCGGGGATAGAGGGGGCCGTCGGGCCGGCTGGGTTTGGCGATGGTCTCGAGGTAAAGCTGCTGGCGCTGGGCTTCGTTGCGGGCGAGTTCGAGTGAGGCGAGGGCGCCGGCCAGTTGCTTGTCGGCAAACTCACGCTCGAGGGCGAGCCGTTCGTATTCGGCGGCTTTGCTCGCGAGGGAATTCTCCCCGCCGGTGATTTTTTCCATCTCCTTGGTGATCTCGCTCTGCAGGGTCTGGGCGCGGAGTTCGAGGGCGGGCGGATGCGGGCTGTCGGGCGCGAAGACGCGGAGCTGGGTGAGCTGGGACTCGGTGCGCATGAGTTCTTCCTGCAGGCGGGAAATGTGGGTGAAGTGCAGTTCGGTTTGTTTCTCGGGATCGACCACGGCTTCGGTGTTGCGGTAGTTGGAGACGGCACGGGCGGCGTTCTTGGCTTTATCCTCGGCGGCTTTGACTTCGTTTTCGGCGAAGCGGATGAGGTCGTTGCGGGCGCGGTTGTTGAGGAGGTTGACCAAACTTTCGGCTTCGCCGAGGAGGACTTCGTTGATCGTGGCGGCTTGTTCGGGCGTGAAGACGGAGACGGTGAGGGTGGTGATGCCGGAGCCGGGATCGACAACCACGGAGACGCGGCGCGGGTAGTATTCGAACAGGGCTTCACGGCTGCCATCCCAACCGAAGGGATCAAAGCGGCGGAGGAGATCGGCCTGCGGACTACCCCAACTGGTGCGCAGGTCGAGACGGTCGTCGAGGAGGTTGAGGGCATCGCGGGAGAGGACGTATTGGCCGACGGTATGGACATCCTCGGGGGCACGGCCGATGCCGCTGAAGCCGGCGCCTTGCAGGATGCCGGAGAGGCCTCCGCTGGTCTGCTTGTTGGGGGTGCGGACGACGAAGCGCGATTCGGAGACGTAGACATCGCTGGCCACGAACCCGAAATAGAGGGCGGCTATCAGGGTGGGCAGGAGGACCGCGCCGAGGAAGAGAGCGTGGCGCCGCAGGAAGTCGGGGCAGCGGGGGGGAGGCAGGGCCGGGGGCGACGAGGTGGAAATCAGCGGGCCGGCTTCCCGGCGAACGAGGGCCGAGCCGGAGGACTCATGGCGCGGCCGGCCCAAGGCGCGGAGCAAGAGGACGATCTTGCCGCGAAGGCTTTCCTCGCCGTGCTCGGGCGGGAGGATTTCGGCCTCTTCAGGTGCGTTGGCCGTGCCGTCGGGCGGTGTCGCGGAGATTGCCGCGTTGTCCGGCACTCTCGTGGCTGCCGGGCTTTTCTCCTCCACTTTGGGTCCGCCTTGGGAGGGGGTGGCGCCGGTTTCCGCAACCGGATCTTTCCCCGTCGCGTTCTTCACGGGCGCGGCGGCCGCGGGGTTTCCTCCCTGCGCCGGAGCCTTGGCCACCGGATCCGGAGTGGGGGGTGTCGGGCTGGTGGTTTGCGGTTTGCCTTCACCGTCCCCGGATCGGGTCGAGGGGGAGGGCGCTGCTCCGCTTGGCTTGGTCTCGGCCGCGGCGGCCGCGGGTTTTTCCGGTGCGGAGGTGCTCACGGTGTGCCCAAAACTTTGGCCGAGCCGGCGACGCCGACGCCTGACATGGCGGGGGCGAGGAGGGTGTTGACCACCCGCATGAATTTGATGACGCCCGCGCTGCCGGCGGGTGCATAATAAATGATGTCGCGATCGCGCACGGTGAAGTTGTTGGCGTAGAAAAATCCTTTGGGGTCGGTGAGGTCGAGTTGGTAGACGACGGGGACGGTGGTTCCTTCATCGACCAGATTGGTGCGGCCGAGGGAGCGAAGGACGGAGTGCGGTTCCTGACGGTAGACGAAGATGGTCGAGGGGTTGGCTTCGAAATCGTCGGGGCCGCCGGAGGCAGCCACGGCGGAGGAGAGGCTGAGGTCCTCGGAGGTCAGGGGGAAGTTCCCCACACGTCCGGTTGATCCAAAGGCGAGGAAGTTGAGTGAACGCTTGCGCAGAACCACGGTGTCGCCGGGGCGAAGGGCGATATTCTTGGCCGGGCTGTCATAAACTTCCTGCAGAGGGTCCGAACGGGTCTGGCTGGCGCGGGTCACGCTGACCATGACGTCATAGGGTTCGGAAACGCTGCCGCCGCTGGCGGCGATGGCGTCGATCAACCGGGTGCCGGCGAGAGCGACGGGGACCTGTCCGGATTGACGGACGTCCCCGGTCACGCTGACCAGGTTGCCGCCTTTGCGCTCGCCGACGGTGACCACAACTTGCGGGTCGGCCGTTTTCATGCGCAGTCCCTCGCGGATGTCAGCCTCGACTTGGCTGGGCAGACGGCCGAGGGCGGGAACGCGTCCGACAAAGGGCACGGAGATCGCCCCCGTCTGATCCACCGGCTGGGGAGGCAGGGCGGTCATCGGGCTGGCGGCCAAGGTTCCGGAGGCAAGTGAGGGCCCGAACAGTGCGCCGTCGGTCTCGTAGATGGCAACGCTGACCACATCGCCGATCGCGATGGATTGCGGGGCGGGGCGGTCGAAAGCTTCAAGCCCGCGGCTGCCGAAAAGGCGGTCGGAGGGACGCCCGGAAGCGGAGAGGTGGCCGGCTTTGCTGCGGTGGCGGTTGATGGTGCCGAGAACTTGGCCGTCGATGGGTACGAGTTGGTAGGATGGGGTGCCCTCAGCTTGGCCTGCGGACGCTTTGATTCGGTGTCCGGATGGTCCGGAGCCGGGCAGGAAGGTGCAGCCAGCCAAAGACCAGAGTGCCAGCCCAACCAGAGTGTGGTGCAGCCCGCGCCCAGCGGAGCGTGCGTTTTTCGGGTGTGGCTTCCGTTGTTTCAAGGGAAGGAGGAGTGAATCATCGGGGTGGACGGTTGACAAGCTGCCGCCTTTGGTCGTTGCACCGTGACAAGACCATCCGTTGGATAACATGTGGATCGGCTGTAATTTCCAGAGGAATTTGGCCGCGAAGGAAGTCTGGCCGGGGCGGGGTGCACGCCAAGGCCAAAGGGGTTGTTTTAATAGGGTATTCGCCTGCCGACGACAAGGTGCATTTCCCGGTCTCGAGGAGATTACGGAGGGTTAACAGAAGGTAACAAAGTGAACGAAGGGGGAGGTATGAGAGGGCGGAGACTTGAAACCTGAACCGGAACGAGCCGAAGCGAAGCGCAGACGGGTTGCCGCGGCAACCAACTGATCGTGGAGATAGGTCGCCAGGGCGATCAAACCTGAGGGGGAAAAGAAGGCGGAGGGAGGAGCGGGGAAAAGGCGGAAACCTGAGGGCTGAGCCGGAGTCGCAGACGTAGACAGCGTGAGGCCCGCGTCTGCGGGGCGAGGGCAAACCTGAGGGCGGGGGTCACGGAGGTTTTAACAGAAGGTAACAAAGTGAACGAAGGGCGGAACCGGAGCTTAAAACTTACAAACTTGAGACTTAAAACTTTGCGAGCCGAAGGCGAACGAAGAGAGACCTGAGAGCTGAGGAGACGGCCGATGGGATCTTGCTGAAAACTGAAAACTGAACACTGAACACTGAGCACTGAGCCGAGTCCGCGAACCGAGGCTTGGCGAGATAGGTCGCCGCGGCGACCAAACGGGCCTTAGCCAAAACTGAACACTGAACACTGCGCAAGCGCGCGCTTGCGCTTCTCATGGCTGCTTCGGTAGCTCGAGCGGCAGGTCTGTCATCATTTGGTAGTCGCGGAGGTTGAGGGTGACGATGCACTCGGCTCCGAAGCTTTCGGCCGTGCGGGCGTGCAGGAAGTCGTGGAAGTTGCCGCCGCGAATACCCTCTTTGGTCGCGGCGATACCTGCGGCTTCGAGAGTCTGCGGCCCCGAGAGATCGTGAAAAGTCAGGTGCGCAAAAAGCCGCCCGGCCTCGAGGGCCGCGTCGCGCGGTGAGAGATTGCGCTTCACCATCTGCCCATCTGGCGCGCGATAGACCAGACCCCGGCCTGTTTGGATCGAAATCCACTCGGCGACCGCATGCGCTCGCGTCATGCCGCTTTCCGGCACCCATCCCTCTTTCCACGCACGGAGCAGGGCCGACGTGTCATAATACTTCACGGATCGAGACGCTGCGTCGCGTCTTCGCGCGCCTCCGCGATGCCGGTGAGGATCGACTTATCGTCCAAAGTGCCACTGGCTCGGGCCTCGGAAGGGGTCACCGTCACGGTCGGCAGGTAAGGCACAATGCGAGCCACCGGCTTGCCGAAGTCGGTGAGCACCACCTCCTCACCCCCGTGGATGACAGGACGGACGACGCGGCGTGTTTCACGATGTAACTGAGAGAGAGTCGCCTGCATAGGCACAAAATACGTAAAGTATGTATAGAGTCAAGGCGGCGAAGCCGACAGTGGGGGGGTGAGGAGCGGCCGGAGGCTGCGGTGGGATCGGAGAGGGTTTAACAGAAGGTAACGAGCACCGGAGCGCGCGGGCGCTCGGGGCAGATGGCCGGAGGCCACCGCAGGCGAGATGAGCGGGAGCGAAGGAGTCAACGGAACGAAGGGGCGGAGTCGGAACTTAAAACTTACAAACTTAAGACTTAAAACTTCATAAGCAGGGAGCTGGGAGCATGGAGATGGAGGGAGGAGAAGGGAGATGGCGGAGGGCTGAGGCTTGAGACCTGAACACTAAGCCGAGTCCGCGAACCGAGGCTTGGCGAGATAGGTCGCCGCGGCGACCAAACGGGCCTTAGCCAAAACTGAACACTGAGCAAGCGCTCGCGCAAAGGGCGGAGTCGGAACTTAAAACTTACAAACTTAAGACTTAAAACTGCGCTCGCGCGGAGCTGGGACCAGCGGGTTCCAGACTTTGGTGAAGCCGAGGTCGAGGAAGTCTTTGGTGTTGGCGGTGGCGAATTTGGTGACACCGTGACGTCGGAGGGTCAAGGCCAGGCGGACATCGAAAATGCGCCGACGGGCAAAATCAGCCCGGGCCGCCAACGGCCAGACTTCCGTCATCACATCGGCGACATCGACCAGTTGCCAGTGGGGGTGCGAGCGGAACATTTCGCATTCTTCGACGGCGCGTGCCGCGGAGAGCGGCGGGGAGACAACCGCTTCATTGCGCAGCAACAGATAAAGTTCGACCAGCACCTGTTCGCAAATGACGACATCCCGGGTGGCCGCGAGCGAGTTGAGGTAATCGCGCGCTTTTTCATGCCACGGCGATGCGGCGACGCGGGCGTAAAACAAAATATTCGTGTCGATGGATAACATGCGTCACGGGACCGCATGTTCGGCATCCGAGCGCGCAAAATCCCGCAAGCGCGCCGCGTCCTCGACCAGCAACTGCGCTTTGAGAGGTTCCGGCAGTTGCCAGGGTCTGCGGGTGTTTTTTTTGTCCGGGGGATAAGAGCGGACGACGGCCTCGGCTCCGCGCCGGATGACCTCGGCGATACTCCAATCCTGCGCCTGGGCAATCCGTCGCACCTCCCGGTAGAGCGGGTCGGGCAATTGGATTTGAGTTCGGACCATGCTTAAAGAGTTACAGCGCTGAAAGTATGACGTCAAGTTTGAGGCGACGAAGCCGCCGGTGGGGGGTGAGGAGCGGCCGGAGGCTGCGGTGTTCAGTGATTCAGTGTTCAGGCGGAGGATCCGCCTTCGCGCGGCTTTCGCCTTCTATTCTTTACGGCGTGACAAGACGGCGTGACGAGGCGGCGTGACGAGACGGCGGGACAAGCGGAGACCGGAGACAGGGTAACTGGTAAAAGGTGAAAGGTGGGGAGGTGTGAAGGCACGAAGAGAGGACTCTCACGGAGGGTCGCCGCGGCGACTAAACTGCGGGGGTCACGGAGGTTTTAACAGAAGGTAACAAAGTGAACGAAGGGGCGGAGTCGGAACTTAAAACTTACAAACTTAAGACTTAAAACTCTGCGAGCCGAAGGCGAACGAAGAGAGACCTGAGAGCTGAAGAGACGGCCGAAGGGATCTTCCTGAACACTGAAAACTGAACACTGCGCAAGCGCTCGCGCGAAGCGCGGAGCTTGGTCAGCGGTCGCCAAGAGTGGCCGACCAACTCTCCGCGAGACCGAGTTGATCCACCCACTCGGCGATGATTTCGCGATCCACCACCGTGCCGATCAGCATCCCGCGGATGTCCTCAAGATGCTTGTCCGAGCCGCCCTCACGATGAAAAATGAGTTTGTGGATGATGACCGACTCGGGCGGGGCAAACCAGGCTTCACCCGAGCCCAAAGCCAATCGTTGGCGGTGCGCCAGTTCCCAGCGGGCCAGCTTGCTCCTGCCGGGCAGATAGCAATCCGCCCGCAACGCGCTGTGCTGATGGATAATGTTGAAATGCCCGCGCGACTCACGCTGCAACTCCGCCTGCATGACTTCAGACGGCGGAAGATAAAAGTCAGCAGCGGGAAAAGCCTCCATCAAGCTGGCGACTTGATCGGGATGGATCGCCAAGACCAAATCCGCGTCGAGGGTGAGCCGGGGGCGTCCGTAGGCGATCGAAGCCAAACCGCCGACAATGCAGTAGTCGATGCCGGCTTTCTCGAGCCGGCGGGTTATCTCCTCAGGCCCCGGCATAGCCTGTGACAAAGACGCGGCGCAGTTTGGCAAGGAGGAACTCCTCCGGCCAATCCGGATGCTGGCGGCGCAACCCGGCCGCCTTGATTTGCCAAGCCGTCTCGTAGAGTTCCTGCGCAACCTGCAATCGACGACCGGGACTCATGGCCCGGAGGATTTCATCCTGCGCCTGCTGTGCTTGGTGCACATGGGGCTGTCCGGCTTTTTTCATGAGGACACTAAAGTTGAGTGATTCCTAAGTTAAAGCAAGGGCAGAGCCGAGTGCCAGACGGGTTTTATCCACGAACCACACAAAATGACACGAATACCGGAGCGCAAGGGCGTTCGGGGCAGCCTGCGGAACGCAGCCCGTGGCGTGGGACTTGTAACGAGTGACGAGTGCAGAGAGGAGACGTCTCTCACGGAGGCACGGGGAGCACGGAGGTTTTAACAGAAGGTAACGAAGTGAACGAAGGGGGAGCGGCTGGAGGCCGCGGTGTTCAGTGTTCAGTGGTTCAGTGTTCAGGCGGAGGATCCGCCTTCGCGGGGCTTCCGCGTGACGAGACGGCGGGACAAGCGGAAACCTGAGGGGGGGGGGCACGGAGGTTTTAACAGAAGTTAACAAAGTGAACGAAGGGAGAGCAGCCGGACGCGGCGGTGTTCGGTGTTCAGTGATTCAGTGTTCAGGCGCCGCGGAGGCGGGAGAGGTGGAACGTGTGAGCAGTCGGAACTTAAAACTTACAAACTTAAGACTTAAAACTGTGCTCGCTCGAAGCGCAGAGCATCGATCCTGCTGAAAACTGAACCACTGAACACCGAACACTGCGCAAGCGCTCGCGCGAAGCGCGGGCGCTGCGCTGCGACTGGAGGGTGGTGTTTGTTGCGGGTTGGGGCATGATGCGCGGCTCATGAGTGAACCGGTGCGCAAGCGGGAGATTTTCGGGTGGTGTTGTTATGACTTTGCCAACTCGGCGTTTATCACGGTGGTCGTCACCGTGGTTTATGGGCCGTATTTCACCGGGGTGGTGGCGGCGGGATGGGCGGGGGCGAATACCTTGTGGAGCGTGATCCTGGCGGCTTCGCAGGTGGTGGTCATGGTGTTCGGTCCGGCCTTGGGGGTGCTGGCGGATGTCACCGGATCGAAAAAGAAGTTTCTTCTCTCCATGATGTGGGTGTGCTCGGCGGCGACGGCGGCGCTTTGGCTGACGGGGCCGGGAACCGTGGCGCTGGCGGCGGGGTTGGTCATCGTGGCCTACGCGGCATTTTCCTTCGGGGAAAATTTCTGCGCGAGTTTCCTCAGCGAGTTGAGCACGCCGGCGAATTGCGGGCGTATTTCGGGCTATGGGTGGAGTTTCGGGTATCTTGGCGGACTGGGCGCGCTGGGGTTGGCTATGCTGGTGCTGTCCGTGTCACCGGACGGCGTGCGGTGGGTCTTTGTCGTCACCGCGTTGTTCATGGTGGTGGCGACCTTGCCGGTGTTGCTGCTTCTGCGGGAGCGCAAACAACCGGAGTCTCACGTGGCGAGGTGGTGGCAGTTGGGCTGGGAAAGCGTTTTGCGGGCGGCGCGGGATTTGCCGCAACATCGGGATTTGCTCCGCTTTTTCTGGGCCTTCCTGCTCTACATGAGCGGGCTGGGGGCGGTGGTGGCGTTTGCCGCGATTTATTCCGTAGAGGTGTTGGGTTTCACCACGGGGGAGAATCTGGTGCTGTTTGCCTCCTTGCAGATTAGCAGTGCGCTGGGCGCGCTGGCTTTCGGGTGGTGGCAGGATCGTGCGGGTTCGGTCAATATGCTGACCGCGGCACTGCTGCTCTGGTGTCTCGTGGCGGTGGGGGCTTACTTTTGCCAGACGAAGGAAATGTTTTTCCTCGTTGGCAATGTGGCCGGGCTGGCCATTGGTTCGTGTCAGGCGGGGAGCCGCGCGGTGGTGTCGCTACTGTCGCCGCGGGAACGGGCGGCGGAGTTTTTCGGGTTCTGGGGGGTCTTCGGAAAATTGGCGGCGGTGGTGGGTCCGCTGTTCATGGGCGTGCTGGCCGATGTGTTCGATCTGCGCGTGGCGGTGCTCTCGACCTTGGTCTTTTTTGTGGGGGGGCTGATTGTTTTGCGGGGCGTAAGGATGGCGCGCTGAGCTGGAACAATGCATTTGAACCACGGATTACACCGATTTCACGGATGGTTTTCAGAGGAATGACGATCAATGACTGGCTTCAAGATCTACTCACTAAATGGTGAGATCTCTGCCCCCAAACTCGCTGTCTCACAACCCTCTGTGATCAGTGCCATCCGTGCTATCGGTGGTTAAATTCTTCTGCATGGTTCCGGCTGAGGGAGGGGGTGACCCGAACTGCGGACAATGCGGGCTTGTCGCGTCAAGTGTCCTTGGCGCAGCGGTAACTCGAGGCGTCGAACCACTCGAGGAAGCGGCGGGCGGCGGCGGCTGAGTTGAGCACGGGGATGCCGCCAAGGCGGCGCATGTGATCCGCCTCGGAGGTTTCGAAGACGCGGGCGATGACCGGGACTTTGCCGCCGAGGGCGCGGAGCACTTTGGCCGCATCGGCTGTGCGGCGCATGCTGCAGAGGACAACGCGGGCGTCGTCCGCTCCGGCCGCGGCGAGAACGTAGGGATCCGCGCCGTCGCCGCGCAGGCAGGGGATGCTGTTGGCTTCCAGGTGCGCGATGACACCGGGGTCGTCATCCACCACGAAGATCTGCTGTCCATTTTCCTGCAGGGTTTTCAGCACCCAGCGTCCGGCTGCACCGTAGCCGAGCATGAGCACGTGCCCACGCAGGCTGCCGGGCGCGGGCGGGTGGCGTCGGGGCAGGTGGTGCAACAGCCAAGAGGTAGTCGCGTCGGTGGCCAGAAATGGGGTGAGCATCATGGTGAAAGCGACCACAGCGGCCAAAAGACTGAACTCGGGTGCGTCCAGGCTGCCGTTGCCAAGGCCGACCAGGCCGATGACGAGGCCGAGTTCCCCGGCTTGGCCGAGGAGGAGAGATGATTCCACGGCGGGACGGACGGATAGCCCGAGAGTGCGGGCGAGGAGAGTGACGACCAATGGACGGAGGAGAACGACAATGAGCACGAGCCCGGCTGCTTCCGGGAGGCTGTCCGCCGCGGGCAGACCGGCGATATAGCCGAGCGTGACGAAGAAGATGGCGAAGAAAAAATCGCCGAGGGCGGCGAGTTGCACGCGGAGGATTCCATTGGCTGGAAATCGCGAAATAGAGAGGCCGGCCAGGAAGGCGCCGACCACCAGTGGCAATCCGAGGGCCACGGCTGCGGCTCCAAAGGCGAAGAGCAGCGAGAGCATGAGCATGAGCAGGGTCTCGTCACCGAGACGTGTCTTGGCCAGAACGCGCGGAACAATGGTTGTTTGCAGGATGACGGCCAGGCCGAGCAGCGCGGTGGATTTTCCGATCGCGAACAACGAAGCGATCCATCCCTGCGGCCACGCGGAAACGAGCACCAGCATGCCGACGAGGAGGAAGTCTTGGAGCAGTTGGACCGAAATCACGAGGCGTCCGAACGGTTCACGCGTCTGACGTAATTGGCGCAATTGTCGGATGGCGACAATGGTCGACGAACCGGCCAACGCGGCGGCGAAGTAAACGGCCGGTTCAAAGGCGGTGTTGTTCAGCCGGAGCCAGAGAAGGACCGCGGCGGCGGTGATCAACATGGGGACAAGGCTAAGGACAGCAGCTTGCCGCCGGTCACCGACGATGCGTTGGGGGTTGAGTTCGGCGCCGGCCAGGAAGACGAGCACAGCCACGCCGAGTTGCAGTGCCTCGGTGGCGAAATCCCCGGGCGCCTGGACACCGACCAGCCAGAGGAGCCATCCAGTGAGCAAATAAAGCGGGATGATCGGCACGCGGGTGAGTCGCGAAACAGCGCAGGCCAGCGCCGCAGCGAGCATGATGACGCCGACCCCGATCACGGTGCGATGACCCCCATTTTTCGTAGTTCGGCGTCCTGCGCGGAGACGCCGTCGACTTTCGGCACGAGCATGAAGCAGACATCCATGGCCAGCAGGTTTTCCGTGGCGGAGAGGTCCATGACATTGACCGCGCA